>Ga0268360_1003219_pt1 | contig 10762 bp, 10 predicted proteins | sample BioMet11_FD_192465 | JGI IMG/M metagenome (GOLD analysis project Ga0268360, IMG submission 192465) | Sewage microbial communities from Oakland, California, United States - Biofuel 11 (Illumina Assembly) | ecosystem: Engineered > Wastewater > Sewage > Unclassified | place: USA: California... | reverse complement strand
GATCCCCGAGAAGAGGTCGGCGGGGACCAGGGCGGCGAAGAGGTTGCGGAAATACTCGTTGAAGCTGATGGGCCTGAGGACCTGGACGATTGCGAAGGATCCGATCAGGCCGAAGATGTTGAAGTAGAGGTAGAGGACCACCATCGAGACGACCACGCCGAGGAAGCGCGGCGCGGCCAGGTAGGATATGGGGTTGATCCCGACGGACACGTAGGCCTCGAGCTCGTGGCTCACCGCCATGCCGCCCAGCTCCGTCGCGATGGCGGTGCCGGATCGGGCGATGACGATGAAGGCCGTGAGGAGGGGACCGAGCTCCTTGGTGATCACGGCGATCAGGATCGTGTACATGAGTTTGCCCTGGCCGAATTCCGCGAGGAGGGAGGAGCCGATGAGGTTGATGGCCGCCCCTATGGACAGGGCCATGGCGGCGATGATGCCGAGGGCCTCTACTCCGGTGAACAGGATCTGCATCACCAGGACGCGGAAGCCCACCTGCTTGCGGCGGAAGAGGAGGGCCGATTCCACCATCACCTGGGCGAAGAAGCCCATGACGTAGAGGAATCCATCCAGGCGCTTGAGGAAGGATCGTCCGATTTTCTCCAGCATCCCGTCTAGTATCGGCAGAACTCCTTCCGTCTGTAAATGGCATCGGGGCTTGCCCATCTTAGCCGCCCCGGATAGGCTGGGCTCCTCATGGGTATTTCCAGAACAGCCTTGCGGGCCGACGGCCTCCTCCTCCTGACCGCCGCGATATGGGGAGCGGCCTTCTCCGCCCAGCGCTCGGGGATGGAGAGCCTGGGCCCCTTCGCCTTCAACGCCGTGCGCTTCGCGGTGGGAGCCCTCTCGGTCCTCCCGATCCTCGCGATCCTGCGCCACCGCCGCGGCCCCGCGGCCCCCATGGGGGGGCCTAGGCCGGGCATCCGGCGCAAGCTCGCCTACGCCGCGATAACCGGGATGGTGCTCTTCGGAGGCACGAGCTTCCAGCAGATAGGCCTGGTCACCACCACCGCAGGGAACGCGGGGTTCATAACCGCCCTCTACGTCGTCCTCGTGCCCATCGTGGGCTTCGCCTTCGGCCGGAAGTCCGGCCTCCTCATCTGGATCGGCGCCCTTTCGGCCCTGGGCGGGCTGTACGTCCTGTCCATCGGCGACGGCTTCGCGATCTCGAGGGGCGACCTGCTGGAGCTCGTCGGCGCCTGCTTCTGGACCGCGCACATCCTCGTGGTCGCCCGCTTCGGCTCCGAGATGGACGGAATCGAGCTGGCCCTGGGACAGTACCTCGTCTGCTCGATCCTGAGCCTGCTCTGCGCCCTAGCCTTCGAGCCCGAGCCCTTCTCCGGCACCCTCGGGGCGGCGGTGCCCATCCTCTACGGAGGGATAATGTCCACCGGCGTCGGCTTCACCCTGCAGATCATCGCCCAGAGGGACGCCCACCCGGCCCACGCCTCGATCCTCATGTCCCTGGAATCGCTCTTCGCCGCGATAGGCGGCATCATAATCCTCGGGGAACCCCTCACCGCGCGCCTCGCCCTGGGCGGAGCCCTCATGCTGATCGGCACCATCGTCTCCCAGCTCGAGCTCCCGAAGCCGTCCGCGCCGGCGGCCTCCTAGGCGAGCGCCGGCGCGGCTCCCCGGGCGATCCGACGCGCGAGGGATCGGAGCGGAGACACCGCAGGCCTCGCGCTCGGCGAGCGGGAGGCCGAGGAGTCGCAGCGTAGAGCCCGACGGCTCGCCGAACGCCGAGCGCCCGGCCTCTAGGCTAGGGACAGCGGCGAGGCGGCGCGCCCGAGTGGGCTAGATCTTGTCGATGAGCATCGAGCACTTGCCGGAGGGTATGGGGAGGGTCTTCTTCTTCTTCCCGATCACGTTGATAGTGAAGTAGTAGAGCTTCTCGCTCTCCATGTGGATCTCCCAGCCGCGGCCCGACTTGTTGGAGAGGATGGTCACGAGGTTGCGCTTGAGGCTGAGGTTCTCGATGCCCATGATCTCGAGGTTCGGGATGATCCAGTCGACGGTCTTGCGGGGGAGGGAGATGTACAGGCCGACGATGTTCTCGATCATGAGGGCTATGGTCGAGAGGCCGCTGAAGGCCAGGTACTGGGCCCGGGGCCAGTCGGGGCGCTCGGGCCAGACAGCCTTGCCCTCGTTCTGGGGCTGGTAGGCTTCCCACACGATGGGCCGCTGGTCCCGCTTCTCGCCGTCCTCGTCCTCCTTGCCCTCGGCGTTCTGGTGCATCGAGTCTAGGACGAAGTAGAGGTGGCGGATCGCGCAGTCCCGGGCGAGCTCGTACTGGTGGTACTTCTCCAGACCCTTGATGACCATGTAGGTGAAGGGCGGCACGACGGAGCCCCGGTAGCCCATGCCCCGCTTGTCGTATCCCTTCTGGTCGACGGCGAGGGTCGGGAAAGGGTGCTCGGTGCCGAACTTCTCGGGGTCCTTGAGGTGGGCGATGAGGCGCTCCGAACGCTCCTCGTTGGGGATCTCCGCGAGGAGGGGCCAGTAGCCGCCGATGGTCTTGGTGGGAACCTGGCGCTCGTTCTTGTCGAGGTCGTAGTAGAAGCCGTCGGTCGCGCTCCACATGAGGGAGTTGATCCGGGTCTTGAGGGAAAAGTAGGCGCGCTTGTAGAGGAAACTGGCTTCCTTGTCGTTGAGGATGTCGCCCAGGGCCGACAGATAGAGGGCGTTCATGGCCATGGCGGAATTGAAGTCCGACAGGTAGACCGCGTTGCCCCGGGGGGAGTTCTCCATGCCCGTGGCGGCGACGGGCACGGCGTACAGGCCGTTCTCGTGCTTGAAGGTAGCCTCCATCCAGGACCAGTGGCGCTGGAGGGTGGGCATGACCTCCTTGACCCGCTTCTTGTTGGCGGTCTTGTGGTAGAGGTTGTACTCGGCCCAGGCGAAGAGGGGCAGGCCGAGCCCTTCGGGGTTGTCATCTGAGACAATGGGCTTGGCGGTGGAGGGGTCGTACCGCGAGCGGATGGCGCCGTTCGGCTCCTGGAGGGCGTACAGCGTATCGAGGCCGCCCGCGGCGGCGTAGATGCGATTGGAATAGACGAGGAAGAAGCTGGCGAACACCTGGTCCATCAGGTCGATGGAATTGCCACCGCTGTACTGAAAGTACTTGTTCTTTTCGATCGGGGTCCCTGCCCCGCCAGAGGCCCAGCAGTCGGCGATCCAGGCCCAGGTGCGGTCGTACATCTCTACGAAGTCTTGGTCATAGAAATGAACCCGCGGAAAATCCCGTTTGTTCAAGAACGAACCCCTTATATCCGACTGCCGCCGCCTCGATATGACCTAGCGAGAGACCGCAGGATTTTCAACGTTTTTCCGAGAAAGGACAATTTACAGTTAGAAAATCAATATAGTGTCCTTTTTCGGCTTTGTCAAATTGAATGAAAACTTAAAAATAGCATTATCCGTGCCCTCGGAGAGGGGTGGAGATGGAGAAAAAAAACAAAAGCTGAGTCCCGCGCTATTGAATCTTCAGCGCCGGAGATTATTTTGAAAGTAGGGATTTTTGAGGGGATTCGAAATGCGGAAGAGCATTTCAAAACCATCCCTCGGGTCCGCCCCGCGATCTTCGGGCTACGGACATGGAACGGTTCGGATAGGAGGTCCTGCATGGATACCCCGCCCGAGAGTTCCCGGCCGGCCACGGGGCGCTGGTAGGCGCCTCAGTGGGAACCGGCGGCGCTTCTTTCCGGTTCGATCCAGGAAACCGACAGTCGGGCGGCGATGGTGCCGCGCCGGTCGGAGGGCCGAAAGGCTCGAATGGACCGTTCGCCGATAGGGCGGCGGCGCTTTTAAAACTTCGAGCCCCTTCGGGCTCGCGAATGCTTTTTTGAAGGCATTGGCTCGCTGCGGATAAACTTGGCGGACCCTCAAGGAGGGTCCCCGGCGCGGCGAAAGCCGAAACCGGGGCCGCGCGCCGATGGAGCGCCGGCCCCTTTTTATTCCCCCCTCTACCTCCGAATGGGGTTGATGCGGACGGGCCCTCTTCCGATAGGATAAGTACGGATGATCATAACGCTGTACAAGGTCGGAGCCGACGAGCGGACCTACTACTACACGGTCCACGATCGCCAGCCGGTCCTCGACTCCCCCTACGCGATCTGCGCCTCCTGGCGCATCGGCCTAGGGAAGGAGCGGGAGAAGCTCCACCGCTTCGGCTCCCTCGACGAGCGGGATAGGACTATCCGCAAGCTCATCGCCCGGCGGGTGAAGGACGGCTACAAGATCCTCTACACGTTCTCCCGCGGGGGCGTGAGCGTCGGAAACGAGTTCGCGCTCTCGGGAACCGGCGCTAGCGATCCAGGCCAGGAGGCTGCCGCTCTTCGAGCTCGATGAGCTCCTTGGCCAGGCTCCGCACTTTCTCCCTCAGCTTAAAGACGCAGTCCGACTCCACGGCGGTGCCGCGCACAATGTCCTCGGCGAGGGCCCGGCAGGAAGGGGCTCCGCAGGAGCCGCAGTCGAGGCCCGGGAGCTGAGAGGCCCGCAGCTCGATCTCCTCCATCATGACCATAGCCTTGAGCATGTCCGGATCGAGGACCAAGGCGGTGAGGGGCTCTACCTTCTTCGTCCAGGCGAGGTCCTCGAGGGGCTCGTAGGCCGGGGCCGCGGCGGCGGGCGGAGCGCTCTCCTCGCGGTTGCGAAGCCTGGTCCTGGCTATGAAGGGGTTCTCCACGGTCAGTGGTCCCCCCACGCAGCCCGCGGGGCAGGCCAGGGCCTCGATGTAGGCGAGGTCCTGGAGCTTCCCGTTCTCGAGGGCTTCGAGGACGTCTATGACGTGGCTTATCCCGTCGACGGAGATGGACCGGCGCTCCCCGAGGGCGTCGCTCTCGCCTTCGGTCCTGGCCCACTCGAGGCCCCGGCGCCCCGCCCGGGCTATGTGGCGCTCCGGGGCCTGGGAGATGGCGGCGCGCAGAGGCAGGTAGATGTCCCGCAGGCCGATGACTCCGTCGAGGGCCGAGCGGGGGTAGCCGAGGGGCGCGCGGGTGACGGTGACCTTGCCGGCGCAGGGAGTGATGAAGAAGGCCCCGACTCCCTCCTCCCCCGGATGGAGCCGCTCCTTGACGATGCGCGCCGCTATCTCCATGGGCGGGAGGAGGGGCGCGAGGTGGGGGATGAGGCTCGGGAAGCGGAGCTGGATCAGGCGCACCACGGCCGGGCAGGCGCTGGAGATCAGGGGGAGAGGCGCGTCGGGCTTCTCGAGGAGCCGCCGGGTGGCGCCCGTGACGATCTCGGCGGCCTCGGCGACCTCGAAGACTTCGTCGAAGCCGAGCTCGAGGAGGCCCGAGAGGACCCTGTCGACGCTGCACTTCTCGTCGAACTGGCTGTACAGGGTCGGCGCCGGTACGGCCACCTTGACCCGGAACCCGTCGATGACCGACAGGGGGTCCGACACGGCCCTCTTGGCCCCGTGGGGGCAGGTGCGGATGCACTCGCCGCAGTCGATGCAGCGCTCGCTCAGGATGTAGGCTTTCCCCTTGCGGACCCGGATCGCCTCGGTCGGGCACTTCTTGATGCAGGTCGTGCAGCCGACGCACTTCTCCGGGTCGAGTCGCACCGAATGGGGATTCGCCGCAGCTTCGTCGCTCATGCTTTGATCACCATGTGGACCCAGGTTCCCACTCCCACCTCGCTCCGAATATCGAACTCATCGCAGTTCCTCTTCATGTTGGGCAGGCCCATGCCCGCGCCGAAGCCGAGCTCCCGATAGCGCTCAGGGGCCGTGGACCAGCCCTCGGTCATGGCGAGCCCGATATCGGGGATGCCGGGGCCCGAGTCGTCGAGGTTGAGGACGATCCGGTCGGTCTCGATCTCCGCCTCGAAGACGCCCCCGCCCGCGTGGATGACCATATTAATCTCCCCCTCGTAGGCGGCCACGGACGCTCTCCTGACCGTCTCGGGGCCGAAGCCCAGCCGCGCCAGCACCCGCTTGAGCTCGGAGCTGGCCCTGCCGGCGAGGGAAAAGTCCTCGTCGCTCACTTCGAAACGGAGCTTCACCTCAGCGGGCCGACTCCTAGCGGATATCCCGGATCCCCCCGCCCCGCAGGCCGGCCTCGTACAGCCTGCCGCAGGCGAGGAACATGGAGTACTTGGTGGAGAGGAGGGTCATACCGTTCTCCCTCGCCATGGCGACGAGGTCGTCGGTCGGGCTCTTGCCGCGGACGAAGACGACCACGCGGATGTCCATGAGGTCGGCCGTCCGGATCGCCTGGGGGTTCACGAGGCCGGTGAGGAGGACCACCTTCTCCTTCACGAAGGCCATGACGTCGCTCATGAGATCGGCCCCGCAGGCGGCGCCCACTTCGAGGTCGAGGTGCTCTTCCCCGACGGCGACCTTGGCCTCGAGGATCTCGGCGATCTTGCGTACGGTCATCTATTAGCCCCTGCCCACTCTACCACATCCCCCGTCGCCCGGCTATCGCCTTCCTCGGCCGCCTTCGCTTTTTCCCTAAAGTGCCCTCCCTGAATTCCGATACTCGGACTGATGGAGTGTGGCGACCGACGCCGTAGGCGCCGGGAAGCAGCTCTCCATCAGCGTCGAACGCCGCGGAGGATTCGCGGGGGAGGACGCGAGCGATACCGGCGCGAAGTTAGCCGGCAAGGACGCCGCGGCGGTCCGAGAGGGCCGTCGTATCGACTTATGGAAAGGAGTATGGCATGATCATTAATCACAACCTCAGCGCTATGTACGCGAGTCGTTCCCTGGGAATCGTAAACGATGATGTAACAAAGTCTATGGAGAAACTCTCTTCCGGGGTGAGGATCAACCGCGCCGGAGACGACGCCTCCGGGCTCGCCGTCTCCGAGAAAATGCGCAGCCAGATCCGCGGCCTCGAGAGGGCCTCGAAGAACGCGCAGGACGGAATTTCGTTCATCCAGACGACGGAAGGCTACCTCGCGGAATCGCAGGACATCGTCCAGCGCCTCCGCGAGCTCGCGGTCCAGTCCTCCAACGGCGTCTACACCGCCGAGGACAGGATGCAGATTCAAGTCGAAGTCAGCCAGCTCGTCGACGAGATGGACAGGATAGCCAGCCACGCGCAGTTCAACGGGCTCAATCTGTTGACCGGGCGCTACGCCCGAGATACCGGAGAGAACTCGGTCACCGCCTCCATGTGGTTCCACATCGGCGCCAACATGGATCAGCGGGTGCAGATCCACATCGGCACCATGACCGCCAAGGCCCTTGGCGTGCGGAACATCGGGGACAACACGATCATATCGTTCTCCGACCCCGACGGATCCAACCGCGCCATCGGCACCCTGGACCAGGCCCTCAAGCGGATCAACAAGCAGCGCGCCGACCTCGGCGCCTACCAGAACCGACTCGAGCACGCCATCAAGGGCATCGACGTGGGGGCCGAGAACCTCCAGGCCGCCGAGAGCCGGATCAGGGACACCGATATGGCCAGCGAGATGGTGAAGTACACCAAGGACCGCATCCTCGCCCAGGCGGGCAACGCGATGCTCGCCCAGGCAAACCAGAAGACCCAGCAGGTGCTTTCGCTCCTCCAGTGACCTTCACGGCGTGAGACGCAGTGGCCGCCCTCTCCGGGGCGGCCTTTTTTTACGTCATTGCCCATCGCGGGCCGACGCGACTATAATCGCCGCGATGGACGATCTGGGCACCGACGCGAAGCGAAGGATCATCAAGCTGCTCTTCCCAGACCTGCGATACGGCGGGGACCCGGATGTCGAGCGATACTTCGAGTCGAGGAAAGAGGGGCGGGTCGGGCAAGCCCTGGCGATCTACAACGGCTCCCTGCGGGTGCGCTATCCCGACGACTCGCAGCGCATAGAGCTCCTCCGGCTCTACCGGGAGAACGATCCGCGCTACTCGGCCTTCCAGGAGAAGCTCCTCCTGGACTTCGCCTCCAGACTCTCCACCAGGATTCGCGGCAACATCGACCTCATCATCGCCCCCCTGGAGAGGGCCGACCTCTCCGACGCCCTCCGCGCGCTCAAGGCGGTGGAATCCATACTCTCGCGCCTACCCGGCGAGACCGGGGGAGCGTCTGGCGCCCTCGCGCGCTACAGCGAGTTCGCCCAGGCCATCGACTATCGCCAGGCCCTCGTCAGGAAGGCCCTCGAGCTCGTGAGGGAGTACGACGCCGTGAGCCGAGCCGACTCCCCGGCGGACTACGACTTCGTGGCGAGGAGCGCCGCCATCGAGGAGCGCCGCCGCGCCTCGGCGGGGGCCAGGACCTCGGAGGGCGACAGGGGAGCCGAGGAGAGCTACGACTTCGTGTCCAAGAGCGCCGAGCTCGAGGCTCGGCGGAAGCGGGGCTCCGGGGGCTTCTTCGACCCGTCCAGGATAAAATTCACCGCCGCCGAGCGGGCCGCCGTGGAGATACCCGCGGACATCTCGCGCAGGGAGGACAAGGTCATTGCCTTCTGCGCCAAATACTGGTCCAGGACGGCGGACCAGGGCTTCGAGCGGACGATCTTCCTGTATTCCCGGAAGTACGGCGGAAGGCATTTCGAGGTATTCCGCGCCATCAAGCTGGCCAGGGCGCGAGGCGCCTCCGACGACGAGATGCTCAGCGCCGTGTCGGCGATACTGACGACCAGCTACAGCTACTCGGTGAGCGGCGACCTCTACATGCAGGTCATGTGGCGCCGCATCAGGGCCCGCATGGAAGCCCAGGCGCTGGCCGAGCGGCTCTCGGCCCCGGGGCCCGAATCCCGGGTGAGGACGCGTCGCGACGAGCCCATCTCCAGGGTGAGGGCGACGGAGCGGGGGGCCGAAACGCTCAGGATACCGCCGCCAGCCGCGGGAGACGAGGAGCCAACGCGCTTCGGGCGGAGGCTGGGTGAGAACTCGTCCCCGCCCTCCTTCGCCCTCAGGGCGACGGCCGGGCGCGGGCAGGTAGCCAAAGCCCGGGACGCGGCGATAGCGGCGGCCAGGGACTCAGGCGTCCGCCCCGCCGCTCCGGGCAAGAAGCGGGGCCGCCCGGCAGCCGAGGTCAGGCGGGAAGCTCAACCCCCGAGCGTCGAGTCGGCGCAGAAGGGGCGCGGGGAAACGGCGGCCAGGGCTGTGGCGCCGACGGCGGCGCGGGCGGCGGCCAGGGCCGCGACGCTAGTCGCAGCGAAGTCCGGCGGCGCCGAGAAGGCGGCGCGGGGGCGCCCTGCCAAAGCGGCGCCGGGGGCGACCTCGAAGGCCCCGGCTTACGCCGCGGCAGAAGCCGCTCAGGCCTCGAGCTACAGGTCCTCGCCGAAGACGAAGGGATCCCCCTCCCCGGAGCCGTCCCTCAGGCCGGCGCCCAAGAGGTCGAGGTCGGCGAATCCCCTGGGCCGCGCGCCCGCGGGACCCGAGCCCATCAGGGAGATCAGGGCCAAGCGAGGCTCCATCTCCGACACGATCCGCAAGCTATCCGGGAAGACTTACGACGTGTACAAGGATATATTCCTCGAGAAGGTCCGGGACGTCATACACAAGACCCTCCTCGCGAACCAGACCAAGAGCCACGGGCTCTTCGACACGGCGGCCAACGAGGCGGAGGACCAGATCTTCGGGTTCATCTCGAACCACTACGACGATCCCTTCATGGACTGGGAACACTCGGCGGAGCGGGAGCTCGTCGAGACCCTCGGCTTCTCGATCCCGAGCCTGACGCCGATCATCGAGACCTGCTTCAGGAAGCTGTAGCGCCTAGGCCCGTCTCCTGCGCTACAGCTTGGTGCGCCCCTTGAAGGAACGCGCTAGGGTGAGCCTGTCGGCGTACTCGAGGTCGCCGCCCACGGGGATTCCCGTCGCGAGGCGGGTCACCGAGACACCCGTCGGCTCGAGGAGGCGTTTTATATAGAGAGCCGTGGTGTCGCCCTCGACGGTCGGGTTGGTGGCGACGACCACCTCGGCCACGTCGCCGACGCCGCAGCGGGCGACGAGCTCCCGGATCCGCAGGTCCTCGGGCCCCACGCCGTCGAGGGGCGAGATGAGCCCGCCGAGCACGTGATAGAGTCCCCGGAATTCGTGGGCGGCTTCGATGGTCACCACGTCCTGGGGCTGCTCGACCACGCAGACGAGGCCGCGCTCCCTAGTCGGCGAGGAGCACACCGGACAAGGATCCTCCTCGGTGTAGGCGCCGCAGATCGAGCAGAACCGAATCGAGGATTTCAAGTCGCGGACCCTGTCGGCCAGGCCGGACGAAAACGAGTCGTCGGCCTTGAGGAGATAGTAGGCGATCCTGAGAGCGCTCTTCTTGCCGATACCCGGGAGCCTGGTGAGGAGCCCGACCAGCTCGTCCAGAGCCCTCACTAGAACCCTCCGAGCATCCCGGGAGGGAGGGGCAGGCCGCCCATGCTCGCCGATATCTCCGACTGAACGGACTCCTTGATCCTGGCCGCCGCGTCGTTGTAGGCGGCGCGCACGAGGTCTTGGAGGAGGGCTACGTCGCCCCCCGAAACCGCCTCGGGGGCGATCTCGCACGAGCGCATCTCGAGGGCGCCGTTGAGGGTTATGCGGACCATGCCGCCCCCCGCGCTGCCCGTCGCCTCGATGCGCTCGGTCTTCTCGCGCAGCTCCACCATTCGAGCCTGCATGGCCCGGGGATCGCGGATCATCTCCATCATCTCGGCGATATTCATCTCTCGCTCCTCATCCACGGTCGGGAAGCCGGGATCCCCGGAATACCCGCTCCACGATTTCGACCGGATCCGGCTCTCCGCCGGCGTCCTTCGCCTCGGCCTCGGCCTTATGGTGCTCCACCTTGAGCTCCACCTTGAGCTGCCTGCCGGCCAGCTCCGAGGCCTT
>Ga0268360_1003218_pt1 | contig 10770 bp, 14 predicted proteins | sample BioMet11_FD_192465 | JGI IMG/M metagenome (GOLD analysis project Ga0268360, IMG submission 192465) | Sewage microbial communities from Oakland, California, United States - Biofuel 11 (Illumina Assembly) | ecosystem: Engineered > Wastewater > Sewage > Unclassified | place: USA: California... | reverse complement strand
CGCTGCGGGGCTGTAGCTCAGTTGGGAGAGCGCTTGAATGGCATTCAAGAGGTCGTGGGTTCGATTCCCTCCAGCTCCACCAAGAAGAATGCCAAGGGGTTACCGAGAAATCGGTGACCCCTTTTTTTGTCCTCAGCCAATACTGCGCCAACGGGTGTCAACAAGTTCTGTTGGCGGGGACGGTTGATTTGTTGATTGGAAGCAAGATGGAGGGAGAATAAAGGAGAAGGAGCGTTTGTGGGATTATCCAGCTAGTTTGTTGTAAACCTCAAGTAGGGATAGCCGCTGCACTTAACTAAAGAACCTCTTTTGGGGCTGCTGAATGGACAAAAGATATCAGGTTTTTATTAGCTCAACTTTTCGTGATCTTTTGGATGAGAGACAAGCAGTGCTTAAGGCCGTACTTGAACTTGATCATATGCCTGCTGGTATGGAGCTATTTCCAGCCTCTGATGATTCTGCTTGGCAACTCATAAAAGATGTTATTGATTCATCTGATTACTATGTCTTGATAATCGGAGGAAGATATGGCTCTTTAGATGATACTGGAATTGGTTATACAGAGAAAGAGTATGATTATGCTATTTCAAGTAAGAAACCAATCGTTCCGTTGTTATATATGAATCCTGATAATTTACCAAGAGATAAGACAGATACTAGCGAATCATCATGGGCGAAACTAAAATTATTTAGAGAAAGAGTTGAAAAAAACATACTTGTGTATATTGGAACTCTCCGGAAGAACTCAAGTCAAAGGTGATAATTGGGCTAGCATCAACAGTAAAGAGGCATCCAGCTGTCGGATGGATAAGGGCTGACAAGGTGCCAAGTGACGCAACAGTATCTGAAGTGCTTATGCTAAGAAGTAAGGTGTCTGAATTGGAAGCACAAATATCAGCAGAAAGAATGGCTCCCCCATCGGGATCTGAGGATTTAAAGCAAGGGGATGATGAATATCAAGTTGATATGGCTTTCAAGGTGCGCAGACATAGGGATTTCTCTAGTAGCAGCGTTCGAGAATATACAGGGGCTCTTATTGTCACCTGGAATGAAATTTTTGCTGGAATTGCTCCAACTCTTATCAACGAAGCTTCAGAAGATGAATTTTTTAATTCATTATACAAGTATTTGTCTTCACAGGCAAGGGAAGTCTTTCGAGACGACAAGGACCTCGAAGGTATGGAGCTATATGACTTTTCTTTTAAACACGCGCAAATGGAGACATGCATAATCCAGCTTCGAGCTCTAGGATTGATAAGAGAAAGTCAACGCCCAAGAAGTGTTAAAGATACAAATACTTACTGGGCTATGACGCCATATGGTGATCATTTAATGGTTCAACTCAGAGCGGTGCGCCGTAGTCCTACGGTGGCTGTAGCGGCGAAATCAACAAATAAACAATCTAGACGCAATAAAAGTGAGTCTTAATAACGAGTGTTTATACTGAATTTCCCCCGCCAACACCGCGCCAACAGGTTTTGTTGGCTCCCCTGTATGAGCAGCATGAGGTTTCGCAGAAGCGGACCAGCATGAGCACCCGGAAAAGGGCACTTGAATTTTTTTCAAGAGGCCGCCCCACCTTTCGACTTGTTGCTCCTGCAAGAGTTTTTCTCCGCAACCTACCTCATGGGTGTATGAGGAAAAAGGCCAAGGACCTCTTGGGGGATTTTCAAGCGGTGGTGGGCGGGATATCAATCATTAGTAGGGAGGGCATGTTGGATGAATGGTTTAAAACTATCTCTCAAAACTATCAAAAAAATGATTGTAAACAACCAAATTGTTTTTATAAGCCTTATTGTATTGTGGTCTATATCTCTGTTTTCTATATTTATTTCTAATCGTTTATATATAGACGACTTGGGTAGGTCGCTTCATCATTATGATAATTGGACTAGCGCAGGAAGGCCTGTGGCAGATCTATTAAGTCGGCTGCTATTTATGGGGAGCCATCCATTCAATGTGACACCACTTACTCAAATATTTGCTTTAGTTGCCATTTCTACTGCAGCATTTCTTATAGCATATATTTTCAATACAGCTGTTACGTGGCAATCATTCTTATTCATCCTGCCAATGGGCATATCACCATTTTTTCTAGAAAACATTTCGTATTCTTTTGATTCTCTGTGGATGAGCCTTGCTATTTTAACTGCATGCTATCCTATTTTCATTATCCGGCTGGATATCTCTTCTGTGAGTAGGTTATTATTAGGATCAATTTCCTTGTTCCTCTCCTTTTGTCTATATCAACCTGCAGTGGGCGTTTTTTTAATTTTAACTATTTTTGCTATTTATGTCGATTATATTGATAATAAAAAAATTTTTAAAACAATTTTCCAATTGATAATTATGTTGCTAATTGCGCTCGAAGCGTACAAGCTAATGGCCATATTTATTAGTTTCGATCACTATGCGAAAGAACATAAAGAGATTCTAACGAGTCCTGAGATATACAAAAGTGCAATTGCTAATATCTGCTCGTATTTAGATATATTAAAAACCGATTGGATATGGAACCCGATAGGAGTTTTGGTCAGTGTTATTTTTATCGATTTTATTATAAGTAACTGTTGTTATATTTTACACATAAATAGTTGCAAAAAATACAAAAAGTTAATCATAACTATTTTGATTATTCCTATAGCATTAATATTTTCATCAGGACCTCAATTTTTGTTAAAGAATCCTGTTTTTGCACCAAGAACGTTTTTGTCTCTGAGCGTTTTAGTGCCAGCTGTACTTTTTGCAATTTCAAAAACTATTTTAAAATATAAAATAGTTATTGTCAATATTTGTATAGCACTACTTTGTCTTCAGTCAGCTTTAGTAGCATCAACATATGGATTTATACTAAAAAACCAAAAACAATATGAAGATAAAATTTTATATCACTTAACATATGACATAGATTTTTTGTCAAAAAAATTTAACTTTACATCAATTTATATAAAGGGAACGATTGGTAAGACTCCTGTTATTGGTGATACAGCTAATGTATACCCAATATTAAATAAATTGAATCCAGTCCATTTATCAGACTCGTGGGATTGGGGGGTAATACAACTTAAGTATATATGCAAAAGTCTAAAAGATATTGATTTAATTTCAAGTATAAATACTCAAAAAATGGAAGAAATGTTAACCAACCAGTATTATACAATTTATAAATCAGACAATACTATTGTAATAGTTTTTAGTGAGATGCTTTCAAAGTAGTTAATATTATAATTTAATATTTGCTATATTTTTCAACTGATGATATTTGTAAATGTAATCACAAACAAAAAAGGTTAAATCATGAAATGCTTATCACTTGTTGTACCGGTTTATAATGAACAAGAAAGCATATCAGTTTTTATAAAAACAATAAATATTGTTTTAAATAAGTGCGGATATTGTTTTGAATTAATTTTTATAAATGATGGTAGCATCGATAATACTCAGAGTATTTTGCTTTCATATGCTTTAGATGATTCTAGGATTAAAATTATTGAACTGTCAAGGAATTTTGGGAAAGAATATGCACTTTGCGCTGGTTTCGAATATGCATCTGGTGACGCGGTGATTCCTATGGATGTCGATTTGCAAGATCCGCCAGAACTTATAATGGATTTTATAGAATACTGGGAAAAAGGCGCAGATATAGTTGTTGGTATCAGATCAACTAGAAAATCAGATTCATTATCTAAACGATTAAGTGCTAATTTATTTTATAAAATTTTTCGTTCCCTGTGCGGAGCTAGGATGATACCAAATGCAGGGGATTATCGTCTTTTAAGTCGTCCTGCATTGGAAGCTTTGAAGAAACTTCCAGAATGTGTAAGATTCACAAAAGGCCTTTACGCATGGATAGGATTTAATCAAAAAATTGTAATGTACGAACGGCGTCCGCGTGAAAAGGGTTCTACGAAGTGGAAATCCTGGAAGCTATGGAACTTTGCCATTGATGGAATAACTAGTTTTACAACTCTACCACTAAGAATTTGGAGCTATTTAGGATTTGGTATTGCGTGTATCGGTTTTGGTTACGCTATAATTCTTATTGTTCGAACGTTAGTATTAGGCATTGATGTCCCTGGTTATGCTTCAATAATGGTGACATTGTTAACTATAGGAGGGTTAATACTCACATCTCTTGGAATAATAGGCGAATATTTGGGAAGAATTTTTGAAGAAGTTAAAAAAAGACCTCATTATATTGTTAAAAGCAAGACAAACATAAAAGACGCTTCAATTTAGTCTTTATGCTTATGCACTTCTACACCGAACAAACCTCTTACGAGAAAACATCCCTATCCGACCTCCAAGGAGCATGGGAGAATTTTAAGCATACTCTTCTATGTTTACATCCATTTCCTTATTCAGATAGAATAATATTCCATTTGAATGAAGCTATGAGCTGGGAAATGGTTAGAGATTTGAAAAAGATGAAAGACGTCTATTTGTTGATTAGAAATATGTGCATGAAAAGTGAGAAGGCAGAAGAACTAACCGGAGATTTGGAAGTGATAAGAGATTGTCTTGATGAAGCTATTGAGGAGTGTGACAGATGATCAGCTGCTAACGATTATTTCCAACGAACCTTTAACAGAAGGAATCGATCCATGTCTGAAGTTTATATCGAAAATGGTATTCTTTGTATCAGGCACACTGACAACGCATCTCCTTATCCAATTGAAATTGATCGCTGTGATAGTTATCCTAAAATTCTTAAATTTATTCACCAGCTAACTGGAAAGACATGGTGCACCAGAGATATTATTTGCAATTTCATTGAGGTTGCTTGTGAACATCATGGGTTAGATTCTCATAGAGATGGAGCATCCTAGCGATAACTTCATTTTAAAGAATATAAACAGAAAAAGCTCACGTTAACCATTGCAATATGAAAGGCTGGCATAATAAGAATAGGCAACAACGATGAACTATAGCACAAAAAACAAAATCGAATTTGATGATTCGCCTTTTAACAGATTTATTAGACAAATTTTTCGCGCCGTTGAGCTGTTCGATGTCGGCGGCAGAAAAGAACCATGGGATGACAAACTTCATTCGCTCGTTGGACGTATGTATGCCGGCAAGGAATTAACTCCTGAACCTGACTTTAATTTGCCATTAGTATGTTTTATGAAGATATTACATCCTGACTATGTCATTGCATTTCATTATGCAGTCATAAACAGCTATCTTAAGGAGGGCTCAAACCCATTTACTAAGGGCGCGCAATACTACTATGAATATTTGGTTCTGTGTACATATATTATACACAAAGAAGAGGATAAGTTTTTACAAGAAGATTTCTCTGAACTTTATACAATTTTAGAAAGAAAAAAACTACTTGATTTGGTCGAAACAGAACTAGAAAAAATTATTTTGATGAACTGTTGAACTTAGCTACCTTTTGATAAATAAAGCCCACGCCGTCCACCGTGAAGATGGAAGACGTGGGCCTTTTTAGTCTGGATACTTCACAAGCTAGCGTTAGCTAACCTTCTTCTGACGGGGCTGCGGCTTGGCCTTTTCCTTCCCCTCATTGAGGTTAATGAAAAAATAACCATCCTCAGAGGTGTGCAATGGATACCGAACAGAACTCTTTCTAGAAATCTCGGGAATTTCTTTCAGATAGGAGCCGATGTAAATAACAGGAACATCCACGTTGGTAGCCTGGACATGAAGATTTTGAACCTCAGCCCGATTGTCAGCGGCTTTTGTCTGAACCTTGAAGCCCATTTGCTTTGCTTCCTCATCATACCCAATCTCGATGAAGGACTTCCCAGCTTGGATCTTCATCGCTCCAACAGCTTCCTTGGAAAAGCTCGCCTGAGAACGACGAACCGAGATGGAAACAGAAGGGCCCTCAACAGAACCGAAGGTCGGGATCAACTTGTGCTCAAAAAATTTCATTGCCATAGCTGAGTTCCTCTATCCAGCGTGTTTGGCTTCTCAGGATGTTTGTGGTGATTTTTGGCCCCTACGCCTGGGCCGGAAGAAAATCAAGTAATTTTTAAGCAGGTTATTCCTTCCGCTCCTCTTCTCCTGTCGGATTTTTCCTGCCCGCCTCCGGGGCCGCTCCCAACCCCATCTCGGACACCCCGCTATTTCGCGCGGACAGGCCCTTCCCTGGGTTTTTTCTGCCCGACTCCAACCGACCCTCCCTCCGCCTCCAAAACTTCAACCTGGGGCCGCTCCGGGCCAACGTTCGTTTTAGCTGGGGGTGGGACCGAACTTCCCTTGCCCCTCCGTGACCGATCCCCTGGATCAGGATATTCTTCCCCCTAAACTCGACCTACTTGAACAAAGGGGGCTGTAATGGACAAAGATGGCAAGTTTATGCTCACGATCACCGACGAGTTGATAGAGGCATTTAGACCAATAGAACATCTCTTTGGTATCATGGATAAATTTTCAAATGATGGTAAGATTGTTGAAGTGTCACAATTCGCTGAAATAGGTATTGCTATTTCTAAAAACTTTAGGAAAAAACTTGAATCGTTATATAAAGATGAAAAATAAACATAATGATGGAAAAATCAATCCCCAACCTGATCTTCAGCTACTCCCGTCAACAGGCCATTGATGACGGGGTGCTGATCGACGTCACCGGGGAAGCGAAACGGATCGGTTTCAAGGTTCAGACGGTGGTCACTTCGAACCTGTTCCACCGATACCTCGAGCCACCTGCCGGGCTTGAAGGAGAAGGCCAATCCGTGACAGGCCGGCTTCATGACCTGATGGTTCTGGCCTTGTTCGCCGCACGGCGCGGTGTCAACACGGACCGCGTCACCTTCAAGGTCGACTTCCTGATGGCCCCTGGACGCAAGGAAACCATCGAAGCTATCGTCCACATCGGACCTGGTGACAACGGAGAGCCGGTGTTGACCATCATGCTCCCTGAAGACGATTAACTGAAAAATAACGAAAGGTTATTCGTCCTTCCGTGCAGCAATTTCATACAAATTCACGATGAATTAGCTGCGATTAAGTATCAAGATAAATGGGAAAAAACTAAGAAAAATTGATCAAAAATGGAATGGAAGTGGTAAACAGAAAAGTCTAACCCCAGGAATTTGAGCACCTGTTGACGAAAATCGACCATCAGGTGGTAAACAATGGTCTAGTGAACATCACCCAAAGATGATTGCGAGCATAGCTGCCTTGTCGGAAAAACGGTATACGATCAAACATATGGCCTCTAATCCTTTTAAAATCACAAGGTTGTCCACTGGACGCCAATGCTGGTATTTTTCCCAAGGATTTGGCACTGTCAAGCAACCATAGCGCCGACCCGGCACTAGAAAGTTGAGGGATGATCCCGATGGAAGATATCGATAAAATCATAGATCCAAAAGTTCTTGAGAAAATTAATGGATACATAAAAAGGCAAACAACAAGTGGGCCTTTCAATGAAGACGATATCGAACATTTAAAACAGCTTCTTTTAAACCTTCCCTCAGGTGATGTCCCATCTAACTTCAACATAGAGTTGTTTATTTCTACATATAGAGATGTTGAAAATAAATTTGAGGAACTAAAAAGTTTAGATCGTGCAGTTTATGCATACATATGCATCTTACTTGGGAAATGTTTGAATTCAATTACTGGGTATATTGATAAACTTGAAACAAAAATTAAGACTGAAACATCAAAAAAAGAACTTAGGAAACAATATTCAGATGCTTTGTTTGGGAGTGATTAGTCCAGAACTTCTCGATATAACAAGCAGCTTGTCGCAAGGATACCTGGCGTGGAGAAATGGACATTTTTAGGGATAACAAGACTTGAACAAATTGCACCTATCGTTAAAGATTATGATTCAGACGATCCAATTGGCGATATTCTAAAAAAAAGTAACTATAAATTTAATCTAGAATCGTCAGAGAATGACGCAGATTTCGCATTAAATTTCAGAAAATATTTAAACTTATTAAAATTTAAAGATGTCAATTTAAAAGCCAGCGAGGAAGATTTAAAATCATTAACAAAGGCAAAATCTGGTATCATTCCAGATTCAATGATAAAGAAAATACGAAATGCAGTAACCAGGGGGGCTTCAGTAAGTGCTGCCATCTCAAATATCGTTGCTCCAAAGCAACAAAACATCATTGTCTTAGAAGATGATCTTGACTATGCGCCTGAATACAATGAACTTGAAGAAACATGCTACAAATTAATGTCAATGTGCGATGCAGTCATTAAAGATAAGTATATTCCTGAATATAAAGATAATGATAGAAGTACATGGCTTATGCTACAATCAGTTCTGGCAAGCACAACTGATTTGATAGAATTTTGGGAAAAATATTGGAAAACATTTAATAAAAAAGACGAAGAGGAGGAAGAAAAATGAGAATCTATCAATCTTCATTAAGTACAAGGACTTTTGAGATAATATCTGAATTTGCTCATGATGTAAAAGTAAACCTTCTTCGATCATTTGCTCTCAACGACAGTGAAACTTTCCATATATTAAAAAATTATAGAGACAATATCAATTCTGTTATTTTAGATTCAGGTGTATGGTCTAAAAAAAATAATCCAATTAAATTTAACCATACTGTCGATGATTATATAGAATTTTTAAAAAAATATAGTGCTGAATTTGATTTTTATTTTAATTATGATGAAGACTTTGACGAAAAAGAAAGAGATAAGTTTGGAAGCAAAAACGAAACTAACCAACAGAAAATTGAAGATGCGGGGCTAAATCCAATACCAGTCTTGCACCTGCTAGATTCTGATGTGGTTCAGTTCCATGTTGAGCAGTTTACAAAATATCCAATGGTCGCCATTGGTTCAAATGGACTTTCTGATGCTCGATTTGCAAGCGTTGTCAATACATTGAACACTGCCGATATCAAAGTGCATGCTTTTAAACTTGGTAGTGCGGACAAGGTAAGAGATTTGCCAGTTTTTTCAGCAGATTGTTCGTCACATGCTCAATGGACAAAAGCCGGACGTTGTGTAATTTATGACAACATAAAAAATATCGATACAGCGATATCTTTCAGGCCTTTTAATAAACGAGGAGAGAAAAACGAAGACTTTTATCGTTCTCATCCAAGAAAAGAAGACTTCTTTTGGTTTTTAGAAGAAGTTGTTGGCATTGAAATAGAAAGTATACTTATGGATTCAAACTACAGAACTTTTAGCAACAGCATCTATTTCTGGTGGCTTGAACGATATTTGACGATGCACCAACTAAGCCAACAAGGGAAGAAGTACCAATTTGATGATAATGTAAATGTTGATGATTTATTGAACCTATTTGAACCTGATAGAAGCGAGCAGCCTCAATTCTGACGGGGGCAGTCCCCTGTCCCTGTGTCCGACTCTTGGTCGAGGGCCGGGGCTTTAACGCGAGGCTTACTACCCCGTCTGCCCCCTTCGTATTCCCCTCCTGCTTCGCCCTCATACAGGGCCCAAAAAATCCAATCAATTGGACAAAATTTCACAACTATTTTAAATTATTGAATTTTATTTCTATTGGCAAAGATGAACGCCTTTATTCCTAATATTTCTTTATCAAACTGATTCATTCCCGAATATAAATATCAGAAATATTATGCTTCCCGTATATTAATGATCAATCGTTAGCCTCATGATCATACCAATCAAACTTCACAATGAAGAATTTTTATAAAGATATACATATGGTGAAGTAAAAAATTTTGTTTTAAAAAAGGAGGTGGTTTTATCGCCTATCGCAATTAAACTGTAAATTTATTGCAAAACCTTGCCGTTCATTAAAAAACTATCACTAAAATTATTATTAAGGTAAATTATGGAAACGACAATTCAAATCAAGCAAACATCCGACAAGCAAAAAGAACTTGAAGAAGAGTTTAACAAAATACTGATTAAACCAAGTGAATTCTTTGGAAAATTCTATTCTAATGACGACCTTATAGGCAAAATGGCAACAATGTATCTCGTAAATGAAATAGAAGCTCAGAAATTATTGATCGAAGCAAATGGCCGGGGTGTATCAAAATCAAATACCGGATCAATCCTTAAGACGATAAAAAATCAAGCTAAACTTATTAAGAAACAACAACTTCATCCTATAACAAAAAATAGCATAAAGACTTCTATCCCAGACGCTCCAGTTTCAGATCAAGCAGTTCTCCCGTCTGGATATTTCTTTACACAATCACAAGGGATATCTTATTCCTACGATTCAGAGAAAGACGATGTCACGGTATCACTGTGTCCAATTTTTATAACAGAAATAAAATATAATAAATTCACTAACATTTACTATGTGACATTATCATGGAGAGAAGATGGTGTTTTTAGATCGATAACGAAAGAAAAGAATTTCATAGCTAAAAAAAGAACTGGCCCAGGGGCACAGCAACCCCTCCGTGGGCCAGCTTGCGGAGAGGGTTCTCGAGGATATTTCCGTGAGCGTATCTGGTTTTGATCGCACAGGGAAACCTGATCCGCGCCGGCGGCCAAAAACACGCGTGGTTGCTCCAAGGTACCAGACTATGGAGAGCGGAAAAGTTTGGAGGAAGATGTTGTAACCAGGCGCTAGAACCACTTTGGCATGCGAGAGAAAAGCAAATCCAAGTTCGTCGTCGAATATGACGGGAAACCGTTGACAACAATTCGGAGAAGCTTTAAAATATAACTATTAAAAATTTATCCATAAATAAATTGCAGTTGCATCCAGATGTTGCTATGCTTTTCTCCAACGGAGACAGGCATATGAGCATAAAATCGTGGGAAGTGTCGGATGCGTTCTGGGCGATAGTTGAGCCTTTGATC
>Ga0268360_1003217_pt1 | contig 10774 bp, 11 predicted proteins | sample BioMet11_FD_192465 | JGI IMG/M metagenome (GOLD analysis project Ga0268360, IMG submission 192465) | Sewage microbial communities from Oakland, California, United States - Biofuel 11 (Illumina Assembly) | ecosystem: Engineered > Wastewater > Sewage > Unclassified | place: USA: California... | reverse complement strand
CCTCCATTTGCTAGTATTCAATTGTTTGTGATGATTCAATTTTACTACAAGTGGAGAGAAAATTTATATATAAAATGTAGGAGACCCCACAAAATCAAGGGGTTTGGCAATTAACAATTGCCTAAAGATAATATGATAAAGGAGAGTATTATGGTAAAGTATCTCAATCGAATTACGGTATCCCTGTTCGCATTGGTATGCGCTTTCTGCCTGTACGGCGCTGTGGCCGTCTTTGCAGAGGGGACGGACACCACCGCCCCCTCTGCGACACCCACGGCGACGGTCGCACCGTCAACCACAGCCACCCCATCGACGACTGTTTCACCGTCAACAACAGCCACGCCTTCAGCGACGGCGGCGCCGTCTACTGACGCCACGGTGCAGACAGCCTCCGCCACGGACCTCCAGTACCGGGCCCACGTGCAGAACATCGGCTGGCAGGAATGGGTGAACAACGGGGCCACCGCCGGCACCACCGGCAAAGCCCAGCGCCTGGAAGCCTTGGAAATCAAATCCAACGTCAGCGGCGTCAGCGTCAGCTACAAGGTTCAGGTCCAGGGGACCGGCTGGCAGACCTCCGTTTCCGACGGCCAGACCGCCGGCACCGTGGGGGAAGCCAAACAGCTTGAAGCGGTGCAGATCAGCCTCAGCGGTGCAAATGCCGCCAATTACAGCATCTATTACCGGGTGCACCTGCGCAACCTCGGTTGGTTGGGCTGGGCCAAGAATGGCGAAACCGCCGGGGCAGAGGATGGCGGCGTCCAGGTGGAAGCCATTGAAATCAAGCTGGTCAGCGCCGGCTCCACGGAAAGCACGGCCATCGAATCGGGCAACACCGCGGCCAAGGTCACAACCCAGGCCAAGTACCAGACCCATGTCCAGGATATCGGCTGGCAGGGCTGGGTGACCCAGGGAACCACCTCCGGCACCATCGGCCAGTCCAAGCGGGTGGAAGCCATCCAGATCACCGCCAGCGATTCCAGCGCTAAAATCGCCTTTACTTACAACACCCATCTCCAGAATGTGGGTTGGCAGGGCTGGAAGACCGACGGCCAGACCGCCGGCACCACCGGGGAATCCCGACGGATGGAAGCCATCCAAATCAAGCTCACCGGGGACGACGCTGGTAAGTACGACGTGTATTACCGTGTCCATGTCCAGAATTTAGGCTGGCTCGGCTGGGCCAAGAATGGGGCAGAAGCCGGAAGCAGCGGTTTTGGCTACCGGATGGAGGCCATCGAAATCAAGGTCCTTCCCAAGGATTCAATGAACGCGCCGGATACGGAAACGGGCTATGCCTACAAGAAGTACAGCAAGGTGTACGCCGATTCCTTGGGTGTGGACGTCTCTGAGCATAATGGTGCCGACATAAATTGGAACGCAGTCAAAAATAATGGCATCAACTACGCCATCATCCGGACCGGCTGGGGACAATCGGGGGATGGCCGTGCAGACTACTTTTTTACTACAAATTACAATAATGCCAAATTGGCGGGCCTGCCCATCGGCGTGTACCATTACAGCTACGCCACCACCACCGAGGACGCTGTCAAGGAAGCCAAGCTGTGCCTGAGCATCCTGGGGGGACGGAGCCTGGATCTGCCCATCGCTTTTGATGCAGAAGATGATCCCACCCTGGGTACCCTCAGCAAGGACCAGGTGACGGACATCATCATCGCCTTCTGCGACACTGTCAAGGCTGCGGGGTACCAGCCCATGGTTTACGCCAACCTCAACTGGTTTACCACCAAGATTGATTACAGCCGCCTGGGCGCCTACAAGATCTGGCTGGCCCAGTACAATGATGAACCGACCTTCGACAACCACTTCGATATGTGGCAGAAGAGTTCCTCTGGTACTGTCAATGGCATCGATGGCCCGGTCGATATGAATATAACCTACTCCGATTTTTAAGGGCGATTCATTCATAAGGTAGAAAAACAAGCGAACTATGAAAAAGAGATATATTATCATCATCATCCTGCTGGTTTTGGCAGTGGGTGGCGGCGGGGCTTATCTCTGGCGGATGAAGCAGAACGAGAAGCAGCCGGTGGCATCGGCCACCGCCACCGCGACTCCCAGCGCCAGTGCCACCGCAACGCCGTCTCCTTCGCCCAGTCCCACAGCGTCTGTGGCGGAAGGGCTGTCCCAGAACGAGATCAACGCCATGAAGTCCGAAGCCGATTCCTTTTATCAGGCGGCTTACAGCAAGGACTACGACACCGTGGTATCCCTCATGACCGATGACTTCGCCAAGAGCTTCAATGGCCTGCGCAACAGCAATAACCAGGGCGCCAACGATTATGGCGCCGACGCGGTGCTGAACATTTCCAGCTATACCGACGTGTCCACACCGGCTTCCACCGGGGATCCCGAGGTCATCGCGGAAAACGCTGAATACGCCGTGGTTCTCACCCTCAAGGGCGACTACGTGGCCAAGGTCAGCTTCCAGAAGATGGCCAACGGAGACTACAAGGTCTTCGCTTTCAACGCCCAGTCCGCCTCCAAGGGCAACGGCGGCACCGCCGGTTCCGGCGGCAAAGGCAATTAATGCAACACAGACAAAAGAACAGCAGCAGCACCCAACCGGGATGGCCATGGCCACCCGGTTTTTTTATGGGCCGCATATCCAAGTCTACAAATCCAAAAGCGTTGTTTGGGAAACATTACTCAAAATTGAGTAATGGCAGGATTGAGATGAGTAATGGGGGACGGGGCAGGAAATCTTAAATGGTTTGGACAAATCGCAAACTGTGGACAAATATGCCTTTTTATCCTTGAAAAAATTGACTTTCCATGGTAGAAAGGGTAAAATAATAAAGTCATAAGGAAATGATATGGAAATTTTACAGAAGAGGTAAAAGAATGGTTGACATAATTCACTATATGTTCAAAAAATCGGGCCATCAGAGGGGTAAGTGTCTCCAATAGAGGCCTTTTTTCGTATCTCATTTAATAATTAATTTCTAAATGCTTCATTAACAAGATTGGATGAAAATATGAAGTATTTATAAATTTCGAATGAGGACATGCGCGGGGGAAGGCCCTGATGACGTGTATTAACAGTAAAAGGATGAATGAATCTTATGGCAATCGTAACGATTCAGACAACAACCCATAGGGAGAACAACCTGACACGGTATATCAAATTGATATCCGAGCCGGAGCTCATCACCGAGGTGTTCCTGCCCAGGCGCGAGGTGTTAAAGCGCTACAAGGGAGCCTGGAGGAAGCAGGAAGAGGTTCTGTTTCCCGGCTACCTGTTTGTGGAAACACCGGATGTCACCGCCTTTTTTTACGCCCTCAAGAAGGTCCCAATGTTCTCAAAGCTGCTGGGAGATCAGGAAGTGGGCTACAACACCCTGATCCCTGAGGAAGAGACCTTCATCCGCAGAATCGGCGGAAACCGCGGCGACCACACCTTCGGCGTCAGCCAGGTGATGATGGAATCCGATGTGCCCTACAAGAAGGGGGACCACGTGACCATCGTGTCCGGGGACCTTAAGGATTTTGAGGGCGAGATTGTCGGGTTCAACTTCCATAAACGGAAGGCCATGATCCGGTCGGAGATGCTGGGTAACAGCGTGATCCATGTGGGGATTGAGATTGTACAGAAGCAAGACGAAGAAAAGCAATAAGAAGTGAAGGATTTAGAGACAAGTAGCCACTGGAGAACCGTATGCTATGGGGCAGCGGGAGGAAGGTGGGGAATAGATGTGAGTCAGGACATAGGCGGCGGTTTTTTATAAACCGGGTCTGTGAATGGCGAAGCACGCTCTAATTCAGAAACAATAGAAATCAATTTATAAGTACATGATAGAAATACCATCCTATATAAAAAGGGAAAGCAGAGAACATGTTCATTCCAGAAAAAATCAAAGAAATCGAACCATTTAAAAATAAAGTCTGGCTGTCCAGCCCCACCATGCACGGGCCGGAACTGGCCTACATGAAAGAAGCCTTTGACACCAACTGGATGTCAACCGTTGGCGCCAACATCAACGCCTGCGAGGAAGCCATCGCAGAAAAAGTGGGATGCAAATATGCCGTGGGCCTTTCCTGCGGCACCGCAGCCCTGCACCTTGCCATGAAGCTGGCCGGGGAACATTTCTATGGCCAGCCAAGGGCTGGCGTCGGAGCCGTACAGGGCCATAAGGTCTTCTGTTCTGACATGACCTTTGACGCCACCATCAACCCTGTTTAATTCTGACAATAATCTCAGTCCTTTCCTCGCCTGATTATTTTGAAGTGTGCAAAACATACGTTGATTTTTCAAAATAATTACTACACTGCCATCAGCCGGTGTAGTTAAATACAGAGCGGGGAAGCAAGAAAAGGTGAGTTTTTGATAGTTTTAAGAGAATAGTACAGAACAGTACATATCACTAGAAATAACACTAAACTTTCCAGCAGTATATCGATACATCCGTTTGGTCACGTTTGATTACATGACCAATCAGATACTGTACCAAGAGGAAAATAGCTGCTTTTTTATTTATATACCATTTGTAGTCTCGACTTTGAGATCAAACCAGATACTATGGTGATAATAACGGAATGCTTGGTTGTTTTGTCGGAAAGACAGCCGTTTACGCAGCGAGGTTGGCTAGCAAATTGAAATTACAATTATTAGGCATTGGCAGTCAGGGTATAAACTGCTTGGAAGTTGCCAGAAGAACTAAGAAAGTTAATAATTATGTTTTCTTCGATGATGGATATGAAGGACAAAGCATATGTAACTGCACCGTAATTGGAGAGAGAAGACATTTTGAGGTTTAAAGGTTACTTTGTTGGGCTTTCATGAGAAAATAAGAGAAGAAAAGAACTGATACAAAAGTTGAGGAAAGTAGATATTCTGTTCCAACTTTGATTAGTCCATTGGCCGAAGTGAGCAAATATAGAAGGATTAGGGCCGGTACCCTTGTTTTTTTAGTCGTGTCAACAAGAGTTTACTTTTCAATTGGGGAAAGTCGCGTCATAGCAATTGGTGTTGTGATTGGTTATAATGCTACGATAGGTCAGTTAAGTCTCGTTTATGAAAACACAATAGTTAGACCTTGAGCACATATTGGTAAACTTTCCACGATTGGTGCCAGTATAGTACTGTTGAAGAAGAATCAGTAGTACCAGAAGGCAGCATCTTCAAGATACCAGTTGATAAGGCTTAAAAAATGCAAACAGAAGAATGGGTATCAAAGCATAAAACACAGTTCGGTGAAGAACCGGGCTTTTTTTATTAATGAAGAAGTACACGTTAAATCCGTTTTTATAATGAGGGAGAATACTACATCATGAAGAAAAAGGACATTGGAAAAATTGTACTGATTACAGCAGGTGTTCTTACCGGAGCATTTGCTGTTCTTCATATAGCTGGGAAAAAGAATAAAGAGAAGAATGAAGCTGGTATTGATGATGATAATCAGTATTTGAAAAATTCGGGTGGTGGAAAGCTGAATCAGATAGTTCATTACGAGACATCAGTGTATGAACGAATTTGGAAACCAGTTATTGATAAGACATTGTCCTTTGCAGGGCTTGTAGTCCTTGCGCCTATCTATGGGGTATTGTCTCTCGCCATTGTGATTGACGATCCCGGCCCTGTTCTATTTAAGCAGAAGAGGGTCGGTAAAAACAAGCATTTCTTCCAATTGCATAAATTCCGTTCAATGAAAATGAGTACCCCCCACGATGTGCCGACTCACATGCTTGAAAACCCGGAACAGTACATCACAAGGGTTGGCCGCTTCCTTCGTAAGACCTCTCTCGATGAGCTTCCCCAGATATGGGATATCTTTATTGGGAACATGAGCATTATTGGTCCGCGTCCGGCTCTTTGGAACCAGGATGATCTGATTGAAGAGCGTGACAAATATAGTGCTAATGATATTAATCCGGGTCTTACCGGATGGGCTCAGATTAATGGTCGTGATGAACTGAAAATCCCGGATAAAGCCAAACTTGACGGTGATTACATAAAGAAGGTCGGAAAGGGTGGATTGCATGCTCTGGTATTCGACGTTAAGTGTTTTCTCGGCACCTTCTTATCTGTCCTCAGAGAGGACGGCGTGGTTGAGGGCGGTACTGGAGAATTGCATAAGAAACAGCAATATGAATATGCTGGAATAGATCGTAGTGAAATGACTTTTCCAGAAGATCAATATCAAACTGAGACAACGAATATTGAAATAATAGAAAAGCAGAAAGAAACAAGAAATAAAGTTAAAGTACTGTTTTTGGCACAGCATTTTATCACATTGTATTCATTCCGTAATGAGTTAATTCAGAGACTTGTTAATGAAGGATATGACGTATACCTTTCCTTGCCAGAGTCTGAAGATAATAAGCATTTTCTTGATATGAGATGCCATATAGTGTCAACAAGGATTGATCGGCGTGGCGTTAATCCTATAAAAGATTTGGAACTTATTAATTTTTACAGAAAAATGATACCGCAAGTTAATCCGGATATTATTTTCTCTTATACGATAAAGCCAAATATTTATGGCTGCCTAGTGACTAACCACACGAAATATAGGCAAATATGCAACATAACCGGAACAGGGGCTACATTCCTGGAGAATAATTTAATTAGCAAGATTTGTAAATGTTTATACAAAATGTTTGTAAAACACTGCTATAAGGTTTTCTTCCAAAACTCTGGGGATAGAGAGATGTTCATTAAGAATGGTCTGGTAGGGGATAACTGGGATATGCTTCCTGGTTCAGGTGTTAATCTGCAGCAGTTCACGGTGGCTCCATTGCCAGACAAAAATGAAGTCAACTTCATCTTTATAGGTCGTGTTATGAAAGTGAAAGGAATTGATGAATTCCTTGAGGCAGCGAAACGGACAAAAGAAAAATATCCGAATGCAAACTTCTATATTGCTGGTTTTATTGAGGAAGGAGAATACAAGGAAAAAGTCGCGAGTTATAGTAATGCAGTAGTTCCGTTGGGATTTGTCAAAGATATTAAAGAAGAAATCAAGAAGTGTCATTGCACCATCTTGCCTTCCCTTGGTGGTGAAGGTGTGCCAAACGTACTACTTGAATCAGCAGCAATGGGACGCATCTGTATTGGAAGCCGAATCCCGGGAACGAAAGATGTAATAGAAGACGGGAAGACTGGCTACCTGTTTGAAGCTGGAAATGTAGTGGGCCTAGTTAAAGCGATTGAAAAGGTCATGGAGTTGACAACTGAAGAAAGAATAGCAATGGGATTAGCAGGGAGGACGAAAGTTGAACATAATTTTAATCGAGAAATTGTAGTCCAGAAGTACATGGACGAAGTTGAAAAGTTATGAATAAATTAATTAGAGCAGTAGTATGTGTGCCATGTGGAATGATTAAAATGACTTGGACAAAAATATTTCATTTTGGTTCATTTTCAGGGCCGGTTATGAGTCTTGCTTCACCGTATACTGAAATCACAATGGATAGTGGTGCAAAGCTTAGAATTGGTCGAAATTTTAAAATGCGTGATGGAGCGAAAATTCGCGTTAGAAAAGGTGCAATATGTGTTATAGGGAACAATAGTTCCATTAATAGTAACAATATGATTGTATGCCACGAAAAAATTGAAATCGGTGATGATGTACAGCTCAGTCCAAATGTACAGATATATGACCATGACCATGATTTCCGAACAAAAGGTGGGGTTAAAGCAGGTAAGTTCAAGACAGCTCCGGTTGTGATAGGTAATAATGTATGGATTGGTGCAAATACTATTATTCTTAGAGGTACTGAAATAGGCGATAATTCAGTAATTGGTGCTGGATGTGTAGTTAAGGGAAAGTATGAAGCTGGCTCTGTAGTTATACAGAAGCGTAGTGAAGATGTAAGGAAGCTAATCTGATGCGTGGTAGAGAAAAATTTGCAAAGTTTAAACCGACTATTAATGCACTTACGAAGATATATTCTTTTTTTCCTCGTAGTATGCGAAGCAGAAAGATGGCAAGCCTTCGTAAAAGAACTGGGAAGATAGCACTGGTAAAGAGGTATTGTCTTTTAAGAACTCTTGCCAAGAGTGTTGGTGACAATGTATCAGTTTTTCCGGATGTGTATCTTCAGAATATTCAGGAAATGGAAATTGGAAGCAATGTCAGCTTTCAACCTATGGTTTATATAGAAGCATACGGTGGGGTGAAAATTGGTGATGATGTATCTCTAGCAGAAGGAGCTTCTCTGTTTTCGGTTAATCATGGGTTTAAGGATATAAAAACTCCAATCAAAGATCAGCCTTTGACTGCACTTCCTATTGTGATTGAAAATAATGTGTGGATTGGTGCAAAGGCAACAGTTCTAGGTGGCGTGAAGGTAGCAAGTGGAACAATAGTTGCAGCTGGAGCTGTTGTTTGCATTGAAACAGAGAAAAATTCCACAGTGGCTGGAGTCCCAGCAAAATTAATAAAGGTAAGAGGCTAAGTACAAGTTAATATACAAGTATAACTATTGATTGAGTTTATTCCTTGTTTATGATGCCCTGAAGGGTCTTCCTGTCAATACAATTGAAGCTAATAGTATAACTTATTGACTGACATTAGTACGTTTCACATTCGTTATAAAAAGAATACTTTACTATAAACAGAAAGCTTATCTATTTTAAATCGGATACGCTAGAAAGGTAATAATATGGATGCTAAAGCATTTGTCAAGAATGCTGCAAAGTTTTGTGTGACTCCAATTGTATCAACGGTTATAGCAATTACCATCATCCCATTCGTATCTAGGGTTTACCCAACAACAGAATATGGTTATATCAGTAATTTTTATTCATTGGGCAATTTGCTATTATATATGTTTTTGCTTGGACTAGATGGTGCCTATACTCGTTTTTATTATGAACCCATGGGCGGGGTAAGTAATGGCCGAAGGTGCACCTTTTCTATCATGATAGGTGTTGGCGTTACTATAATTGCGGGTGCAATTGCTTTTTTATTGTTCCCAGAAAAGTTATCAGTTCTCATTTTTGGCGATCAGAATACAATGGGACTTCTATTACTATTTATTTACGTCGCCGCATTGATTGTATTTACCTTACTTAATCTTAGTGTTCGATTTGATGAAGATGCTAAAGGGTACAATATACAACAGGCAATATTATTAATTTGCACCCGTTTAATATATGTAGTCGCTGCAATATATTCTACACGATATATATACTCAGTTGCAGTTATGACAGTAAGTACTGTATTAATGACTTTTCTAGTATCCTTTAAAAGAAAAGACAAGCTAATGCAATCTCCATTTATTCCGATGGATGTAGCAAAGAAGCTCCTGATATTTGCTCTGCCAGTAATGCCTACGACAGTATTTGTTCAGCTAAACAGTAGCATTGCAAATCTCATATTAGGTGCCTTTGGTTATCGAAATGAAGTAGGTATACTGGCGCTTGCGACAAGTGTTGCCAATGTATTTACCATCATTCCAAAGATATTCACTACATATTGGGGTCCGTTTATTTATAAATACTATAAAACAGAGCAGCAACTAATAAAGAATATTCATGACGCAATGATGATGATCAGTTTACTACTTACTGTAGGGATTTTGATGTTCCAAGATTTACTCTATTTGGTGGTTGGCGGCACATACCAGTCTTCACAGCCGTATTTTATGCTTGTTATGTTGGCTCCTGTAGCAGTTTTAATAGCCGAGACAACAAACTATGGTGTGACCATATCAAAAAAACCAGTCATAAACCTCGGAATTTCTATAATTGTATGCCTTATAAATGTCGCTGTCTGTTATCTATTGATACCAACATATGGAGAGATGGGTGCAGTTATGGGAATTGTTTTTGCGGCAATAATGAATGGAACGCTACGGACATTAGCAGGAAACCATTTCTATCAGGTGATTAGTAAACCCATTAAGACAATTACGACATCTCTTCTTATAATTGGATTATGTGCATCCAATCTGTTTATATGGAATTCACTACTATATCGATGCATAGTCGGCATCTTCTCTGTTTTGATGTGCATTTTAATATACAAAAAGGACTTATTGCGAATTATACATGCTCTTCCCAGAAGGAAAAAGACGTCACAGTAAGCACTATTTTAATGTGTTTAACTTTTGTTAAATTAAGGAGAAAGTGATATATGAATCAATTAGGAGATTGCACAACGGTCTTATTATGTACCGAACCAAGAACAAAAAAATTCTTTGTAAGTGCTTCATCATATGCGTTTGATATTCCGAATATTATGTGTATCAATGAGTACAAAAAAGATGCTGATATCTGGACAGGAACATATCTCTACGGAAAAAAATACGGTAGACCAAATTCCACATTTGAACAAGAGTGGCCGGATATTTATCCGAGAAGTCTGGCTTTACGAGTGAATGATGAAAAACTATCGCACGAATGGGCACTTAGAATATGGAATGGGATAGAGGAACTGTTTTACGATAATACTATCGATTATGTAATAATGCCTCAAATAGATAGGTATTTATACGATATTGTAGAGCGTATTGGACGCAAGAATCATACTACAGTAATTGGTGGCGGGAGTTCGATTTTCTCTGGCTTTTGTGGTGTAGCGGTGCGTGGTGAATATAAGGAAGTGAAAAGTGAAGTCTCGAATGAAGAAGTTGAGAGAAGAGTTCAACAGTTGACAAAGAATGATTTTCTCCCTGACTCGGAAACAGATAATGTGAAAAGACAGCACATTGATATTATCAAGCATTTTTACAAAAGAAAACTTACGGAAGATGTTTATTATCCTATTATGAAATTGATATCCCACGACCCATGGAATCATCATTA
>Ga0268360_1003213_pt1 | contig 10786 bp, 8 predicted proteins | sample BioMet11_FD_192465 | JGI IMG/M metagenome (GOLD analysis project Ga0268360, IMG submission 192465) | Sewage microbial communities from Oakland, California, United States - Biofuel 11 (Illumina Assembly) | ecosystem: Engineered > Wastewater > Sewage > Unclassified | place: USA: California... | reverse complement strand
CGCGCCGTTGGAGGTGCGCTCCAGCGACGGATCGTGGAAGACGACCAGCGCGCCGTCCCTGGAATAGCGCACGTCGCTCTCGAAGCCGTCGGCCTCCGTCTTTTCCGCGGCCATGCGGAAGGCCAGGGGGCTGTTTTCCGGATACAGGCCGGAAAAACCGCGGTGGGCGAGGAGAAGGGGCTTTTTCATAGGAGACCTCCCGAAAGCATTCGCCCGCCGGAGTCCCGGCGGGCGGCTTTTATCTCATCTGCCTGCGGCGGGAGAGGTTCAGCGGGCCCTCCTGCATCTCGCCGATCAGGGGAAGGGATTTGCTGATGCCGTAGGCGACGCACATCTCCGCGTCGTCGGCGATGCGGGCGGGGATGCTGGTGCTGCTCTCCACCAGCTTGTCGAAGCCCCAGACCAGCGCGCCGCCGCCGGTGAGGACGATGCCGTTTTCGGAGATGTCCGCCACGAGCTCGGGCGGCGTGTTCTCAAGGACGCGGTGGATGGACTCCAGGATCTGCTGGGACACCTCGTCGAAGGCCTCGATCATCTCCGGGGAGCTGACCGACACCATCCGGGGCAGGCCGGTCATCAGACAGCGGCCCTTGACCTCCACCGACACGTCCTCCGGCTTGGGGAAGACGCAGCCGATGCTCTTTTTGAGTTCCTCCGCCGTGGTCTTGCCGATGAGAAGGTTGTGCTTGCGGCGGATGTACTTGACGATGGCGTCGTCGAAGGCGTCGCCCGCGACCTTGATGGATTCGGACTGCACCACGCCCGAGAGGGAGATGACGGCGATGTCGGTGGTGCCTGCGCCCACGTCCACGACCATGTTGCCCTCGGGCTTGGAGATGTCGAGCCCGGCGCCCAGCGCGGCGGCCACCGGCTCCTCCATCAGGTAGACCTTGCGCGCGCCGGCGCGGATGCCCGCGTCCACCACCGCGCGCTCCTCCACCTCCGTGATGCCCGAGGGAACGGAAATGAGGATGCGGGGCTTGACCAGGCTGAAGGAGACGACCTTGCGCATGAGCTCGCGCATCAGGTGCTCCGTCATGTCGAAGTCGGAGATGACGCCGCCGGACAGGGGATGGATGGCCACGATGTTTCCCGGCGTGCGTCCCAGCATCCGCTGGGCGGCCACGCCCACCTTGAGGAGCCTGCCGGTGTTCTTGTCCATCGCCACGACGGACGGCTCGCGGGTCACGATCCCGCGCCCGCGCAGGGCGACGGCCACCGTGGCCGTGCCCAGATCCATGCCGATATCGCGTCCGAAAATCATTGAAAGTCCTCCAATCCCGCGGCGTCCTCGCCGCAGGCCGCACTGATGGCATTATCGCCCGATTTTCCCGCTCCGAAACGCTCCCGCCGCGCAGCGGCGAGAACGAGGCCGCAGACATCCTCCGCCCCGGCCATGAGCAGCGTCCGCGCGCATTCCGAGAGCGTGGCCCCGGTGGTGGCGATGTCGTCCACCAGGAGCACGCGCCGCCCCGCGGCGGACTGCCCGCGGACGGCGTAGACGCCGGAAACGTTGGCCCGGCGCTTTTCGGGGCGGTCCAGGCCGGACTGGGGCGGATTGTCCCGGGGCTTCGCCAGCGTCTGAACGGCCTGCGTTCCGAGGAGCTGCGCGGTTTTCTCCGCCAGCAGGCGGGCCTGATCGTATCCGCGCTTTCGCAGGCGGCGGGCGCTCACCGGCACCCAGCTCACCAGATCGTATTTCCCGGCGAGCTCCCGCTCCGCGGTCTCGGCCAGGAATCCGGCGTAGACGGCGGCGTATCCCCGCCTCCCGCCGAACTTGTAGCGCAGGATGGATTCCCGCACGCGTCCCTCGTAGCGGAAGGGCGCGGCGACGGCGGAGCAGAACTCCGCCTTCCCGGCGTCCCCGCACAGGGGGAGCGACGCGCGGCACTCCGCGCAGACGGTCTCGCCCCGGGTGAGCCGCCCGCAGAAAACGCACCGGGGCGGAAAGAGAAGCTCCAGCAGCCAGCGCGCCAAGTCACGCCTCCCCCGCAAGACGGGCCCGGAGACCGGAATAGCGCTTCTGCCGCCGGTCGTTTTCCACCATGGAGGCCACGATCCCGGCGTCGCCCACGATGATGAGCAGGTTTCTCGCCCGGGTCACGGCGGTATAGAGCACGCTGCGGGTGCACAGCCGCGGCATCCCGGGAGGCGCGGCCAGCACCACCGCCGGGTACTCGCTGCCCTGGGCCTTGTGCACCGTGACGGCGTAGGCCAGCTCCAGGTCGGAGAGCATCTCGAAGGGATACGGCGTCAGCTTGTCCTCAAAGCTCACCAGCACCGTACCGCCGTCCTCGTCGATGTCCTCGATGTAGCCCACGTCGCCGTTATAGACGCCCGCGCCGGTCTCGGTGCGCCCGGAGGGCGCGGCTCCGGCGGGGGCTTTGTACCACATTATATCATAGTTGTTGCGCGTCTGCATCACCCGGTCGCCCACGCGGAACACCCGTTCGCCGGCGGCCTTTTCCTTTTTCCCGTCGGCGGGGGGATTCAGCGCGGCCTGCAGCCGCAGGTTGAGCTCCGCCGTTCCCGCCGCCCGCTTGCGGGAGGGAGAGAGGACCTGGATGTCCCTCGGCCCGATGCCCATTTTCTCCGGCAGGCGCGAGGCCACGAGGCCGGTGATCGTATCCGCCGCGGCCTCCGCCGTCGCGCGCTGGAGGAAGAAGAAGTCGCCGGTGTTCTTCCGCAGCGCGGGCAGCTCGCCGGAGTTGATGAGATGCGCGTTCTTCACGATCTCGCTCTCCCGCGCCTGGCGGAAGATCTCCGTGAGCCGGACGACGGGCACCGCGCCGCTGCGGATGACGTCGGAAAAAACGTTGCCGGGGCCGACGGAGGGAAGCTGGTCCGCGTCGCCCACCATCACGAGGCGGGCGGCGGGAGGCAGCGCGTCCAGCAGCGCGGCCGTGAGGGAGACGTCCATCATGGAGCACTCGTCCAGCACCAGCGCGCCGCAGTCCAGCGGCTCGGCGGCGCATTTTTCGAACACGCAGCCGGAGCCGTTCTCCCCGTCGGGCATCCCCGCGCCGAGAAGGCGGTGGACGGTCTGCGCGTCGCGCCCGGTCACCTCGGAGAGGCGCTTTGCCGCCCGTCCGGTGGGCGCGGCCAGGAGCGTTGCGATCCCCATGCCGTCGAAGAGCTCCAGGATGCCGCGCACCGTGGTGGTTTTTCCGGTGCCCGGGCCGCCGGTGAGCACCAGCACGCCGCAGCCCGCCGCGGCCTCCACCGCCGCGCGCTGCTCCGGGGCGAAGCTGACGCCGCACCGGGACTCCGCTTTTTCCAGAAGGCTTTTCAGATTGTGGGGCGGGACGCGGGGGATCGCCGTCATCGCCAGGAGCTTTTCGGCGGTCCCGGTCTCCGCCCGGTACAGATCGTCCAGGTAACAGGCCGCTTCGCCCGCGACCTGACAGGTGACGATGTAGTTTCCGTCGGTCAGATCCGAAATGGCGGCGTCCGCCTGGGAGGGCTCCGCCCCGATGAGCTGCGCCGCGGCCGCGGCGAGCTTTTCCCGCGGGAGGAACACGTGGCCGTTGCCCGTGTTGTGCCGCAGCTCGAAAAGGACGGCGGCCTCGATCCGCTCGGAGCAGTTCCCGTCGAAGCCCAGCTTCAGGGCGAAGTCGTCCGCCTCGAAGAAATCCAGGCCGAAATATTCGTCGGCCAGGATGTAGGGATTGCGGGTGACGGCGGCCTTCGCCGCGTCGCCGTATGCGCGCACGAGCCGCGCGGCGGCAAAGGGGCGCACGCCGTAGGCGGCGAGGAACTCCATGAGATCCCGGAGCCCCGCCTGCTTTTTGTACTGTTTTCCGATCTCCTCCGCCCGCTTCGGGGTGATGCCCCGCAGCTCCGCGAGCTTCTCCGGGGCGGAATCCATGACCTCCAGGGTCTTGTCTCCGAACCGGGCGACGATGAGCTGCGCGGTTTTTGCGCCGATGCCGCGGATCGCGCCGGAGGAAAGGTAATCCAGGATCGCCTCCGCGCCCCGGGGAAGGGAGCGCTCGGCCTGCTCGGCCTTGAACTGCTCCCCGTAGGCCTGATGCTCCGTGAAGGAGCCCAGGGCCCGCAGCCCCTCGCCGGCGGCGATGCCGGGCAGGCAGCCGACCACGGTGACCGGCCCGTTCTCCGTTTTCAGGCGCAGCACGGTATAGCCGTTTTCCGGATTCTGAAAAACGACCGTCTGGACCGTGCCCTCTAAAGTTGTGAGCCCTTCTTCTTCCAATTTTCGTCCTCGGTATAAAACGGGATCTCCTGCGGCGTGCAGAACACGCCGCCGCATTTTTCCGCCAGCAGCGCGGCGCGCGAGCGCGCCTCGGGCGTAAGGTCCGCGCCGGCGATGACCACGTCCAGCTCGGCCCGGCCGCTGTCCCGCAGCCAGATGAGCCCGTGCACCAGCTGCTCCAGCCCCTCGGCGCTGCCGCTGGCGCGCACCACGGCGAACACGTCCGTGCCTTTTTCGGGACGCACCGGCGAGAGCAGCAGGTCGTGCGCCGCCAGGATGACGGCGATGAACGCCGCGACGACGGCGGCCGCGATTGCGATGTTCGATAGCGTTTCCATCAATAGCACCCGCCGGTATCCTATGCCGCGGAGCCCGCCCGGGTGAGACCTTTATTTTTCCGGACCGGCCGCGCCGCCGCCCCAGGACGGCGCATGGGGCGCGTCCTTCCGGCCGCGCAGCTCGATGATCCGGTCGCGCAGCACGGCGGCATATTCGAATTCCAGCATTTTGGAGGCCTTTGCCATTTCCTTCTCCAGCTTCTCGATCTCGTCCTCCCGTTCGCGGCGGGTGGCGTACCTGCCGCCCAGGGATTTTTTGTCGCTCACGGCGCTGGAGATCTCGATCACGTCCCGCACGCTCTTGATGATGGTCCTGGGCGTGATGCCGTGGGCCTTGTTGAAGTCGTCCTGCTTTTTGCGCCTGCGCTCCGTCTCGTCGATGGCGGCGCGCATGTCGGGCGTGATCCCGTCGGCATACATGACCACGAGGCCCCCGGCGTTGCGCGCGGCGCGGCCGATGGTCTGGATGAGGCTCGTCTCCGAGCGGAGGAAGCCCTGCTTGTCGGCGTCGAGGATGGCCACCAGCGACACCTCCGGCAGATCCAGCCCCTCGCGCAGGAGGTTGATGCCCACCAGCGCGTCGAATTCGCCCAGGCGCAGGTCGCGGATGATCTCCATCCGCTCGATGGTGTTGATGTCGTGGTGCATGTAGCGCACGCGGATGCCGGCCTTGGTCAGGTACGCCGTCAGGTCCTCGGCCATGCGCTTCGTGAGCGTGGTCACGAGGACGCGCTCCTTTTTCGCGGCCCGGGCGTTTATTTCGCCGATCAGATCGTCGATCTGGCCCTTCACGGGGCGGACCTCGATGCGCGGATCCAGCAGGCCCGTGGGACGGATGATGAGCTCCGCGATCTGGGCGGAGCGGGAGCGTTCGTACTCGGCGGGCGTGGCGGAGAAGTAGACCGCCTGTTTGATGCGCGCCTGGAATTCCTCGAAGGTGAGCGGACGGTTGTCGAAGGCGGAGGGAAGGCGGAAGCCGTAGTCCACCAGCGCCTCCTTCCGGGCGCGGTCGCCGCGGTACATGGCCCGCACCTGGGGCAGCGTCACGTGGCTCTCGTCCACGAAAAGGACGAAATCCTTCGGGAAGTAATCGATGAGCGTCATGGGCGCGGAGCCCGGCGCCCGGCCGGATATGACCCGGGAATAGTTCTCGATGCCGGAGCAGTAGCCGATCTCCCGCATCATCTCCACGTCGTACATGGTGCGCTGCTGGATGCGCTGGGCCTCCACCAGCTTGTCGTGCTCTTTGAACCAGGCCACCCGCGCGTCCATTTCCTTCATGATCTCGCCGATGGCGCGCTCCATTTTTTCCCGCGTGGTCACATAGTGGGAGGCCGGATAGACGGCCACGTGGCCCAGGATGCGCACGGGGATGCCCGTCAGGGGGTTGATTTCGCTGATGCGCTCCACCTCGTCTCCGAAAAACTCGATGCGGATCGCGTTTTCCCGGGAATAGACGGGGAAGAGCTCCACCGTGTCGCCCCGGACGCGGAACATATTGCGCTCGAAGGCGATATCGTTGCGCTCGTAGCGGATCTCCACCAGCTTCTTGAGCAGCTTGTCCCGGTCGCAGGTCTGGCCCGCGCGCAGGGAAATGACCATGTTCTTGTAGTCGATGGGGTCGCCCAGGCCGTAGATGCAGCTCACCGACGACACGACGATCACGTCCCGCCGCTCGGCGAGGGAGGACGTGGCGCTGTGGCGCAGCCGTTCGATCTCGTCGTTCACGTCCGCGTCCTTCTCGATGTACGTATCGGTGTGGGCGATGTACGCCTCCGGCTGATAGTAGTCGTAGTAGGAGACGAAGTACTCCACCGCGTTGTCCGGGAAGAACTCCCGGAACTCGGAGCAGAGCTGGGCCGCCAGCGTCTTGTTGTGAGCGAGGACCAGGGTGGGACGCTGCACCTTCTCGATGATCTTCGCCATGGTGTAGGTCTTGCCGGAGCCCGTGACGCCCAGGCACGTCTGCTCCTCGAAGCCCTGATCGAGGCCCCAGGCGAGCTTTTCGATGGCCTGGGGCTGGTCGCCGGCGGGCTCATAGGGACTGACTACATGAAAATCAGGCAAAATGTCACCTCATCTGAAAAAGCCGTTGTCCGCCATGGATACGAAATCCCCGTCCGCCACGATGATGTGGTCCGCGAGGACGACGTCCACCGCGGCCAGCGCGGACGCGATCTTTCGGGTGGAGGCCTCGTCCTCCTTGGAGGGGAGGGCGATGCCGCTGGTGTGGTTGTGGGCGACGATGGCGGAGGTGGCGTTGCACAGCAGCGCGCACTCCACGATCTTCCGGACGCTGATGTTGGCGGAGTTCACGCTGCCCCGGCCCATGAAGCGGCAGGCCAGCACCTTGCCCTTGGCGTCGAGGCAGACCAGATAGACCACCTCGTCCTTCTCCGCGTAGAACCGGGGGACCAGGTATTCCCCGGCTTTTTTCGAGGAGTCCAGGATGACGTCGAAGGAGGAGCGGCTCATCAGATAGCGCCGCGCCACCTGGGGCACCAGCTTGAGGAGCACCGCCGTGCTCTCTCCCACGCCGGGAACGGAGCGCAGCTCCTCCTCCGTCGCGTCGAACACGGCGGCGAAGGTGCCGAAGCGGTCCATCAGCGCGTGGGCCAGCGGATTCACATCCGCCCGGGGCAGCGCGTAAAAGAGCAGGAGCTCCAGTGCGGTGTGGTCGTCGAAGCCGTCGAGCCCGTGCTCGGCGAAGCGCTGCTTCATCCGCTCCCTGTGGCCGTCGTGGATGCCCATGAACGCTTCCTCCCTTTGTCCCTGGCGCGGGTGATTACTGAGAGTATTATGAATCCGAAAGGTTCAGACCCGCAGACGGCGTTCGTCACTTTGCCGCTTTCGGCGGCGAAATTCGACACGCCCGTTTTTGACGGAAAACTCCCCGTTTGATTTTATTGACTCACCAAATCCGGATTTTCGGCAGTCCGGGAGAGGAGGCGCCGGGGATGCGCGAGGTTTACGTAAAATGAACGTGCATTTTGCCTTTACAAAGAGTTATGCACATTGTCCACAGGGTTTTCCACAGCGGTAAAACCGCTGCGGCGCAGCGGATCAGACGAAAAATGCCTGTTTTTTACAATCCCCGCCCGCCTGATTCGTGGATTCCGCGCCGCATCCCCTCAGATTAACATAAAACCGGAAAATTCTGGGTTATGCCGCTTTTTGCGCGGAGGATGCATCGGTTTTGCACCCGGGGTGCGCGGAAGAGGCGCTTTACCAGCGCACGTCGTCGATCTCCATGGTGGCGTATGCGTTGAGGCCGCTCCCGGCGGTGTGCCCCGCCAGATACTCGAAGTAACCCTGGCAGCCGATCATGGCGGCGTTGTCGCCGCACAGGCGCAGGGGCGGGACGAAGAGGCGCTTGCCCTCTTTTTTGCAGGCGGCCTCGAAATCGGCGCGGATGCGGGCGTTGGCCGCCACGCCGCCGGCTGCGGCGATCCTGTCGTAGCCCAGCTCGCGGGCGGCGTTCATGGCGCGGGGCACCAGGGCGGAGCTGACGGCGGCCTGGAAGGAGGCGGCGAGGCCGGCTTTGTCCAGCGTTTCGCCCTTCTGCTCCGCGTTGTGGACGATGTTCACCACCGCGGTCTTGAGGCCGGAGAAGGACATGTCGTAGGGACTGCCCTCGATCTTCGAGCGGGGCAGGCGGAAGGCGCCGTCGTCGCCCCTGGCGGCCAACTCCTGAAGGGGCTTCCCGCCGGGGTAGGGCAGGCCGAGCACCCGGGCCGCCTTGTCGAAGCACTCGCCGGCGGCGTCGTCGTGGGTCTCGCCCACAATGCTCATGTCCGTATAGCCGCGCACGTCCACGATAACGGTGTTGCCGCCGGAAATGGCCAGGCACAGGAACGGAGGCTCCAGCTCCGGAAAGGCGATGTAGTTGGCGGAGATGTGGCCGCGGACGTGGTGCACCGGGATGAGCGGGACGCCCAGCGAATACGCCGCGCCCTTGGCGAAGTTGACGCCCACGAGGAGCGCGCCGATGAGCCCCGGCGCGTAGGTGACGGCCACGGCGTCCACGTCCTTTTTCGTGAGGCCGGCCTTGTCCAGCGCGGCCTGGGCCAGACGGCTGATGACCGTGATGTGGTTGCGGGAGGCGATCTCCGGCACGACGCCGCCGTAAAGGGCGTGCATGTCCGCCTGGGAGAGCACCTCCGAGGAGAGCACGGTCCGTCCGTCGCGGACGACGGCGGCCGCCGTCTCGTCGCAGGAGGATTCGAAAGCAAGAATGTTCATGGCTGCCGGTTCCTTTCGCGGCGCGCAGGCGCCGATGGATTGGGGAGGAGAAAGCTCAGCCGTCCGCCGGAGCGGACAGCTCCGCCTCCATGAGGAGGGCGTCCTCCTTGGGGTCGTCGTAGTAGCGCCTGCGGACGCCGCAGATGCAAAAGCCGTGCTTTTCGTAGAGGGCGCGGGCGGCGGCGTTGCTTTGCCGCACCTCGAGATAGACGCGCCGGATGCCCAGGGCGGGCGACGCGGAGAGCGCGTCCGCCAGCAGCTGCGACGCCACGCCGCGGCGGCGGAAGGCCGGCGCGACGGCCAGGTTGAAGAGCTCGCCCTCGTCGCACAGCCTGTGGAGGATGCAGAAGCCCGCGAGGGCCCCGTCCTCCTCGCACACGGTGAAGTGCGCGTCCGGGCTCTTTTGCTCGAAAAGGAAGCTCTGCTCCGACCAGGGGCGGGAGAAGCACTCCGTTTCCAGCGCGAGGACGGCGGGGATGTGCCGCTCCTGCGCGCGCAGCAGTTCTCTCATTTCGCGTCGAACCAGCTTTCCCCGCGGCTGACGGAGACGGTCAGCGGCACGGTCAGGATGGCCGCGTTCTCCATCTCCCGCTTCAGGACGGCGGCGGCCTTTTCCGCGTCGGCGGCGGGGCACTCGGCGATGAGCTCGTCGTGCACCTGCAGGAGGAGCCGGGCGGAGGGGCATTCCCGCGCCAGCGCCCGGGCGGCGTTGATCATGGCGATCTTCATCACGTCGGCCGCGGTCCCCTGGATGGGCATGTTCCGCGCGACCCGCTCGCCGAAGGCGCGCAGGTTGCGGTCCCGGGAGGCAAGCTCCGGCATGGGCCGCCTGCGGCCGAACAGGGTGGAGACGTATCCGTCCTCCCCGGCCTTTTTGACCACGCTTTCCATATAATCGCGCACGCCGTGATATTTTTCAAGGTATTTTTCGATGTATTCCTTTGCTTCGTAGACCGGAACGCCGATGTTGTCCGCCAGGGAAAAGGCGGAGATGCCGTAGACGATGCCGAAATTCACCGCCTTGGCCCGGCTGCGCTGGGTGGCGGTCACGTCCTCGGGCGCGATGCCGAACACCTGCGCCGCCGTCGCCCGGTGGATGTCGCCGCCGTCGCGGAAGGTCGCGCGCATGGTCTCGTCGCCGGAAATGTGCGCCAGAAGGCGCAGCTCGATCTGGCTGTAATCCGCGTCCACCAGGAGATTGCCGGGCGCGGCGACGAACATCTTCCGTATTCCGGCGCCCAGCTCCTTCCGCACGGGGATGTTCTGGAGGTTCGGCTCCGCTGAGGAGAGGCGGCCCGTGGCCGTGACGGTCATCTGGAAGCTCGTGTGGATGCGCCCGTCCGGGGCGATGACGGTGACGAGCCCGTCGGCATAGGTGGACTTGAGCTTGGCGAGTTCCCGGTACTCGAGGACGAGGCCGGGAACGGGGCTCATGGGCCTGAGCTTTTCCAGGACGTCCACGTTGGTGGACCAGCCGGTCTTCGTTTTCTTCGGCGCCGGCAGCATCAGCTTTTCGAACAGCACCTCGCCCAGCTGCTTGGGAGAATTGACGTTGAATTCGCACCCGGCCTCGCCGTAGATCCGGGCCTCCAGCGATCTGATGCCGCCGGAGAGCTCCGTGCCGAAGTCGGAGAGCGCCTTCCTGTCCACCAGGAAGCCCGCGTCCTCCATGTCGGCCAGCACGGGACAGAGCGGAAGCTCGATGTCGTAGAAAACGCGGCCGAGACCGAGCTCGGCGAGCTTCGGGCGCAGCGCGTCCCGCAGGGCCAGGACGGCTGAGGCGGAGGAGCACAGCCGCGCCAGCTCCTGAAGGGAATCCGTAAGGAGCGAGAGCTGCCCGCCGCCCGCGCCGCCCATGACGGTGAAGCCGCAGTATTTTTCCGTGAGCGACGAAAGATCGTACCCCTTGGCCAGCGGGTCGAGGAGATACGCGGCGAGGGCCGCGTCGAAAACGAATCCCTCCGCCCTTACGCCCATGCCGAGGAGCGCGCGC
>Ga0268360_1003212_pt1 | contig 10788 bp, 11 predicted proteins | sample BioMet11_FD_192465 | JGI IMG/M metagenome (GOLD analysis project Ga0268360, IMG submission 192465) | Sewage microbial communities from Oakland, California, United States - Biofuel 11 (Illumina Assembly) | ecosystem: Engineered > Wastewater > Sewage > Unclassified | place: USA: California... | reverse complement strand
CAATCTGCTTGCCCGCACAGTCTACGAACAGGGGTATCATTGATCCATTATTAGGGTGGAGGCGTTACTTTAAGATATGGCATTTGGATCCGGGATGAGAGAAGACAAGGCCCGCACCCGCTGGACCCTGCCGCGGAAATCACCGGGCAACACTATCCGGAAACCGCACAGAAACCCGCAGAAATGCGAGGGTGAATGCGGTGCCGGACTTCTCCGACGGAACCTTCCGGCAAATGCGCCCGTTTCATGCCTGAAAGCACGATATACTTAAATTGTATGAGTGCTAATTTTGTAGAGCACACTGCGCCGATAGTGTAGTGGTTATCACTAGGCGTTGCCAACGCCTAAACTCGGGTTCGAGTCCCGATCGGCGCATTTTTTCTGGTTTTTGATGTTCAAGGTGCTGTATTTTTTTAAACATATTTTTAAAAATCGTGTAGGCATATTTTTTCGGAATCCTAGCAAAATAAAAAGTGAAAATTAACCATTATGATTTTAATTGATATGTAATCAATAATCCCCCACATATGCCAAAAATACCAGTTAGTATAGCCCCAACACTTGTTGTCGTTGATGTGGCAGCCATCGATAAATAATTTGAAAATGCCGCACCCAAACATATGCCACCTAACGCACCAATAAAATTCGAAATACGATTTTTCGATTTAGCAACTAAATGATTACTAGCTCGCTCGATATAATCATCCGATACTTTTTCTGCTTTATTCAGTTTAGTGACCTTCACAGATTCAATAATGAGATTGATTGCATAATCGTTGATTTTTTCTTTTAATTTTAAGAAAGATTTCGGCGTAAAGGGGGATTCTATTTGCTCATTTGTGATATTTGTAAATTCGTATAAAAGATGTTGAAGATTTTCTTGGGAGATGTCAGCTGACATTATGATTCCTCCAAATTACCCGGATTAAATTTACTATCATCTAAAATATTATCATATTTTTCAAGTAATTTGTCTTGAAATAAGGTTAAAGATGAAGTCTCCCTGTTTTTAATATGGGAATATATTCCCGAAAAGATAAGCAATAGAACAGGAATAGCAACTACAATTGAAACAAAAATAGCCAATCCCGTAATAATTGAATTAGTCATTTTGACAAAATCTACAGACGAATTGGCCGATAAGGTCTGGGACATGGGCGCAGATACTAATAAAATTAGCATTATTCCCACTATGACCAGAACAATAAATTGAACTATCAAAACAACAGGGGACTTTTCTCTCATATATTTGGTATTTTTTGTATTTTAATATTTAAATTAAGCTTATGTTGTTTTGCGTAAACTTTAGAAAATAGTCAATTTTCATTAGGTGAAAATATTCTAAACTGTTTACAACTTGACATAATATTAAAGATGGGGATCACCTTATTCCATGCCCCGTTCAGAAGATCGCACCGCCGACATGCGATATAACTTGATTTACATGATACATTTTCTAGAATCCATACTTTTCAGTTAGAATTATTCAATTAATCCCTTTTCTTCCATTCATAAATAGCAAAAAAGAATGCCACAGCTGCAATAATGAAAAATATTACCATAATTGCATCATTGTGGATGTCTTTGCCCCATGAGGCTATTAAAAATGTTATAAATGCAATTACTATTCCGATTAAAGCTTTCCAGAAACTCATAGAGGTAAATATGTTGTGTGTATTATAATAATTTTGTTTTCATAGTTATTTATCCGTACTAATTTCACTTATCCTCAAACCAAGAAATTAAATTGAACAATGTTAATCTCAAATTAAAATAGTTTAAACGTCCTCTTATCCAAATAAAACAACACATCTGGGTTTATTTCTATCTGATGATTTCTTCCCCCCCTTGATTTCACAGAACAGATTTTCCATGCCCTCGGTCGCTAATTGATCCGCCGCGGGGGCGCCCCATCGGGGGTGGCGGCGTTTATCGCTCGTGGAAATGTGGGGGAAGACCGCCCTCTACGATCCCATCAGACTCTTTACATGTAGCGATTCCTCCCCCTCCTCGCTTCGGCTCGGAGTCGCTCGGGCGCCTCGTCGGGCCCTCGCTGGGCAAGTGCATGTACGGGCCCGCCCCACAATCTCAACGCACCCGGATCCCGGTAAGTGCGTAGCGCAAAACCCGACGAGGCGTTTTGCGCGTAGGGCATCGCTTCGGTCAAATATTCGGATTAATGTTCTGCCACAGAAATTTTGTTCGGCCAAAAGAGAATCCTGTTTTATTCAATCACGCCGCGTTCCACCAGCAGCGCAAGGTAATCCTCACTGGAAAGAGGGCATGCAATAAGATTCTCGAACTCTTTTCCCGAGAGGTGCAGCTGGGTCCGCATCTTTGCCAGAAGATCCGCAGGATATTCCCGGAGCCCGTGGCTCATGAACGTATGAACACCGGTGATCTTCCCGGCTTTTGTAAGATAGAACAGTTTGTGGTGGGAATCCTTTGCCAGAAACCCTTTTTTGAGTAATGCTGCCTCGATGTCCCGTGACTTACAGGTCTTCACGGGCTGACACCGGCCGGCACAAGCGTGGTCAAATTATTGCGGAGCCGCAGGGCATCCGCGGTAAGGTTTGCCGGGTCTGCACCGACATAGACCTCCCAGAGCACCGCGAGCTCCCCGGAAAGCCCGGCAATTCCCTCTTCCAGTGTTTCCGCAGAGACCACGAGACCGAACTCTTCATTGGAAAACGTCAGCCGGTCGTCTTCGTACTCCACGGTAACGATCAGCTTCCGGGCCAGATGGCAGATCCGGCCGCCAATCCTGATATGGTCGAGATTGATCTGCGGATTCGCTCCACCGTCCATAATATCTATGTGTGCCTTTTCGGTTGAGAAAGTGTTTCCGTTCAGGGAAAAACAGGGGCCTTTACCGTTCTGCTCACAAGAGAATTTGCCGAACTATTTTCCCCTCCCCCCCTTCACCAACCACAATTCCAAGCGTTTATTATGGTCTGTCCCAAACGATGAATCTACAGACCCCGAGGCTGAAACGAAAATGAAACCAACCTCCGTCCCTATTGTGCTTGCCGTCATTGCGATCATGGTATTTTCTGCCGGCTGCACCAGTACCGCACCGGCTGCTGCCAGCCCGTCATCATCGACCCCGACCATCCCGCCGCCGGTATCGATTGCCAATACCCCCGTCCAGTACAAGGATGTCAATGGCGTCCGGCTCGCGTACTGGGAATGGGGATCCGGCGAACCCGTCCTCCTTATTGAGGGATTCTCAAGCGAGGTCGCAAACGACACTCCCACGCAGGCCCCGTGGAACGAGACCTTCCTTTCGATCCTTTCCTCCAAATACCATGTCTATGCCTACGATCACCGGGGAATGGGGTACAGCAGCATGAACAATGTGACCCCCACGATCCCCATCTATGCCGATGATGCGGCAGGGCTGATCAAAGCTCTCGGGTACGACAGCATGAACGTGTACGGGGAGTCCATGGGTTCGTCGACCGCGCAGCAGCTGGTCATCACCCACCCGGAGGTCGTGCGGAAGCTGATCCTCGATTCCAACTCATACAGCGCAAACATCCCCGAGTGCCAGACCCTGCATTCGACCCTCATCGAAGTCGCAAACGACACGACCGCGAGTCCGGGCCTCCGTGCCGAAGCAAATGCGAACCTTGCCTTTAACGGGACCTGGAACGGCCTTGCCGGTATCAACAAAACCGTCATGCTCGTGGTAGGAACCGGCGACGTGATCACGCCCCAGGCAGTCTCGGCCCGGATGGCCGGGCAGATCAACGGCTCCTGGCTCGTGCGGTTCCAGGGGCTCCCCCACATCGGGAACCGGAATGCACCGGTCCAGTATGGCGAGAACGCGGTGTACTTCCTCGATACGAACGAAGCCCCGCTTGCGTCCCCGTAACGGTACGGGGAATCAGACTTTTTTTTACCCAGCCGTTCCGGGCCTCCGGCCCGGGTGCCCCGTAGGGAGTGGAGGCGTTCCCCGCTCTTCAGAATAAGAGGAGATACCCCAATCCGGGTAAACCCACAAAAATGGCGTTTCCTTCAAAGACCATGGCCCACCCCCTGTTATAGCAGGGTTTTGCCTCACAATAGCGTACATTAGGGTTTTACAGCGCCACGTAAAATGCCCGGTTTGTCCAAAATCAGGGCAAATCAGCGTTTTCTGGAAAAAATGGGTAAAACTGCACGCGTTTTGTGCATTTTTTGAGGTTTGCTGAAAGGTGGGCTGACAAGTCTCCGACGAAGAATCCGGGTGGAGAAAGATAAGGTCCGGATACCCTGTTTCACCCCCAATGTTCTCTCTCAATAAGAGCGATTCTCATCATACATAGGGATTGGAGACAAAACCCCATCAAAAATCCCGGCCTCATGACCCCCCACCCCTCCCCCAAAAGCTCAGGGTAGGGGGGTGGCCTCCGGAATTTTAGTAACCCCCTCCCCTCAGTTTTCCATTTTCGCAAATAGACCCCCACCCCCCCTGTTCTGCATAAAACAGGGGACCACCCCCCATCTCTTCCAGTCCCAAAAGGTGTGCTTCGCGTGGAGTGTCCGGCGTGAGGGGGAGGGGGGACTACCCCTTCGGTCACGATCAGGGGAGGTGGGGTGATCGCATGAAGGGGTGGGGGTACCCCCCCTCTCTGCAAAAATGGAGGTCACCCCCGGCCCCGGATCAAAAAATTGTTGGCCGGCCCCCCTCCCCTCCCGCTCTGGTAAAATTGAAGGGGGGTGGGGGGGTTTGGTCTGGCAGGCCGGGTCCTCCTAATCAGTTTTGGGTACCTGAACAATTCCGGAAATACCTGATGGGACAACCAGCAGGATTACCGGATGTTCTCCAGGATGTCCAAACCCAAAGATCCAGGTATCCGGAGTCTGTACTATGCAGCATTTTCATGTACAACCCGAACAGCAACGAACATCTATCTCGTATGGCCGCCAACACCACACTGATAAGCCATGAAATACTGTCCCGAATGCGGCAAACCACTCGCAAACGAGGCCGCAAACTTCTGCGACAACTGCGGGGCAAAACTTTCCGCTGCCCCTACGATCACGGTCCAGCCTCCCGAAGGTGCGGCCGGCTCATCCACGCAGGGACCCGTGACCCTTGTCCAGCCGGTCGAAGAGAAGAGCACGGCGGTTGCAGCGATCTGCTCGCTTGTCATCCCCGGCCTTGGCCAGGTCTATGACGGCAAGCTCGAACGCGGTTTTCTGATATTCTTTGGGACCGTTATCGGGTTCTTCCTCCTCATCATCCCCGGCCTGTGTGTCTGGGCGTTCGGGATCTACGATGCTTACGACATTGCATGCAAAATGAACAACAAGGAGATCCCGTTCCTCCCGACAAAAACCGCACACCTGATCCTCTTTGTTCTCCTTGCCATCATCACGGTGATCGTGGCCGTCATCATCGCATCGCTGATGCTGTTTGCCGCGATTGCCGGCCCTGCGATGACACACATAGCATGAGCCGACATTTACCGGCGGTTATTTCTTTTTAGGGGAGGGTACCGCTAACCGCAATCTCCCGCATTCCCTGGCATCATGCGGTACAGAAACGATCCTCTGCCAAAAACAGCAGTTCATTGCAGGGAAATGCACCCGGACCCCGCCCGTGCCGTTTTCCTGCATCATATCTCCTGGAAAATCCCCAATTCGGAAAAACAAAAAGGGGTTTTGTGTCTCCCACAAAAAAAGCACCGGTTTTTTTATGGTGACAAGAACTTCATGACTTCAGTGTCGATGTCCCCGAAGTTCTTCGTGTTGAGCAGCTGCACGTGCGACCCGGTCACCTGCTCATAGGTTGTGGTGTACAGATCGCGGAAGGTGATATGGGGATTGTCCCGCAATGCTTCAAGGACATTTTCGGTGAACTCGTCCGAGAGCCACTGGCGGATATTCGAATCGTAGACCGCCCCGAGCGAGGGTTCGTTCTTGTTCGCACCGGTAAAGTACAGGAGTCCCTTTGCTGTTGCATTGGCAGCAACGCTCTCCCCAAAGCAGGTGTCCACGAAAAAGACCATCTGCCGGTATTTCCCCTCCCGGGCCATCGTATCGGTGAGCGCGGTAAACTTCTGGGCCGATAACGAGGCGTCGGGTGCCGGGAAGACAATACTGCCCGGCGAACCGTGGCTGGCAATATAGACAAAGACATCGGTACTGGCATTGGACTCAAGGACCACCGGGGTCTGTGCGGTCCGGTTGCCGGTGAGAACTGCCGCAAGCGTCTCAGCGGTCACATTTGCACCGCGGTAATCCACCTGTGCGCCGGACCGGAGGTTTGCTCCCCCGACAATATTGTGGACATCCCCACGTACCGGGTTCTGCGAGGAGGAAGGAACATCATCGTAGAGCATGAGGATGATGTGGTCGTCGGAAACACCGTTGTCTTTTAAGAGCGTGTACATGGCAAGGGCATCGGACTCGTGCCGGTAGTTTGCCCAGCCGGAGGAAGGCCCGACAATAACCGCCTCAAAACCGGTCCGGTTTACCGGGGGGACATAGTTGCCGTTTTCGGCATCGGGAGCATCCGCCGTGGAGCTCAGGGTCATGAACTCCTGCGAAGCCTGCGAAAGTCCGCCGGATTCAGCGATTAGCTTGGACTCGCCGGACTTTTCCGAACCAATGACCCCGAGCGACACATAGGTCCCGTTCCAGATTACCCAGTGGGAATAGTAGGTGATCACCGGGTCCACCCCGTATTCCGTATCGTAGATGAACGGCTGGCTGGCCCCGGTAACGTACGGGCTCTGGCCTTTTAGAAGGCCGGCAATTGCATCGTGCGACTGCTGTGCCGTCCAGTCCTCCACGGTATCGTTCCCGTCTACCACATACTTAAATGAGTCCGGCTGGGATTCAAACGGTGCTGTCTCCTGCCGGGCCGTGGTATAAGCGGCAAGGAGGACGGCATCGTAGGTTGGCGCGGCATAATCCGTGGGTGCAGTCCCGAATTTTTCCGTATATGCTTCGGTAAACCCGCGTGTCGGATCGGCTGTCGGGGAAGTTCCTTCGAGGCCCTCTGCGCTCTCCCCGAGTGTTGACACGAGCACCGGTGTTGCCGCAGCATCGGCAAGGATCAGTTTCGCGGATGACCCGGACCAGTCAATGGCTTTCTTGATGGTTGCAGCGTCCTCCGGGCCGCAGGCCGCAATGATATATTCAGGGTTTGTTTTGAGTGCGTCGCTGACAGCGGAATCCAGCGTTGCCGAACCCGGATCGAATTCCTGGATGGAAGTGAGATCGATACCGGCCTCTGTTGCAAAGAACCCGGTCCAGTCATAGAACGTGCTGCCATAGGTGGTATTTTCGGTAAGGAGGGCAGCGTGTTTCACGCCCTTTTTATGAAGGATGTCGACAATGGCTTCGTCCTGTGCCACATCGCCCTGCACGGTCCGCCAGAAGTACCCGGTCTTCCCGAATGCCCGGATAATATCGCCCGAGGTGGTAAGCGGGCTGATGAGCAGCTTCTTTTTCGCGGCAAACTCCGGAGCAAGCGCGTAGACATCGTCGCTTGTCGGCGGCCCGATTACGATATGGATGGAATCGTCGGCAAGCAGTTCGTTTGCTAGCTCCGATGTGCTGCCGGCACCGGTGTCTTTGTACACCAGTTCGACCTGCCGCCCACCGATGCCGCCCTGCGCATTGATGGTATCCTTTGCCCATTCCAGCGGATCCTTGAGGTCGACATCGCCGGTTACCGGGAGCAGGACCCCGATGCGGACCGGCGTATGGAGATGGATCCAGGTATACCCTGCCCAGCCTGCGCCGATGGCGAGCAGGACTATCACAAGAAGTAGTGCAATTTTTTTCCTGTTGATGGTAATCACCCGAAAGAAGCGTTATACCCCGGGTTTTGCGGATTTTACCGGAGAGAGGTACACGTACCTGTACATTTTGATAACCGTTTTTTTCCATGGGTTATGAAAGAAGCGGAAATGATCCTGATATTACCGGCAGGATCCCGGAAAAAACTACAGGGCTCAGATCCGGTATATTTTCAGAAACCCGTGTGTATCGCGCTAAAATCCTGCAAAAAAAGTATTGCCGGGTCAGGCAGTGTCTGCACCCATAAGATGCGGTTATTTTTTACTGCCGCCGGGACTTCCCCCGCAGGCAATGCATGCCGCCGTATGGCCCTCACGGCATTCTACCATACAGCCGCCAATCTCGCTTCCGGCGGAATTTACCGGTGCAGAGAGAGCCTGCTGCGCCGGCAGGTCGACCGTGCAGTAATGGATGCCGCCGGCAACAGTTCCTGCAAGAGCAAGACCCGCACATACGATGACAAGCATGGCAAGCGGCGATTTTAGGTATGCTGACATACGGGAATGATTGCATTGTTCTGTCTCATAAACCTGATGAAAACTATCTGGCTGCGTGATTATTTTTTTTAACGTCGGCCGCAAGGAGCGGGGAATCATCCCGGCCGTGTGCCGGCTACAATCCTTACGGGAGCAGATTGCGGGGATTTATGTGGGATTATGCCCCATATTCCAGTATCCTGTCCGTTAGGACAAGGGGGAGATGAGTTCCCTGTCATTATATACCAAAAAATCACCGCTTTCTGCACTGGTATTATTTATGGTCTGTCTTGGGATCGCCGGGAGCGTTATTGCCGGAGCATACTATACTGCCGTTGACCTCCCTCACCAGAAACAGATCCAGCCTCCTTCAAACAGTATGAGTGAGTGCATAAGTGACTGTATGCAATATGAGTATAAGGGATATCTCGACTGCGCGATCGAATGTCATGGACAGGGTCAATGAGGGAATAAAATCACCCTGATTTTATCGTTTGGCATTTCCTGACCAAGGGAGAAAACCGTTCATTTAATACGTTGGCCGGAAAGCAACGCTTCTTAAAAAAGCAGTTTGCAGATAACAGCCCTTATACGGGAACAGTTCCTATCGGAAAAAACATGCAAAAGGCCGGAGCTATCCTTCTTTTCCTCTGTATTCTTGCCGCATGTGCCGGATGTACCGGGACTGATCCTGCCACCCCGGGAACTCCCGCCCCGGCCCCTTCCGTGCAGCCCCTCCTCACGGTCACGCCCGCCGCAACAGCGAACCTTACCCCCACCCCGGCCCTCAATGATCTCACGGTCTTTTTCATCCCGGTCGGGCAGGGCGACTCCATTCTCGTCGTCACACCCCATCTGAAGACCATGCTGATCGATGCCGGCCTGCCGGATGCTGCGCCGACCGTGATCCGCCTCCTGAAGCGTGAGAATGTCTCGGCGCTCGATATTGCCCTTGCCACCCATGCGCATATCGATCATATCGGAGGCATGCCAGAGGTGCTTGAAACCTTCCCGGTAAAAGAATTTGTCTGGAACGGGCACCCCCGCAAGGCGTCTCCGTACACGAAGCTGATGGCAGAATTAGAAAAAAAGAAGATCCCGCTGACCACGGTAAGCGCCGGGGATACCCTCAGCCTCGACCCGGATCTTTCCATTGCGGTCCTCAATCCGCCCAAACCGGGATTTACCGACCCGAACAACAACAGCATCGTCCTGCGCATGACCTACCGGAATGTCTCGTTTTTGTTCACCGGCGATGCAGCGCAGGCATCCGAAGCCTCCATGCTTTCGGGGAACATGACACTCTCTGCCGATATTCTCAAGGTCGGCCACCACGGGAATGTGCACTCCACAAGCGCAGCATTCCTTGCCGCAGTTCATCCCTCGCTTGCCATCATCGAAGTGGGGGATGCGGCTGAGGGCCACCACCCCTCGGAGAAGACGCTTGCCAGGCTGGCAAAAGAGAACGTCACGGTGTACCGGACGGATCATGACGGGATCGTTGAAGTCTCGACAAACGGTACCGGCTATGCGGTTGCGGCCTTCCCGACCGTTTCCGCTATACCTCCGCCACAGGCATCAGCGTAAAGGGGAGAGGCAGATCGCTTACTGCTTTTTGAATTCTATCGCCATTTTTATCCTGCGGGCCAGCTCGGCAAACTGTGCTTTTGAGGCATCACCTTTTTGAAGATAAAAATCCGCACCTGCATTAATTGCTTCGATAATAAGCTCTTCCCGGTCATGTCCGGTAAAAATAATAAAGGGAACCGGATTACCGGCAGCTCTGATCTTTTCAAGGAAGGTAAGGCCGTTCATTTCCGGCATCTGGTAGTCAGAGACAACGGCATCGAAACTTTGTTTTGCCATTTCAGTAAGCGCACGTTTGGCAGAACATATCGTGGTAACGGTAAATTCTCCCGATGCTTCAAGGAAGATCTTTCCTATATCGAGAAGCGCGGGTTCATCGTCAACATAAAGGACAGAATACGTCACGGAAGATTCTCCAATTCTTTTGAAAAACTAATATCTGGAAATATTTTAATCGGCGAATCAGATCATTGTGACATGCCGGTATAAATAGGTTAGTTATTTTATCTGATAACAAATCGGGCCTCTTTATCCAAAGGAGGGGATATTCTGATGTATTTGCCCCATTATCACCAATACATAAGGCCCGATTTGATCGGGAATCGTTGTTTCATGGTTTCTGAAAGAAAGTTCCCCGTGCAACCACTGCCCGGCTCATAAGAAACTTATTATAAAATAATTATCCCGGTTTTGAGACCGCATTTCGGCAAATTCGAAAACATCGCGCGAACGGGGTCGGCAGCATGTGTGAAGTCCCGTGGCGGCAAGTCCTGCTTTAATCGGAAAATTTCCTAAAATAGTTGGGGCGGAAAAATCCCGCACGAAAAAAGCCTAAGGCGAGATTCGAACTCGCGACTTCCTCCTTACCAAGGAGGTACTCTACCGGGCTGAGTCACTTAGGCATTGTTACATTCTGCATATATGA
>Ga0268360_1003211_pt1 | contig 10789 bp, 12 predicted proteins | sample BioMet11_FD_192465 | JGI IMG/M metagenome (GOLD analysis project Ga0268360, IMG submission 192465) | Sewage microbial communities from Oakland, California, United States - Biofuel 11 (Illumina Assembly) | ecosystem: Engineered > Wastewater > Sewage > Unclassified | place: USA: California... | reverse complement strand
AGCACCAAATCGACCTATTGGATCACGGTTTCGGTTTGCAATGACCTTTTCAGCGAGCCTCAGAATTTCTACGACCGTCAACTGATCGATCTCAACGCCAATCAGACCTTTCGGGTCAGCGGAACGATCGACCCCAAGCAAGTCACGATTGCTCCTTACGATAACAAGATCGAAGTCTGGGTTCTTGAGACGGTCGACTATAAGCGGAACTGGCATGGCAGTTGCACCATCGACGCGGTGAGTGCGACCGGGAAAAACGATTGTTCCGGAAGCGGGACTTTGTCGACCCGGAACCAATATGCCTATTTCGATTCGAACCGCCAGCTTCTTAGCTGCGGGGCCAATTATGGTTATACCGCGCCCACTGGGGTTTTCTTCAATCCGATCTTCAACCGGCTCGAGCTATCCCAATTGCAGTTCCATTACGACAATCCCGCGATGTCGGGGATCGGGGGAAGTCTCTCCTTAAGGCTCTATGACCATCTCGACGAGTTCCCGATCGGGACCTTGGTCTCTAACGGGACTTCGTCTTATCGGAGCTTCCCCATCAAATTTATCCTCAACACGGCCGGGAACGTCACTTATTATCAGTGGACGTTGATGGGGAGCCTAAATTACGCGGTCGATCGGCGAAACCTCAGGATGAAACCCGCCGGAGAAATGGGTCCGAACGATTTCCTCGATAGCCATATTTATCTCCCGGCGGGAATCGGGCAAGTCGGAAGCCCTTATCACTTCAAAGTCTGTCTCTACGAAATGGGGCGGGCTCATGACTTCCTTGATTTCCCCTTCACGATCGTGCGGACCAAAGAGCACTTCGGCGATTGCGTCCATAGCGATTACTGTGTGATTGTGGGGGCGTAATTATGCTGAATTTGCTGCTTTGGGCAGGGATTTTGGTCTTCAGTCTCGCCTCCTTCAATTACACCTACATGATCGGGAGTATCAACCGGGTCTTCTTAGGCCTCTACAAAGCGGTCCCCGAATCTTCGGTCATTGCCTATAACGATAGCGGGATGGGAATCACGCCTTATTTCGATATGGACCTTCTAAAAGGCGTGGTCGCCCATTACTTCGAGATGAGCTTGCCTTCTTATGTCGGCAAGTATTACCTCTTCTATGGCTCCTATACCGCGAAAGACGGTTATACCTGTCCGGACCATTGCGATCAGATCGTGGTGACCTTCCATTGCCAGATTGGAGCGGTCGGGCGTTACGAGAAGTCTGCGACCTTCACCTTGGTGAAAAGCCATTATGAGTGAGGAACGATTGATCCGCTTCCTTGAGACTTCCTTTTTAAAAGGGATTCTCCAGGAACCGAATGTCACCGATATCGCATATAATGGCTCCCAGCTCTTCTATGAAGATAGCTTACTAGGCCGGAGACGGTCTCCCGTAAAAGTCGGGGTCGAGCAAGTCGGTGATTTCTTGCGTCAAATCGCTAATTTAGCCGAGAAACAGTTCTCGTACCAATCCCCGATTCTCGATGTGAGTTTCGGCCGGTACCGCCTTAACGCCGCCTTCTTAAGTTTAGTGCGGGTCCGCGATCAAAAGTCCTACAGTTTCTCGCTTCGTTTAGCCAGTGGCGGTAGCAAGCTCACGACCTGTCCCCAATTCTTTGGAGGCGATAGTCAAAAGATCTTGCTCGAGGCTTTGATGAAACGAGAATCGATCGTGATCGGCGGAGCGACGAGCTCGGGGAAGACCGAACTTCAAAAGTATCTGCTGCTCCAACTGAAGGCCAATACCCGGGTCATCGTGATCGATAACGTCGAAGAGCTCGAGATGGTACGGGAAGAAGACAAGATCGACCTCACGAGTTGGCTGGTGGATGAACGCTTCCCCAGCAGCAACTTCCCTGCCCTCATCCGCAACGCCCTCCGCAACGATCCCGACTACATCGTGGTCGCCGAAAGCCGCGGGGGTGAGATGCTCGACGTTCTCAATTCCGCGATGTCCGGCCACCCTCTGATCCTCACCCTCCATAGCAAAGACCTCGCGTCGATGCCTTACCGGATGGCCCGGATGGCGATGATGGGGGAGCAAAAGCTGGTCTATGAGGACGTACTAGGCGACATTTACCATCATTTCTCGTTATTCGTCTACCTTAAAAAAGATGAGCAGTCGAATGGCTCGATCGAGCGTTACATCCAAAGCATCGGACGTCTTGATGAGGCCAAACACAAAATCACCCTGCTCTATGAAAGGAAAACCGCATGAACCGTTTTACCCAGTATCTTCTTATCCTGATCCTCTCGCTCGCCTTTGGCGGGATGGCCTATCTTATGACCGAGTCCTTCATTTTCCTAGGGGCGGTCATCCTCTCCTTTGTCCTCGGCCTTTCTTTCTTCGTCCGGCCTTTGCTTTTGAAGTTTGGCGAACGGGAACGAAAGCGCCATGAAGGCTACCGCTTCGTGAATTCCTTTATCATCTCTTATTCCTCAAACCAATCGCTCGAAAAGGCCTATCAAGCCGCCAGCGAGTACTCGGGCTCCGAGCTTTCCGAGATCTTCAAAGCGATCGAGAGCAAAGATATTCCGGCCCGGCTCGATTATCTGGTCAGTTATTTCGATAACGACCTTTATGCGATGTTCCTCTCGCTCTTCCATCTTTATGAAGAACAAGGGGGCGACCTTCTCGCCATCAGCAAAGGTTTGCTCGATGAAATCACCCGGGTTGAGGAAGCGGGGGACGCCAGCAGCCGCGAATCCTACAAAAGTCTCCGCGATTTCCTGCTCCTGTGGGTCTTCTCGTTAGCGATCTTCCTCTTCCTCCGGTATGGCCTCGCCAACTTCTATGGCTCCCTCATCGGCAATCCGGTCTTCTTAATGACGATCGGCCTCTACTTCGGCTTCTTCTTAATTTCTCTCATCGTCTATGCGATCCGTTTCTCCGAAAGCAAACCCCGTTTAATGAAAGGAGCTAGCCATGAAAAAGCTGCGTGAAAATATCTTGGCCTTAGGCCTAAATCCGGGCCATGAATATCTGGTCGTCGCCTTGCTTGATATCCTCTGCTTAGCGGTCGGGGGTCTGCTCTATTACTTCCGAGGCCGCTTGATCTTCATCCTTTATGCCGGGGCGATCGCCCTAGTCGTGAGTTTTGCCTATCTCTCCCGTTACCCGGGACTCCTCCGGAAACAAAACGCCAAAAAAGAAGAGGAGTTCGTTCGTCTCTTTACCTACTTTGGTATCTATATCCATAACGGCTACAACGTTTACCAGGCCTTGCAGGCGGTTTCCGCTTTTGCATCCGATGGGCTCAAAGAAGAGTTCCTCAAACTTCTCACTTCGATCGATAACGATAAATCACCGACCCCTTATCTCACTTTTTCCAAAAACTTCGAGTCGCTCGAGATCAAACAAGTCTTGCTCTCGGTCTACCAGATGGTCGAAGAAGGCGGCGAAACCTACATCCGCCAATTCGAAGCCTTGTTCGACCGTTATTCCGCCGAACGTCATAAACTCACCCGCGAGGCCCATGTCTCGGCTTTAGGGAGTCTATCAGTCCTTCCTTTGCTCGGCTCGGGTATCACAATGCTGAGCCTCACCGCCGCGATCGTCGAAGTGATGGGAGGCCTCTACAATGTCCTATAAACTCGGGCTACTTCTCTCTTTCTTCTTCATGGTTCAAGTTTTGCTTTTCGCGGGGGACCTCGCCTGCATCGACGCGATCCATAGCGAACTCGATGCGATCGCCGTGACCGCCTCCTATCAGATTTCAATGAATGGTGAACTCACCGAAGCCACCAAGCAGCTTGTCCACGATGAAGCCGGGGCGGAAATCTATCTCATCAGCGGGTCGAACGCCAAACTCGGCGATTCGATCAGCTTCAGCGTTTATCGCGACTATACGCCGTTCATCGTTTCGAAAGAAGCGGTGCGAATCAGTGTTCGAAGGACCGCCATCGTCGGTTACTTCGCATAAGAAAGGAGGGAAGTCATGTCGGAAATAAAAGGGCAGATGCTCGGAATGGTTCTCGTTCTCATGGTGTTCGGCCTCGTGGCTGGCATCCTCTACGCTAGCTTCAAGCAAAGCGCCGAGAAGATCAGTTCGCAGCTTGCGAACGAGAACGGACTTGTGAGCACCGCCTCGGCGAAATCCGCTTATCGCCCGCTCGTCTATCAAGGCTGAGCACCCAAAGGATCCCTAAAGCACTTTAGGGGTCTTTTCTTTTCGGCGTCATTGTCTATTTGCGCTCCCCCCTCAAGATGCCTATAATAGCCTCGAGGTATTACTACCATGGCTAATTCTCAGATGGACTCAATCAAAAAAATGTTTGCCGAGCGGATCGGCGTCGAAAAAGTCGACGAATCCAAATCGCTCAAAGAAATCGGTCTCGACAGTCTCGATGTCGTTGAGATGTGCCTCGACCTCGAAGATAAATTCGGCATTCAATTCGAAACCGAAGAACTTTCGCAATTCAAGACCGTTGGCGATTTATTTGCCTCGATCGAAAAGAAACTCGCTGCTAAGAAATAAAGACTATGAAGAAGATGGGCGCGACCGTGGCCAGTTTTTTTAGGGGCCACCCCCGCCTTTCTTTTTTATTCACGGCGATTATTCTCGCCTTTCTCACTGTTACTTTCTCCAATCCGGTCTGCAGTTTCATCTATCCTTATTTCCGGACCGACGACTTAGTTCAGGATCCGAACTTCTTCAATCTCTTTGGCCAGTTGATTCTTAAAGGTGAGACCCCTTATGTCGATATCTTCGATCATAAAGGCCTCTATATATTCTGGTTCTACGCTTTCGGGAATCTGCTCGGGGGCAAGCCGGTTCTCTTCCTGATGGAGATGCTCTGGTTTACCTGCGATTTCTATTTCCTCTTCAAAATCTTCGATCTCTTTCAGCCAAAGTACTTACCAAAACTTTTGCTTTGCCTCTTATTTGCGGCGGGTTTCATCGCCCAAAGCCAAGGCGGCAGCGACGAAGATATCGAACTGCCGTTTGTGGTGGTCCCGCTTTATTTCTACCTGAAGGCGATCTTCCATAACGATGACCGTAGCTTCATGATTGGCAATATCCTGTGGGGGGTTGAAGCTGGCTTTTGTTTGAACTTAAGGCCGAGCGATTGCATGTTCGCCCTCGGGCCGATCCTTTTCTTCATCATCCATGAGATGAAGATGAAGAAGCCCTTGCTCATTTTGCGGGATGCTGGCCTTTGCGTAGCCGCCTTACTCCTCACGATTGCCCCGGCCTTTATCGCCGCTTCCGTGGGAGGCTATTTCCCCCAGATGTTCGATGCGGTTTATCTTTCCAATTTCTCCTACTTTGGAAGCGCGGTGGTGGATCCTAGCGGCAAAACCTTGGTCTTGATCTTGACCTGCATCGGGGTCGCGGGTGCGGCTTTGCTCGTTTGGTACCTTTGTCGGAAGATTAACCCGACCGAGTGGTGGTTTTATGCGATTGCCCTCGCCTTTGTCGGGACCTTCCAAATCTTGGCTTCGCTTTTCACCCATTATTGGATCATGGCTTACCCTTATTTGGTCCTCTTGATCGGCCGGAGCCTTAACGTGGCGGCTTGGCCGAAGAAAAAAGGCGCTCAAATTGGCTTAACTTCTGGCATGCTGACTCTCTTCGTCGCGGTGTCCGCCCTCTGGCCAATCTACTATTACGGGCAGCATCTCGATGCTAAAGACGTCTCGATCCGGGACTACATCCTTCAAGCGATCCCCGATGAGGCGGAGCGCTCGGACGGCCACGTCATCGGCATCGATATCGAATCCGGGGTTTATACCGCGGCTGGGGTTTATCCGCACTATAAAGACTTCGCGATGCAAGGCTGGCATTCCAAGTTTGATGAGAAATTGATCCCGGATATGGAAAATTACCTCATCCGAGCTAAAGACGCGGACGGGAAGTACCTGATCGACGCTCCGCTCATCGATTACGTGATCCTGAACGATGCGAGTTATGATGCCGGGTTCTCTTACCGGCAACCGCTCCGTAACTTCGTCGAAAAAGATTCGGGGAAGTTTGAAATCGTGGGGAGTGTGGACGATAATCCCTACCTCGATATTTACCGCTATATCGGTTAACTTGCTCCCGAAACGAGAAAGCCCGACGAAAAGCAGTGGAAGTTGTTGCAAACCGCAGTCCGCTTAATTAGAATAATTCGTGCGCTTGCAAAGGCGCAAGTTCTCCACGCGCTCACTTAGCTCAATGGTAGAGCAATCGGCTGTTAACCGATCGGTTGTAGGTTCGAGCCCTATAGTGAGCGCCATTTCTATGGCCCGGTGGAGAAGTGGCTTAACTCACATGCCTTTCACGCATGCATTCATGGGTTCGAACCCCGTCCGGGTCACCATTCGTTGATTATCCGAACCTATTTCTCACAGAAAATGGGTTCGGTTTTTCTTTTGACTTAAAGACCGGGGATCCCCGACCGTGGCGGGCGAAAAAGCGCATCGTGGTAGGGCGGGGGGAACCTTGGAAAATGGACGAAAAAACGTTCCAAAAATAGACATATGCCCGTTATTTGGTGCACAAGAAGGCCAAATAGAAGCCACTTTTGCTAAGGATTTTTGTGTATGAACGTTCTTGATTTGGTTCCTTTTTCGCCTTTCCTTGCCCTTTTAGGTCTTGGAGCCCATAATCGTGCATGAAAGATGGTATTGTCCATCATGGGCTGGCTCGCTTTGGCGGACCCGGGTCCACATCCGGCGGGGAAGTCCTCGCCTTTTCTTTCGCCGGTCGATACGCAGATCGCTTTTGTGAAAAATAGCCCGTTGGATTATGGCGGAAATGTGAAAAAACTATTCTTTAATACTTGCGGAAATGTGAAATCTGATTAAAATAAAGGCATGGAAAAAAACGAAGAAGACCCGTACTTTGAGAGAAAAGTCTATTCGGAGATTTTAGATTGGCAGCAGAATCATCATTCTGATGTCCTTTTTCTAAAAGGGGCTCGCCGAGTTGGCAAAACGACTTTAGCGGAAAAAATCGGCGAAGAAAAATACCGTAGCCATATCCGTGTCTCCTTCGACAAAGCCAGTGATACGGTTAAAGATCTTTTCGTTAATCACCTTGAGGACTTAGACTATTTCTTTTCGTTTTTGCAAGCTCACTATCGGACGGTGCTCTATCCCCACGAATCTTTAATCATTCTCGATGAAATCCAGCTTTTCCCTCCAGCTCGCCAAGCTTTAAAAACCCTTTTGGAGGATGGACGATATGACTACATCGAAACGGGATCGACGGCGTCTATTGCCAAGAGCTCCGGGAAAATTTTGATTCCTTCCGAAGAATGGCCCGTGGATGTTCATCCTCTTGATTTTGAAGAATTCCTTTGGGCGTTAGGCGACCGGACGACGTTCCCCATTATCCGTTTGGCTTTTCAGAAAAGAAAGCCTTTAGGCAAACTGGTCCAGGAGATCATGCTGCGGTACCGCCAATACCTTTTGATCGGTGGAATGCCTCAATCCATCAAGGCCTATGTTGCCTACAACAACTATTCTCAGTGCGAGAATGCGAAGAAAAAGATCCTGGCGCTTTACCGGGAATCCATCGATGCACAAACCTATGTTCCTGCTTATAAGGTACGCAATATTTTGGATGCCGTTCCCTCGGAGTTAAACAAGCACGATAAGCGTTTTATGCTGTCCCATCTTAAATCGGATGCCCGTCTTCGGGACTATGCCACCTCTTTTCAATGGTTGTCTTTGTCCAAAATCATCAATCAGTCCTTTAACGCGGCCGATCCCAGCGCCGCCATCAACCTTTCCGTTGATGATGACCAGTTCAAGTGTTTTCTAGTTGATACAGGCCTTTTCATCACTTTGGCCTTTGGTGAAGGCAAACTCAAAGATGAAGGCATTTACGAGAAGATTTTGAAGGATAAGCTGCACCTTAATGAGGGCATGGTGCTAGAAAACGCAGTGGCTCAAGCTTTGGTGGCTCATGGCCACCCCCTCTTCTTTTACGAACGCTTAGATTCGGCCAAAAAGAAAATCGAACTGGAAATTGATTTCCAAATTATCCAAGATGGAAAGGTTTCACCTGTTGAGGTGAAGTCGTCGTCTGACGATGGCCACGATTCGATTGATAAATACAAAAAGCGTTTTCCTGGGAAAGTTGGAACCCGCTATCTTCTTTATGATGGCGATATCCAACTCCTTGACGGAGACTTGCTTTATCTCCCTTATTTTATGGGCGAACTTATTTAGAGGATTGAAGCGTTTCGAATCCCGAACGGATCACCAACGAAATTAAAGCCAGTCAAAATTGACTGGCTTTTTTCTTTTACTAAAGCCGATTCTTGTCCATCGGATTTAACAATGAAAAAATCCGAGCTTAATTAGCTCGGATTAGAAATATTTAGAGACGGATAATGAATTGAGGTCTGACAAAGTTTTGTGTTGCTTTTCAGATGTGGGAAGGCAAGACGACTCCACTATCTTTGAAGACCGTGCAAAGGAACTGGAAGGCGCTCGTGTCCGTTCCTTGAACCGCCGTTGCTTCATAACGGAGACAGACGCCGGTTTTGGTGTCGATGCTGTAGTGGAGGTCGATAGCCGAAGCGACATACGAAGCATGAAAGACATATTTTTGGCAAGCTCTTCCAGCAATGGTTTCCACACCATCTTTGGCCAAATCGTCTTTCGCTACTTCGTAGATGCTCATAAAGGCCAAAAAGGAAGTGCTGTATCCTTTGACGTTTTCTTCATCGAGTTTTAAATCGTTGACTAAGGCCAATTGCCCTGATTCGTTTGGCATATAGACCAGATATGTAGTTCCTTCTTTGAGAAAGAGGGCTTCGGTTCCGGCATTGTCTTTTACATAGTAACCACTGTCATTGTGGGCAGTGGTGATGAGAAGCGGCTCCTCAGCGGAACCATTGCTTTTTGTGGCGTAGGAGTAGGTGATCCAATATTGGTTTCCCAAATGAGCGTTTATGTATTCTTCGCCATAAGCGAATGTTTCGGGACTGGACTCTTCAACTTTGGTCGTCGAGCTTTGAGAATCGTTATTGGAAGTTAGGAAACTCGGTACCGAACAAGCGCTGAGAAGCAAGGCGGCTAGAGGCAACAAGAAACGGCGTTTTGACATGGTAAATAACCTTCTTTCGCCTAAAATTTATCGCAAGAAGAAGGTTTCGCGAAGTCATTAGTTCTAATGAGTGGTGTCGGGGAGAACAAGCGGGTGAATCAGCAAGAGAAGTTCGGCTCTACTATTAATTTCTAGTTTGCGGTAAATGGCCGTTTGATGGGTATTGACGGTCGGGTATGATAAATTCAATTCAGCAGAGATTTGTCGAAGGGTCAAACCATGTAAAAGAAGTCTCGCAACTTGTTGTTCTCTTTTTGAAAGGTGTTTCTCGTTAAAGAAAGCGGATAAGGAGTCTTCCGTCGTCACATCATCGCGATGCAAATCATTCAACCATTCTTTTTGGTTTTGGCGCTGGAAGAAACCTGGCATCAAAACAAAAAGAAGGAGTGGAATGACGATGAAGAGGACTGGCCAATGACGAGATTCGGAATCGAACGAGAAAGGGACGAGAAGCGATAGAAGCAAACTGGAACAATAAGCAACCGCTGAGAGGATGGCACCAAAACCATAGAACTGCGCGTTTTTGTATTTGCGTGTATAGACGCCTAATACGTAGTATAGGGAAAAGAGTCCGAGTGTATGGGCTGCGGCTAAGAAGAGACTGGCGATCATCAAGAAAATGATGTTTGGCGAAAAGAACAGGCAAAGACCTCCAAAGGCGGAAAAAAGGAAAGAAAGATAAAGACCATAGATTCCTAGAAGAACGCCGATTAAGGCGCCCCCAAAAGCCGTATAAGCAACCTGGTGAACAAGAGTCAGGAAGCTTTCATAGAAAGATAATTCCAAGGACCCACTGAGGATAAAAGAAACAAAAGACAAAACGAGGAGCCACCATTCCGGAACCGTTTCTAATGGCAAAGAACTAACTGATTTTTGTTGGCTCGGACGGCGAAGCAAAAGACACAAAAGGCCCAATCCACAAAGAGATACGGAGAGATAGGGTTCAGAGCGTTGCAGTAAGAAAAGCGTCGAACCCAAACCAAAAGCGATTATGAGAGACCAACCTTTTTGCCGATTGTCAAAGTCCATGAAAAAATCAATTCCGAATGTGGCTAAGCCACAACCTGAAACGATGGCAAAAACCAGCCTTAGCCAATAAATCGCCAAAGTTCCAAAAGGGGCAAATGAAATTCCAAGAATTACGAGCCCAAAAATCACTAAGGGCCAATCAGACAAGCGAACGCGAGAATGAAATATGACGGAAAGCCCTAGGCTGAGGAGAAAAGCTAGGGAAAGAAAATAATGGTTCCATGTTCCGGCCGTTTGATTAACGAAAAAGAAATTTTGACCGAGAGTGGCTTCTTCAATCGCCAACAAGGCGACGATCCAACCAAAAAAAGATGGGATTTTTTCCTTTTGGACAACTGCCAAACTTCGAATGTGGTTCTTCTCGTGGACCATGATTCAAGATTATCATAACGGTCACCTTTCTCGCATCATCATGTTGGTTGGACTGGATAAAATTGGCAAGAAAGACCGAAGTTTATCTTAAGAAAAACGATGTCTTGTTTTTTCCTAAATAGTGGTTCGAATGGACGCATACCTAGACAAACACAAACGCCTATGAAAACTATTGGAAAGGAACGTGTTCAGTCGTCATTTTCATATAAGATAAAATGACTATCGTGCATGGTGTTGGTGATTTTCGAGCCTGTTTTGGCTTCGGCGTATAATGGCCTTGCCAGATCGGATTCGCATCCAAGATAGATTTCACGTGGCCGGCGCCTCTTGGGTCCGGTC
>Ga0268360_1003206_pt1 | contig 10796 bp, 10 predicted proteins | sample BioMet11_FD_192465 | JGI IMG/M metagenome (GOLD analysis project Ga0268360, IMG submission 192465) | Sewage microbial communities from Oakland, California, United States - Biofuel 11 (Illumina Assembly) | ecosystem: Engineered > Wastewater > Sewage > Unclassified | place: USA: California... | reverse complement strand
ATACGATTTGCGTGCATTCCCATCATCCCGCATATGCATTTTAGTACGGTTACCGGCCGCTCCCTAAAAAGTGCGGGTCCGGGCAGGGTGAAAGTGTGTGCCCGGATGACCGCAAGAGTGGATACAATACTTTTTTTGCTCCCCCTTCACAGATGATAGTAACCAAAACGGGGGGAGGGACTCTAACGGGAAACCCCCCACTCGCGGGGTACTCCGAAATACCGGTGAACGGGTGAGATCATGGGATTGTGTCAGTCAGTACAGAGAAAGGACAGGGCCGTATCGGAAGTGATGGGCTCCATTCTCCTGATATGTGTAGTCGTGATAGGTGTCGGCGTGGTAGGAGTCCTGCTGACATCGCACCCGACACCCCATAACCTTCCCGCTATCAGTGCGACTATCTCAGAAGATACTACGAACAGTCTCATCTCCATATACAACGATGGCGGCGATCCGGTTTCTCATGACGAGATCCAGATCCTTGTCGATGGCGTGCCCCAGGAATTGGATAATGGAGGCACATCTGACTGGTCCACGTGGTCGTCAGGCCAGACCCTGACCTATCAGTATACGGGCTCTGCACCCGGCCTGATCCAGATCGTCTATACGGGGGGGAGCGGTGCAACCGTGATTGCCTCCGCCGACTTCGGGTTCAACCCGAGCGGCACGTTGACAACCGGGCCGACCGGGAGTGCAACGAGTACCCCGACGGGGAACACAACAACGCCGGTTCCGGGACCGGTTGCAAACTTTACCGCTTCACCGCTCACCGGGATCGCCCCGCTCACCGTTCAGTTTACCGACCTGTCGACGAATGCACCCACATCGTGGTCGTGGAATTTCGGCGATGGGAATACCGCAAACTCGACTGTACAGAACCCGGTGCATACGTACGCAAATCCCGGGAATTACACGGTATCGCTCACGGTGACGAACAGTTGGGGATCCAATACCCGTACGAAGATCAAATACATTACGGTAAATCCCCTGCCATCTGCCGACTTTACCGGTACACCAACAGCGGGTTCTGCGCCGCTCCAAGTGAACTTCTCGGCTACATCGAGCGGAACACCAACGGCATGGAGCTGGTCATTTGGTGATGGCAATACAACGGGAGCATCGCAGCAAAATCCCGTCCATCTCTATACCGTAGCCGGGAACTATACTGTGAGCCTCACAACAACCTATCCGGGATCTTCGAACACTACAACAAAAACAAACTATATTCAGGTTACAAATGGCTTTGTCAATTTCATTATCGATCAGAATGTCTTTGTCTATGGCAATGCGCTGGACTTCGCCGGGGGTCAGGTCACCGGACCGGATGCCACAATTGTCATTACCGGACCCCTGTCTACAAGCGACCTGAACGGTGGGGCATCTGTTGCAGTAAAGACAATCTATATCGACGGAAATGTCTACCTGGATCAGGGGAGTGCCGGGCTTGGCGCCCCAAGTAATACTGGGGCCATTTATGTTAATGGGGATATGACGTTATGGAATGGACAGAGGGATATCTATGGAACCGTCTATGTTGCAGGCAATTTCAATTTAAAAGATGCAATGATCCATGGGACCGTATATGTCAATGGCGATGTCACTTTAGGTAATACACCAACACTCGATTCAAATTCTTATATCTATTATACCGGAACACTCTCGGTGCCTCCAAACTATAACCACCCGGAAATTGTGGCCAAGTGTATCAAGCAGGCAACCGTTCCCCCGGTCACCATGCCAGACCAGACAATAGCACCGGTAAAATCAGATGACTGGTACCAGGATCATGGATATTCTACCAGCACCAGCAGCAAACTGTCGAATAACCTGAAAATAATCGCGAACAGTTTTACTTCATCAGATTCATCAGATACACCGGGAGTGACAAATATCGTAATTATCGCAAAGACCGGAGATATTACTCTCGATGGTTATTGGCAGCATTACCCGGTTACCGGCGTCCTGTATGCACCAAACGGGAAGGTGACATTCAGCGGAGGAGCTTTCACGGGTGTTGTCATCGCCCGTGACGGGTTCTATGTTACCAGCGGCTCAACAACAGTTACGTTCACGAACCTTGCCACTTATTTCAGCGATCCGAACGATTACCCGTTCTGATTGCTCAAGCAGCAGTCCTTTTTTCAATAGGACACATACGGTGGATTCGGCCCAAGTAGGGAGGGGGATGGCCCCTACCCCCCCTCCCCATATCCTATCAAATAGGGGGCACCCCCCACCCATGAAGGACCGAACGGCCGATCCGGATTCGTTGTAAAAATCCGAAAATTTCCCGGTTCACAACGATTAGCCCTGCGGAACGTACGTCAGGTTTCTAAAAAACAAGAGGTAATTTCTTGGTAATATTGGGAGGGGGTAACCCCCACCCCCCGCCACTTTGATCTGGTCATGGCAGGGTACCCTCCCCCCTTTGCATTGAAAAACCGCGGTTGTGAACGCGGAGGAGTTATCTCCCCGATATGGGCCAGACCCTAACAACTTTATAAACCTAGCCATAAACGGATATTCTGATGACACGCGGAGGTTTTGCGGCAGGCAGAAACGAACGGGCACTTTCCGAAGTGGTCGGGTTTGTGCTGATCCTCGGGATCATTACCGCAGCATTCTCCCTGTACCTTGTGTACGGCGTGCCGGCACAGGGCCGGGAGAACGAGATCCTCCATATGAATGACATAAAAGACCAGTTTGTCTCTTACAAAATCAGTCTGGATTCACTTTTTAACAATAACAAAATAGGATCGTCGGTCAGCAACTCGTTCACGCTGGGAACCAGCGGAGGCTATACACAGGGGTCGAATAGTATCATCCCCATCCTGAGCCCGATTAGTTCGAGCGGGGTGATTGCGATCGACCAGCGGACAACAACCCCGGAGACACTGGATATTTCATCGTATTCCAAGGTTCTTGATTCAACAGTACATAGCAATTCATCATTTGTCCTTGGGACTCCCCTTGAAATTCAGGCCATTCCTCAGCATCTCTATATCAATATCTCCGGGATCCTGTCAAATGACCTCCAAGATTCAACTCCAACAGCATATGGTCTTCAGGTTAGCGGGACGGGATGGACCGCTACCGTGAACCTCAGTCCCCGTATGGTACCTTCCCAAGTGTATACAGTAACAACTTCTAGTACTCCTTGTCCCTCGGGTCAACAAACCGGGACAGCCTATTCAGGATCAAATATCGTATATTATTGTCTTAATACCGCCAAAGGATCGATCTACAATGGAACAGATATCAGCGTTTCTGTATTCAAGAATAATGGATCGACGATACAGAGCCTGACGGCATACAAATCCATCATCCCGGGGAGTTACGCAGTGGATCTCATGGATCCTACATATGGTCTTCCCTCAATAATACAGACACCAGATAACCTCACATTATCAAATACACTTTATACCTACAACACCACAAACGGCTACACCCGTCACATAACAGGATCCGGTACCGTGGTTTACAGTTATACGGAACGTGCCTATACTATGTCCCCTCTTGCATTGGGTTCACTTGAGTACCGTGCGAAAAACAACTATTGGATTCCCCAGACCTATTACTACCAGATGGGTGGTGTGTTCCTCGAACAGAGTGACGGGAACATCACATGGAAACTTCCTCCGGAGATCTCGTTTTCAAACGATCCCGCCCATAACCTCGTCAATGTAAATATTAACGCACTTACCCTGAACAGCAGCTCCGCAGGAATGGTTGGTGGCAATAGTCCTGTACAAATAAAGACAACACTAAACTCCATCACACCACTTCCCTATGCAACGGTTGCACAGGGTACCGGGAACACGAAATGGATCCGGATTGCAGTTAATACTACGGATGACAAGGCTCGGGAGATGTGGAAAACTTATTTCAATTATACTGCGACAGCGGCTGGAATACCCAACACGGAAGTTGGAACTTCGGGATTGGAGAGTTATATCGTTATTAAGGGTGCCGATACAGATCCAAACGGGGTCTATGATATTAACGTCATCGCCTCGAATGCTACTTATGTGCCATCCGTTCAAGGGGTAGGCGGGATAGTGCAGTGACCAGACGTGGCCTGGACGATCAAGGAGTATCCGGCACACTGGGTTCCGTTTTTCTCATAATCGTAGTTGTCGCTGGAATGGCGGTTCTGATGGTTGCAGTCATTTCCCAGCCGCATCCCCAGAACGTCCCGGCCATGACAGCAGAGGTAATAACAACACCCACCACTCTTGCACTCCGACATGACGGTGGCGATACGCTGAATCGAGGCGACTTTAAAATCCTTTTCGATGGGCAGGATAGAACATCGGCATTCGGCGATCCGACAACTTGGTCAATCGGGCAAACCCTCACGTATTCCGGGAATGATTATAATGCCCAGAACCCCCCGGGATCTATCCAGATTGTCTATACCGGAGGCGGTGCCGGGCAGGTGATCGAACAGGTCTGGGTCAAACCCCCAACGCTTATTACATCGACAGCCACCGGAACAGCGACTCCATCGCCAACAGTCTCGGGAACCACAACCACATCTACTACAACGATAACCTCGATACCCACGGGAACCGCCACATCAACAGGTACAACACCGCAGCCTACAGCATCAACAACAACAGCTACACCCACCCCGATCCCGCCACCTGTTACAAACTTTGCAGGAACCCCGCTTTCAGGATCCGCACCGCTTACAGTCCAGTTTAGCGATACTTCGACAGGCAATCCAACCTCGTGGTTGTGGTCGTTTGGCGATGGCGGCATTTCAACAGTACAGAATCCCTCGCATATCTATTCCACAGCGGGAAGTTATACCGTAACGCTCACTGCATCGAATGTCGGGGGCAGTAATTCCAGTTCAAAGACCGGCTATATTGTGGTCACCCCGGGCCCAACTTCAGCTTCATCAGTTTCCCTCAACGCTAACAAACCGGGTTATCTGGTGAGTGGAGGGTACATCCAATTCAGGGTCACGGGAAGTTATTCCAAGATAACTCATGGTGGTACCACTTATAACCTAAACAGTGGAGATATTGTTAAACTGACCATCAATTCGGATACACAGGGAATCAATTCGGGCTCGAATATTTATGCAACCAGTAGTCAGATCTCAACATTTGCTTTCAATGATGTCGACATGATTATCAATGGAAACGACTATGGACGAAAAACCATTAGTTATATTTACATCAGCGGATATGATACGTATTCGTCCACACTTACCCTGAATGTTCCATCCACATCGGCATGGACCTATTTTATAGCGAATGGAAATCCCGTCATTAATGGAATTACTGATTCACGCCGGATCACCATCTATAATCTGGGCATGGGATCCGGCGGAATGAGCTTTATTCCCTCAAACATTTACTATGTCGGTGGAACAACAGGATACACACTTGCCTGACCAAGAATAATCATCAGTGCCACATTTTTACAAGAGCTTTATTCCCATATTCTTTCCTACAAAAAGGTTGAATGCATTGTGTTCAGGGTTATACCTCACCAGGATATTCCGGAATACCAGCAGGTCCCCATACCCTGCCGATAAAACCGCCTCGTTCGCCGGTCCGACATGGAACCGGGGGAGTACCGCAAAGACCGGCTTCTCCGCAGATCCGTCACAGATCCTGAACACGTGCGTCTTGTCGTCCCCGAGATCCCCAGACATTTTCGCGGCGATCACCGTGATCTTCTTCCCGGTATTCAGGTGAACTTTCGACAGCCGGATCGCTCTCATATCCCGGGAGATCTGACACGACTGCCGGGTCTTGCCGTCCTTTCGCAGCATCACGTAACTGTACTTGATATCCGTGTTCACATACCGGAACGGCTCGTTGCAGGCCGCAAGCTTCTCCATGACCCGGGTCGGGCGGATAGGGGGAGCGGAGGTAAAACTCCAGCACCGGTCCGGCGTGCAGTTGGTGCCCCAGACATAGGTACAGGGCGCATAGATGGAAAGCCCTTTTTTCTTGAGCGCAAGGGAAAGAACCCGCAGGCCGGTCGAGGTAACCTCTTCGGCAGGTTCGACAATAAGGATCGTGCCGTCCGGGGCAAGGCGTCGGGCATATCCCATGACGACCTCTGCCCGTTTTTCGACCGAAAGTCCGAGCTCGTTGAGTACGTTGGAAAAGACGATGAGATCGGCACGGCGCGGAAGCAGGGGATGTTCCGTATCGGTGATATCCGCTTCGATGGGCGGGTGCAGGATCACCCGGGAGCCCGGAACTGCGGAAAATTGTGCAAGGTACCCGAATGCCTCGATATGCTCCTTTGAGCGTTCCACCGACCAGACCTCTGCCTTTGCAGAATCGAGGTTCTGCCAGAAATCCGCGATGGCAAGCGGTATGACGCCCGGCCCGGAACCGAGATCGAGAATAGTCATCTCCTGTTTCAGGAGCCCGTCCCGGGCGAGCTGCGCAAGAAGGTGCCGGGTCTGCATGAAGTAGACCGGGAAATGGTAGGCGAGGTAGCCAAGCACTGAATATCCTTTGGCATACGAAAGGGCACGCTTCCCGGTCGGTTTCCAGTAATCGTCTTTCTGGGCAACGATGGCCTGCCGGAGACGTTCGAGGACTACCGGGTCGTCCCATTCTTTGCCGGTCTTTTTAGCGATATACCCGGCAATTGCCTCATCAATGGCAGGTGGAAGGCTGCGATCCCCGAGGTAATTATTGACCCGCTCTTCTTCGGCGGCATTCAGGAAATATGTCGGGGCCGGCACGCTGCGCCGGACCTGGTAATCCCCCCCGGTCTTTGTCATTTCAAGACCGAGATCATCGAGGCGGGGGAGGAGCGCAGCGTACATCTGGTCGATGGTCGCGGGTTCGTCCAGGTAGGCTGCAATCTCGGACAACAGGAACGCCGGCCGTGCGGAGGCAACGTACTTTACCGTGGAGACCAGCTGCTTTTCGTCCATATCGTGCCGGAATCTTTGCACCGGGCGTTCATACATCTTTGGATGGAGGGGGACATTTCACAGATACATACTGCTCATCCGGATTCGGGTTGTTTTCCCGGGTGGCCGGACCGTCCGGTTCATGAGCCGGGAGGACAACATACGTGGGAGGCTCAAATTATGTTCGATCGCTGCCCCGGGGCTGCCAATATACGGACACCGACGCTTACGATAAAGAAGTGCCCGCAGTGCGGGGAAGAGGTCGAGGTATTCTCAAACGACATCTCGGTCAAGTGCAGCAAATGCGGGTTTGTGATCTACAACGACATAGCATCGTGCGTGCAGTGGTGCAAACATGCCCGCGAATGCGTGGGCGAAGAGATGTACCGGAAACTCACGGATAAAAACAGAATGGACGGGAAATCCTGAACTCGCCTTAAAAGCGGGAATTATTTTCCGCAGCCGTGCTGGTGTTCCCCGGGCACCCAGCGGCCGCCATCTTTCGTGAGTTCCTTTTTCCAGATCGGGACGCTCTCTTTTATCGTATCGATAATGTACCGCGAACCGTCATAGGCATCCTCGCGGTGCCCGGCGCTTACCACGATGACAAGGATATTCTCGCCAATGGAAAGGCGCCCGATCCGGTGGACAATGTCAACCGAGAGAAGATGCCAGGTCTTTGTGGCGTGGGCCGCAATCTTCTCCAGTTCGGGGACGGCGACTTCCTCGTAGGCTTCCAGTTCCATCTCCCTGATGTCGTCATCCCGGACAATCCCATCAAAGACCACGATCGCGCCGGTACCGTGTTTTTTTGCGCCCTCAATCAGTTTCCCGATATCCACATCGGCAGTCTGGATTGCGATCATTCCCATTCTCCCTTATCCCCCGGCCACCGGGGGGAATACGGCGATCTCGTCGCCGTCGGCAACCATGACCGCTGAGGCCTCCGTGGTCTCGATCCGCCTGCCGTTCTGCATCAGGATCACGAATTCGCGGAACGCACCCTTCTCATCGAAGATCGCGTCGTACCCTTCCCTGTTCTTTGCTGCGATCTGTTTTACCAGGTCGGGCAGGCTCGTCTTCCCGTCAACATCCACCATAATATCGGTCCCGAGCAGCTCGCGGAACCGGGCAAAAAACCGGATCTTCGCCGTCATCTTCTCTTCCTCTCGTTCAGATTATCTTGCTTCTTTTCTGGTATCTTTTTTGATTTTTCATCCCCACATGCCGGGCACCGGGGGTTTCTTGCCACCGCGATCTCTTCGGTGCGGGAACACATGCCATCCCAGATCAGGAGACGGTTTGCCAGGAGGTCCCCGGTACCGAGGATATACCGGATCACTTCGTTTGCCTGGATGGTACCGATAACGCCGGGGGTTGCGCCGATCACCGGGAAGACTTCTTTCGGGGGGGCACAGGGAAAAACGCAGCGCAGGCACGCAGTCTTTCCCGGGATGATCGTTGTTGCCTGCCCGTAAAATCCGCGGATGGCACCGTGGAAGAGCGGGATCTTCTTCTCCAGTGCAATGTCGTTTAAGAGATACCGGGTCGGGTAGTTGTCCATGGCATCGACAATGCCATCGGCTCCGCCGACCAGTCGGGCAGCGTTGGACTCATCGATCGTAGTATCGACGACAGTCACGCGGATATCCGGGTTGAGAGCGGTAAGTTTCTCTTCCGCCGAGGCAACCTTCTTTTTACCGATATCGGCCTGGCCGTGCAGGATCTGGCGGTTGAGGTTGCTCTGGTCGACAGTATCCTTGTCGACCACAGTAATGGTTCCTACCCCGGCCACGGCAAGGTAGATCGAGACCGGGGAGCCAAGGCCGCCGGCCCCGGCAACAAAGATATGGGCTTTTTTCAGGCGTTCCTGCCCTTCTTCCCCGAAGAGCATTGTCTGGCGCTTGTACCGTTCGCATTCCCGATCGCTTAACACTGTCATCATCCCGGAGTTATGAGAATACTGAATTTACAGCTGGCATTCCGTTTCGGATTCATGCTCGTGGGAGTGGGGATTGGTCTCCTGCCAGGGTTCGAGGCCGTGTTTTACTCGGTAATCGTTGATGGCCTTGTGGATCCCCTCCTCGGCAAGCACCGAGCAGTGCATCTTTATCGGCGGCAGGCCGTCAAGGGCTTCTGCCACCGCCTTGTTCGAGAGCTGCCAGGCATCCTCAAGCGTCTTTCCTTTCACAAGCTCGGTTGCCATGCTGCTCGATGCAATGGCCGCCCCGCAGCCAAACGTCTTGAACTTCGCGTCGGTGACGATGTTGTTCTCGATTTTTAAGAAGATCTTCATGATGTCGCCGCAGACCGGGTTCCCGACTTCCCCGACTCCGTCAGGGTTCTCGATCTCCCCGACATTCCGCGGGTTCTTGAAATGGTCCATTACGGTTTCGCTGTACATTTATGTTCCTCCGTTTTTTGCAGATTGCTGGTACAGGGGAGACATGTCCCGCAGGCGCGATACCACTTTCGGCAGTACGTCAAGCACGAAATCCACATCCGCTTCAGCATTCGCATCGCCGAGCGTCAGCCGGAGCGAGCCATGCGAGATCTCGACGGGGAGACCTGTTGCGAGCAGGACATGGGAGGGTTCGAGCGACCCCGACGTGCAGGCGCTGCCGGTCGAGGCGCAGATACCCTCGTCGTCCAGCCACAGGAGCATGGATTCCCCCTCGATGAACTCGAAACTGATGTTGATGTTCCCCGGCAGGCGTTCGGTGGGGTGGCCGTTTAACCGGGAATACGGGATCGTTTCGAGGATCCCTTTCATGAGCCGGTCGCGCATTGCCCGGATCTTGGCGTTATGGCCATCGATATCGGCAGTGGCAAGCTCGATGGCCTTCCCGCAGCCAACGATCCCGGCAATGTTCTCGGTACCGGCCCGCTTTTTACGCTCCTGGCCCCCGCCATGGATCAGGTTCTCGATCCGGACGCCTTTTCTGATATAGAGCGCACCGACACCCTTGGGGCCGTAGAACTTGTGGGCGGAGAGCGAGAGCAGGTCGATCGCCTGTGCCTTCACATTGATCAGGATGTTCCCGATGGCCTGGACTGCATCGGTGTGGAAGTACACGTTGTGCTTCTTTGCAACAGCGGCGAGCTCCCGGATCGGCTCGATGGTGCCGATCTCGTTATTCGCGTACATGATCGAGACGAGGATCGTCTTGTCCGTGATCGCCTTTTCGAGCTCCGCCGGATCTACCCGGCCGTACCGGTCAACGGGGAGATAGGTGACCGTAAATCCCTCTTTTTCCAGGAACTGGCAGGTGTGGAGGACGGCATGGTGCTCGATCTTTGTGGTGATGATATGGTTCCCCCGCTTCCGGTTTGCCCAGGCAACTCCTTTGATCGCCCAGTTGTCCGATTCGCTCCCTCCCGAGGTAAAATAGATCTCGTCGGGGTCGGCACCGATGGCTTTTGCCACCCGGGCCCGGGCGGTATCGACAGCGGTCTTCGATTCGCGGGCAATCCCATAGATGGACGAGGGGTTGCCAAAGTGCTGAGTGAAGTACGGGATCATCTCGTCGACAACATCTTTGCGGGCGTACGTCGTTGCCGAATGATCCATGTAGATGATGCGCTTGTCTCCCATGCTTTTTGCCTGTCCTGACTGAATATGTGCGCGGTTCGTCTGATTATTCTTTTGTTGCCCGTATCCCCGGTTCGTATCGTTTCGGGGGATCACAGCCGGGTGCCACGGAAATATTCCCGTACCGCTGCGCCCGGTCGTTCATTCAGGAGCCGGGCGGGCAATGTTTATTATGGCTCAATAACAAATTCACAATTGTGAATGCAATTAATTATGTAACAATTGTGATAACTTAAAGGTTGTGATATAATGGAAGCCCCCTGCCAGAAGATCGTATGGGATGTCCTGCCGGCGATCCGTGCTGCC
>Ga0268360_1003205_pt1 | contig 10797 bp, 6 predicted proteins | sample BioMet11_FD_192465 | JGI IMG/M metagenome (GOLD analysis project Ga0268360, IMG submission 192465) | Sewage microbial communities from Oakland, California, United States - Biofuel 11 (Illumina Assembly) | ecosystem: Engineered > Wastewater > Sewage > Unclassified | place: USA: California... | reverse complement strand
CAGGGGTCTCATCTCCACTGATAGTTATCGTGGCATATGGGGTGCTTCCCTGGAAGACCCCATTCCTGTCATACCAGTCCCCTCCAGAGTTTTTCCAGGGGTCATTAGATTCCCTTTGCTGCCAGGTAACATGTTCTCTGCACCATTTCATAGGTCTGTATACTTCCAGTATAGTATCCTTTGATCTTATCTGGTTCTGTGGGTAGTGCCAGAATAAAGATAGAGTTGCCTCTTCAACCTGGTCAGTCTGATTAAGTGAACTCAGCTCAAAGATTATAACGCCTCTATAAATGCCTCCATCGGATTTTTTTCCGACATCGATATATTCACTATCACTAAAAGTGGTATTTGGGGCTTCTTCTCGCAGCCTGTTGTCAGAAATAATGAAAGGTAAAGCAATTTTGAGGTTTTCCGCCTTATCAAACTGCATAGAAATATTTAGTACTAATTTTTTCAGGAACTTTATAAACTCTGAAAAAGCCCTTTTAAGGCTCGACTCAAAGCTTTCTTCCTGGCCGGTCTGGGCTTTGCTTTCATTTATCTCATAAGGCGTCTGCGGTCCGGCAGACATAGCTTCACTCCAGGGAAAGTCCTTGCCCAAAGATTCATTGGCGTTCAACTTTGCTGCAAGTTCTGAGTCAGCTTTAACGTCTGAGGTAGAGTTTGCACCCATATAGTTCCCGCCGGCGTTGCCTGAAAGACAATTGCTTTCCAGGATAAAGGAATGGGTATTTTTTAGCTGGTTGTATATAGCATATCCTTTCCCAGCTGCAGGACTGGACTGTGTATTAATTATTATATTATTTCTCACGATAGTCATATAGCCTGAACCTGGGGCCGAAAATTCATCACTGACCTGTTTATGGGCAATAGCAGCGCCATAGCATCCATCGAATTTATTATTCTCTATCACAGTATTTTGGAAACCACTAAGCACTATGCCCCCTGCCCAGTCCGCACCCTCGTTAATCCCGGTTTTATAAAATTTATTGTGATGTATGAATATGTCTTTTGCAGAATCTTTCGAATACCCGGGCCCATAGCCTGTGATCCATATGCCTGCTGCGTTCGTCTCGTATAGCAGATTATTGTAGATTTCAATATCATTCATCACAGTTGACGGACCAATTTTCTGGATTTCAATTCCTGCCCCTCCTCCTCCTTCTGAGTCAATTATATTGTTATAGAATTTTACATGGTTTGTATTGTAAATTCTCAAACCGCTATTCGTTCTGCACGTTATTTTATTATTCCAGGCCTCTATATTCGAAGAATAGATAGCGTAGAGGACGTCATGACCCAATTTATATACCCGGTTATTGTAAAACTTAACACCTGAACATTTTACGACTTTAAGCCCATCGCCGTGACTGTCATGCATATACATATCGTGAATCTGTATATTCTTGCAATTAAGGAAATATATCAGGTTGTAATACCCCTTTCCCCTATTTTTTTCATTATTTTTGTCGTGATTTCCGTCAATCTCAAATCCCCTTATGGTAATATCATGATTTTCAACACTGTTTATTTGCGTAATCATAGGTTTTTCTAGAGGCCAATCTGCTTTATCTTCAAGTTTGATTACGGTTGTCGGATCTCCTTCCAGAATAGTTTTGTTTCCAATTAAAATACTGCCCGAGATGATGTATGTACTGGGGCCTTTCAGATGAACGGTTGTGCATTTTGGGTTTTCTGCAGCATATGCAAGAGCTTTGTTTATCTCTACCTGGTCATCACTTCCATCACAGTTAAAGTCTCCACTTCCGTTGGTAGCAACATAAACTGTTGTACAGGATGTCTTTGATAGAGTGAGGGTTATACTTACAATTATACAAACAAAAATTATACCAAGAAACAATAACTTTTTTCTGTCTCCCCATTTGTACGTTTGCTTCTTTCCATTCATTTCAAATCCCCAATACATTGAACTATAATTCTTCAATGTTAAAAAAATTTATCTTTTCAGGACTGTAAATAAACTCCCCTTGAAATTATTTGCATTCTTCCCGTTGTTTAAATCCCATGACTATAATTCTAAAAATGTCATCTTAACTTTAAAAATAAAAGTAAACTCATGGAAAATCTGAATTTTTAAAATTTATTTGATTTTAATTTATTGAATGATCTCTTCCTAAAATCAATTTTGTTCCTAAATTGATAGGAAAGTCAGAACTATTTCCCACGATAAAAACTCCCTTGATTATTCAGAATACGGATTAAGAAACTTAATTTTGAGTTTTGGGGTCAACTAAAATTTTGAAATTTGCCTATTAATTTTCACTTCAATGTTGAAGTAAAACTAACCATTAATAAGTAATTCTTATAAGAAGCACTCTTACTCTAATTTTTATATAAATCCTTACCATAATTGATTGGATTGTTTACGGTTATATATTTTAGGCTTCTGAGCGCGTAAATCTCTTTAATCCGTAGGGTTTATCGGTTTACCTATATTCTACTTCAGGGAGTTTGGGAAGTTAAACTTTATCAGATTCTAGGAAATATCGAAACTTCTAAATTCTGAAAAAGTAAGTAAAGGGGTATAGTTATTATTAAGTCGAAAGCAGATTACGATTTTTACGTAAAAGCAGACAAGTTTGCTTTAGGGAAACACTGTAGACGCCCTAGACTAATTGGTGATGATATATGGAAATTTCAGAGATTACTACGAAAAACTGAGTATTATAACAACTGTAAGAAATCTCTAATTTCCAAATTATATCTCAAATACTTGTTATTCAGGTTCTACATGATGAGTGTTCGTCTAGGGTTCAGTATTCCAATAAATGTCTTTGGCCCAGGGTTGTGTATTGCCCATAGAGGAACTATCATCATAAACAAAAATGTCAGGATTGGAGATAACTGCAGAATACATGCCTGTACCAACATAGGATCTAATCGGAATGAGGCTTCAGCCCCACAAATTGGAAATAACGTATATATCGGGCCTGGTGCCAAAATTTTTGGAAATATCCTAATTGCGGACAATATAGCAATTGGGGCAAACTCCGTTGTAAATAACTCATTTTATGAAAAAGGCATTTCAATTGCAGGCATTCCGGCCAAAAAAATAAGCACTAAAGGATCAGATGGCATTATAGTTGCAGCTACGCAAATTGTAAAAAATAATCTCTGATTCTTAAAATAATCCCTGATTCTTAAAATAATCCCTGATTCTTAAAATAATCCCTGATTCTTAAAATAATCCCTGATTCTTAAAATAATCCCTGATTCTTAAAATAATCCCTGGTTCTTATAAGTGAACACTCCGTAAATGAATGTCACGGCCAGTAAATGAATTTTAAATTGTTTAATTCTGTTTTTCTCATAGCTAAATCTTCGGCTAATAAAAGTGCTTTCATTCCAAAAAACGAAAAAGTCAAACCTTCAAAAATTGGAAATTAGCTTCTCCAGAGACCCGACTTCCAGACGAAACAGAGGGGAGTTCACGGAACATATTCATAAATTTCTATATTAAGGGAATCATATATCTTATATACAGGATAAGCAGCCTGGGGTTTGAAGGTACTTCCGCTTGTAGAAACTGATGTTTTATTGGATCCCTGTTCCCTGGCATTCAAAGCCTCAGAAAAAGTTGTTTCTGCAATATAGAAAGTTTCGTTTTCTGCTGCTTTTTCTACAGAGATACTGTTTTTAGAATCATTTTTAGAGGCATAAAGAGACTTTTGGGAAACCTCATCAAGCCTGGCCCGGCTCATATTGCTGCCAAGTATCTCAGGCTGGGCGATGATTTCGTACTTGTCTGTACAAGACATAACATATGGATAAGTTTCTTTCACGCAGGATAACCACTGAACCCCATCGGCCTCATTTTCCGAAATAGCTTCAGAAACTCCACCTGTATACGGCGAACTGAAACAGGTGAAGAATCCCAGTGTCCAGAGCAGACAGAGAACCAGCACTGCAGAGCCAAGGCCAAGAGTATACCCTTTTCTAAGGAAAATAATGTAAAGAGAATACCCCAACAAAGGAATCTGGGCAAAAATAATGAAGCTCAAATTTGCAAACTTATCTGGAGGGTAAGGAATGAATGGGTTTAAAAGGAAAGCAATCTCCAGGAAAAAGGTTACTATGTACAGGACCAGAAAACGGGGGTACCTGCGAACAAAATGATGGCAAAATCTTTTACGGTTCTGCCATACGATTACGGAATTGATCAGGATAAAAATTAAAGGAATATAGTATTTGCCGTAGTAGAGATTCAAGAGATGTACAAACTCTAAAACTCCGTTTTCAGTTGAGGGAAACGTGGAAAAGCCTGCGGACACTATCATTTTAGTGCGCAGGATAAGGTTTGAAATAGATATATCAAAGAACTGAAGAGTATATTTCGCACAAAGCAGGAAGCCTACCGAGATAAGTGACAGGAAGACAAATATATTCATTTTTTTTCCTGCAGGGTGAGAACCGTCAGAGAAGAAAAAGTTGATACTCAGTATTTTACGGATAAATTCAGGCTTCAGTATTTTACTCGATAGGGCAAGGGATAGGGAGAAACAGACAAGATATGCAAAAATAAAGGGATGAGCTAAAGGAATCAATGGTATCATGAAAAGAAGGCAAACAGCCATTGCCCTGTTTTTATCTGAAATTACGCTTCTCAGCACAAGAAGGTATAGAGGTATCAGGCAAAAGCAAAGATAATAAGGAACTGCTGAGGTCTGGAAATGGCCAAAATACGGAATAAGCGAGGAGAGAAAAGCTGTTAAGACCAATTTTTCCCTGCTCATAAAAATCCGATAGAACAGGAACATTCCAGTAATAAATATTATTGAGAAAAATACTGGCAAGAAGTAAGAAAGTGCCGACGTTTCCAGGCCTGAAATCTGAGCCAGAGCTGAAACGAGCAGAGGACCCGTGGGAGAAAGGTTGGAAAAGCCCGAAAGGTTACAAAATGAACCATGTCCTGCAAGTCCGAGGTACGAAAATTCATCTCCCCTGCCTATTGAAACATAACCAAGCATGTGAGGGGTTATCAGTACTGTAGTATGGACAAGAAACAGTATAAGAACTGCGCTCATTTTTCTGTATGCAAGAAGCAGAACGCAGGCTGAAACGTAACAAAAGAGCAGGGTAAGGTAAAAATGAAAAGGAAGCTGTTCATAGATATCAACTGTGTATCCTTTGGGCTGAATTCCCCTGAGAATAAAAAGGCTATAAACCAATAGTAATAGAGAAATTGAGGTTATAAGGTTTAATATGTTATTAGTAGTTTTAGACAATGTGTCCCCCATCCTTTTTGAAAATTGCAGAGTCCAGTTTCCGCACCTAACTATGATCTATTCCTGAAAACTTGGTTTCACTCTTAATGAGTTTTTCTTTTACAGGCAGCACACAGGCCCAAAAACTTTCGATCCTAAAATTTTGTTTATTTGTTTCTTCTCTTCCTTATTCCTTCTATATTCAACCGGCCCAACAAATAATTAATGGTTGTGCCCTAAGTGCAGTTTGATATACCTGTCTTAACCTAATTAATGTTTTGATGGTGAAATGTTTCGACAATTAAAGGCTTTCAGATATATACCCTTATCCAGAGACTTTATTGTTTCTGTCACAATAACTCACAGTATATTAAGTATATCCTTTTTGAGTACAGATCCTCCGAAGACTATATGCAGCTTTTAACCTACGAAGTGAACATCATTTATCAGATTTATTTGTTATTCCTGCCAGTGTCTGCATGTCTCTAATTAGTCCATCAGAAGAAATCATTCGTTTAAGATCAGGATAATTAGGCGGTTCCCTGAAAAATAGATGGAGTGAGGAAATACATGGAGGAATATGCTGTAAAATCTCGCAAATCAGATATAACTAAAATCTATTTAAATAAGCAATTAAAGTTTAGGGTATAAATATTTGTCCTATATAATTAATATTCAGTGTTGATTATTCTTTATTATAATTGTTATTATATAGGACTTACGCACTTGAGAAACAAAATCAATTATGGCAAGGGCCGAGGATTAAAGTTGGGTTTTATACAGCTAACATTCTGATGCTGTTGACTCTTCAGTTCAACCGCGTGAGTCCTATTTAGACTTGCCAGGGTCCTTTTCAAATTTTCAATTATAGCTAGAAAACCTTTCTAAAGATTATATTCCTGGGTAATCCCTCAGGCACTCTTTTTTAACATCAGTCAGGGCTTTCAGAATATGACGAATTCTACGTTCTATAAGCTTTCCTTTCATACACCAGTAAAATGGTCTGTTGTTCCCTACTGAAGGAAATTTAGTGCAGGAAATATCAATCGGGTGGAAATAAAAGATAGTATGTCCTCTTTTCAAACTCTGGATAAGCCCATTCAATACCAGAGGAGCTCCAAGAAAGCGGAGTATTGGGCCACCAGATGCTGGAATTTTAAGTACGTTCTGATAGTATGCCCAGGGGAACTCAATAAAGTTTCTGTCGTCGCCTGCCTCAAGCCCGTTTTCTAAAGGGTAGTAAGGAAAAGATGATACTGTCTTGAGGGATGAATCCGTTTTATTATAAAGAGAATTTACGGAAACTGATGAATCATATTTGAACCCGATGTTTTCAAGTGAATCTAGCATCCAGCCACCTACAAAGGCATTTGGTGCCCTGTAGCCTACAACTCTCTCTCCACTAACTTTTTCAAGAATTTTTTTTGCAAACAATGTTTTCTGCTCGAATTCGTCGTTACTCATTAATCGCTCCTTTGTCTCAGGATCAATTTTGCAGGCGTGATGCAGACCATGACATGCAATTTCATGCCCTCTTTCTGCAATTGTCTCGACAAGTCCAGGATAGTGTTCGACAATATCTGCGACTACAAAGAAAGTAGCAGTCACATTAAACTCATCGAGAATATCCAGTGACTTTTTTGTAGGTTCAGTCAGGTAATCGTACCTGCCGTCCCATTTTTCAAAAAACTCATTCACAGTCCTGTAAACAGCGTAAGGAGAACTGCAGACTGAAGGAATATGATACCAATCTTCAAGATCCACTGTGACTGAAAAACTTCCCCTCATAAGACCCCACCGAGCGACCAACTGCGCTTATAATCACATAACGAATTTTTTACTTATAGTGAAATTACATAAGACTGGGAATAAACGAGAATACAACCTCTCAAAAAACTTGATACTTTAAAAAAGGGGCATAGGAATATAAAAAATTTTTTGATGTTCTACTTGAAATACACAGTAACAATTATCTTGAAAAGGGTTTTTGTATCTAATCTTGAAAATTTAATTGTGAGTTCACAGGGATTCTGTTCCAAAATCCAGTGATTTTTGCATTTTTGGATTGAAAATCTAAATTAGCAAGAAGAAGCCAGTTATCATCAAAATCAATATTCGGTATCTAAATACTTCAATTCTTAAGTCGTATCACAAGTATTGTAACTAATTCCAAATCTAGTGATTTTGAACTTTACAGTCATCACTAGATTAGCATGAAAGTTCTTTCAAGTACTTTCATTTCTTTGTGCCTGTTATTCGGAGAATTTCATGTGCGTTTTGGTACTGAGTCAACGGAATTAAAAAGAAATATTAATCTATGCCAAAATTTAACTGATAATATTCTCTGAAGATGGTTTTTTTTCATGCCCTGAGAGTTAAGACTAAAAAAATCTAGGAATAAAAATGAACGGGAAAATTTTGAGACATAGATTGCAAAAAAGGGAAAAAACCGTAGTCTACTTTACAATTTTAGTTTTTTTGATCGCATTAGGAACAACCGCTCTCTCCACTACATCACCAGGTATTACTGTTTATGTTTCTGCCGATGGGAGAGGGAATTTTAACTGTGATGGAAGTAACGATCAGGTAGAAATAAACAAAGCTCTCGCATATGTTGCAGAAAACCCTCAATTCACAACCGTTCATCTGAAGGGCCCCAATACATACATCATCTCGGACAGTATTTTTATTGGAAACGATACTATTCTGGAAGGAGATTCGACAGCCGTAATTAAACTTGAAGATAAAGCAGGTTGGCCAAAAAATAAGCCTCTGATTACGCAGATGGACAATTCTGGAAGCCAGAATATTACTATAAAAGGATTTGAAATCAATGGAAATCATGACAAGAACAAGGAAAAAAATAGAGGAGAGGGATATTACAATCATATTTATTTCTTAAACTCCAGTAACATTCAGGTTCACTCTATGTACATGCATGACGGGCACGGAGATGGGCTGAAGATAGAGAGAAGCTCTGATATCCAGTTTTACGGTAACCGGATGTATAAACTGGGGCATGACGGTCTTTTTGCAATCCAGTGTCAGAATGTAGAGGCCTGGAATAATACAATAACCTGCAGGACTAACAGCGGTCTTAGAATCTTGAATTCAAACCATGTAAAATTCCATGATAACATAATAGATTCCTTTTCTCATTGGAGTGCGGGTGGTTCTGGAATTCTGATTGAGAAAACAACAGGAGTGATGAGTGACATAGAGGTGTATAATAATACTATTCATAACACCTATGGACCCGGGATATGGCTGTTAGGATATGGTTATTCTTATCCCATGGAAGAGGCAGAGAATGTATCTATTCACCACAATGTTTTCTACAGCACTGGTACGGACCCAAACATAGATTGGGTAGGTGGTATAGTAACAAGTGGATTTTACAATACCCTTGTTGAGAATAACGTATTTGATGGTACGTACCACGCTGCGATTATCCATATGTATCCTACAGGTGGTTCTACGGATCTTTCACCCAAAGGTACAGGATATACCACAATTGTCCGCAATAATATTATTGTAAACACGCTGCAACGTACGAAAGACCCGAGCGGGACAGGATATGGAGTTATTAATTATCTTCCTGAAACGCATTCCTTTGTGTTGGAAAATAATTGCCTTTACAATAACTCCGCAGGAGACTACATGAACGCCAGTTCGACAAGCGACATCCATGTAGACCCTCACTTTGCAAACGAGATAAATCACGATTATCACCTGAAATCAACAGGTGGAAGATGGAATGGAAAAACGTGGGTAAAAGACACTGTGAGTTCTCCATGTATCGATGCCGGTTATCCAGAATCTGACTATTCAAAGGAGCCAGAAAATAATGGAAACAGGACCAACATAGGCAGGTACGGAAATACTGAATGGTCTTCGGTCTCAGGGAATAGGCCCGGGTATGTTGTATGGTGGAACCAGCTATTTTCACCAGAATGGAAAACTTTCAGGCTGTTTCTGAAGATGTTTTTCTTATTCTGCTTTAATGTGTTATATTAAAGCTTCATTAGCTTATTTATCAAATTCTTTTATGGCAATTCACTGATTAGTTTAGCGATGGTTTGAAAAACCATAGTTAGGACAACCTTACCACTCAAGGTAATGACGAGATCAATAGAAAAAGGTAAAGTAGAGTACTTTCATTTCTTTGTGCCTGTTATTTGAAGAATATCATGTGCGGTTTTTGTTATAGCAGAATTCCTTTTTCTTCTCGCTTATATACTTAACAGTAAGAAGGACAATTATAGTCAGTCCGACGATTTCTGAGATAAAAACTTCTGTGAATGCGGGGTGGTAGGATCTACTAAAAATTATCATAAGGTACTCAATAAAGCTTGCTGAAATCGTGTCTTTCGGAAATCCCCCGCCCAGGAGCGGCCAGAAAAATACTTCAGGGGCATTCCATATCTGATCTTCTAAAATGTGGCAAAAGGATGCTCCTGCAATAATTATGAGTTCAGGTTTCCCCTGTCTATAGAGATAGTAACCTGTCAGGCCCAGCAGAAGGCCAAAAAGTAGGGTATGGGCATAAATTCGTCCGCTTCCTATGGTTTCGGCAAGAATTATCCTGCCAAGAGGTTTATCGATAAAGTCTGGAAGGAGCGCTCCGAATGCAATCCACGGAACCTTTACCCAGAAGTTATTTTTTGAAAATAATTGACTCAAGAGATAAAAGATTCCCAGAGTAATCCCAACGTGTCCGAAAACAAACATCAGACCAAAAATAGTTATTTACTTATAATTCTTTTTCGGCAGGCCTGTCTGGTGACCTGCCGGCACAAAATTTCAGTTTCAAATCAAAAAGAGTTTTTCAAGCCTGGCATTCAGCTACGAGCTTCTCTACCAGTTCCTGTCGGATTGCATTTGTCCTATCTCCTCCGCAGACCATACCCCGAACCCCGATAATATCCGGTCCGATTCTCTCAAGCACCGGAAGGTCCTCAAATTTCAGGGAGCCTGCAATCGCGTTTTCAAGTCCGCACCCATGGGCAAGGTCCGTGAACCTTTTAAGTTCTTCCTCGTCCATAAATTCAAAGGTAGATTTTCCATCCTTAATTCCTGTATCAACCATCACCACATCTGCTCCAGCTTTTGCGGCGATTGAAGGAAGCAGTAATGGAGAAATTGAATTGATGCGCTTGTAGTCCGAATACCCTGAGGCAACAACTTTTTTTGTCGAGTCGTAGTCCTTTACGGCCTGTGTTATTTTTGTGATAAGCTCGAAGGCCTGATCTTCAGTATGGATATCGTAAAGGCCAACTTTAATATAGTCTGCTCCTGCAACGGCTGCTCCAAATGCTGCAAGGGAAGCAGTTCCTGGTTTATAGTTAAAATCTCCTATGGTTGCGCTTATTGGCTGTCTACCGTCTACAGCTTCTTTTACGTCCCTTATTACCCATGGGAAGTTCGCACCAAGGGAACCTTCTTTCGGATTCTTGACATCTACAATGTCTGCGCCGCCTCTGGAAGCAATTATTGCTTCCTCTTTATTAATTGGACTTATAAGCAGTTTCATAAAAAGCCTCTAAATAAACATCTAATTGGAATCTTACAG
>Ga0268360_1003202_pt1 | contig 10801 bp, 9 predicted proteins | sample BioMet11_FD_192465 | JGI IMG/M metagenome (GOLD analysis project Ga0268360, IMG submission 192465) | Sewage microbial communities from Oakland, California, United States - Biofuel 11 (Illumina Assembly) | ecosystem: Engineered > Wastewater > Sewage > Unclassified | place: USA: California... | reverse complement strand
GTGCATGGCTTCGAAAATATCCTCCCGCTGGGCGTGGATGGAGAGCCCGCGGGCCTCGCCCCGGGTCCTCAGCTCCGACGCCAGCGACGCGAAGCTGTCCTCCGCGCCGGTCACGTCCACGATCATCATCATCGTGAAATACCCCTGAAGCACCGTCTGGCTGATGTCCAGGATGTTCACGCCCTTTTCGGCCAGCATCGCGCTGACGAACGCAATGATGCCCACGGAGTCCTTTCCGACCACAGTAACGATCGCTTTCACGTCAAATCCTCCCTCAGTCCTTGAGCTCCAGATCGTCCAGCGTCAGCTCGAACGCGGGGACGAAATGCTCCATGAAATAATCCACCTCCGGCATTTTCAGCGCCTCCAGCTTCGCCTTCGTGGATTCCGCCGCGCGGCGGAACTCGCCGTTGCCCGCCCGCAGCTCCTCCAGGCACTTGATGTACGCCGCCAGCTTGTCCGCCGCGCGCACCAGGTCGGAAACGCCGCCGCCCGCCAGGAGCGCCGCGTATTCGGGCCGCATCCGCTCCGGCAGGGCGGAGACGAGACGCGCCGCCGCGCCGCTCTCCAGCTTCTTGTAGGCCGTGCGCAGCTCGTCGTCGTGATACTTGACGGGGGTGGGCATGTCGCCGGTATAGATCTCCGTGGCGTCGTGGAAGAGCGCCGCCGCCGCCGCCCGGTCGGGCGAGCAGGGCACGCCCAGCACGTCCCGCCGGATGACGGCCAGCGCATGGGCGATCACCGCCACCATCTGCGAGTGCTCCTGTACGTTTTCCCGGGACATATTGCGCATCAGCGCCCAGCGGTCGATGTTCCGCATCCGCGAAACCAGCGCGAAAAAGCCGTAGGTCACGGCGCCTCATCCCCTTTCGGACTTGCCCTGAAATCATAACACGGGGTTTCCCGTATTTCAAGGCATATTTCCCGCCCGGAAGGTTGCGGCAGGCCCGGCGGACTGGTATAATCATTCAGGAAAACCGCCGCCCCCGCGGCGGCGGAGCCCCTCCGGGGGACGGCGCCCCTGCGGCGGCCGTCCCCCGGCCCGGGCAAAGCGAAAGGACAGGTCATGGACATGGATACGCTTTCCGTCCTGCGCGAAAGGCTCGCCGCCGGCGGGCTGGACGCGCGTCTCGGCGAAATCTACGGCTGCGCCGGCGGCGAGCTCGCCCGGACCCGGGCGCGGCTGCTCCGGCTGGCGGACGAATACGGCGCCCGCTTCGGCGAAACGGAGGCCGGCTTTTTCTCCGGCCCCGGCCGCACGGAGCTGGGCGGCAACCACACGGACCATCAGCGGGGCTGCGTCCTCGCCGGGGCGGTGTCGCTGGACGCGGCGGCCTGCGCCGGGAAAAACGGCGGCGGCGTCATCCGCATCCGCTCCGAGGGCTACCCCGAGACGGCCGTGGCGCTGGACAGCCTCGCCCCGCGCCCGGAGGAACGGGAGACCACCGCCGCGCTGGTGCGGGGCATGGCCGCCCGCGCCGCCGCGCTGGGCTATGAGATCGGCGGCTTCGACGCCGTGGTCTCCTCCGACGTGCCGGGCGGCTCCGGCCTTTCCTCCTCCGCCGCCTTCGAGGTGCTGACGGGCGTCATCCTGAACGAGCTCTTCTGCGGCGGCGCGCTGGGCCCGGTCGCCATCGCCCAGGCGGGGCAGTTCGCGGAAAACGAGTATTTCGGCAAGCCCTCCGGGCTCATGGATCAGCTGGCCAGCGCCGTGGGCGGCGCGGCGGCCATGGATTTCCGGGATCCGGACGCGCCCCGGGCGGAGAAGCTGAACGTGGATTTCGAAGCGGCGGGCTACGCCCTGTGCGTCGTCGATTCCGGCGCGGATCACGCCGGGCTCACCGGCGAATACGCCGCCGTGCCGGCGGAAATGCGCGCCGTGGCGGCGCTTTTCGGGAAAGAAGTGCTGCGGCAGGTGGACGAGGCGGATTTCTGGCGGGAGCTTCCCCGGGTGCGCGCCGAGGCCGGCGACCGCGCCGCCCTGCGGGCGATGCACTTTTTCGCCGACAACGGCTTTGCCCGGCGGGAGGCGCAGGCCCTGAAGGACGGGGACATCGCCGCGTATCTGGCGCTGGTGCGCCGCTCCGGCCTTTCCTCGGCCACGCGGCTGGAAAATCTGTACTGCCCGGCGCGGCCCCGGGAACAGGCGATCCCGGTGGCGCTGGCCGCGGCGGAACACCTCCTGGGCGGCGAGGGCGCCGTCCGGGTGCACGGCGGCGGCTTCGCCGGGACGATCCAGGCCTACGTGCCGCTGGGGATGAAGGAAGCTTTCCGGACCGGAATGGAGGCCGCGCTGGGGCGCGGCTGCTGCCGCTGGCTGCGCATCCGTCCCGCCGGCGGCGTCCGGATCGGGTGACGCGCAGTGGTGAATGAAGCGATCTGCGCGCTGGTGGACTACGCGCTGGAAAAAGGCCTTGTCGCCCCCCAGGATGCGGTGTGGGCGGCCAATTCCCTGCTGGAGACGCTGGGGCTCGGGGATGGGTTCCGCCCCGCTGCGCCGTGCCCCGGCGGCCTGCCGGAGCTTTTGGACGCGCTGACGGCCGACGCCGCGGCCCGCGGCCTTATCGACGGCTCCCCCGCCGCGCGGGACCGGCTGGGCGCGGCCCTCATGGGCCGGCTCACGCCCCCGCCCCGGGAGATCATCGCCCGCTTCCGGGCGCTGTACCGGGAGTCTCCCCGGAAGGCGACGGACTGGTTCTACGGCCTGTGCATGGACTGCGACTACATCAGCCGGGCGCGCACCGCCCGGGACCTGCGCTGGAAGACGGAAACGCCCTACGGCGCGCTGGACATCACCATCAACCTCTCCAAGCCCGAGAAGGATCCGCGGGACATCGCGAAGGCCCGCGCGCTGGCCGACGCCTACCCGCAGTGCGCCCTTTGCCGGGAAAACGAGGGCTTCCCCGGCGGGCCGGGCCGCGCCGCGCGGCAGAATCTGCGGGTCATCCCCCTGACGCTGGACGGCGCGCCCTGGTTCTTCCAGTATTCGCCCTACGTCTACTACAACGAACACTGCATCGTGCTCAATTCCGTCCACACGTCCATGAAGATCGACGAGGGCTGTTTCCGCCGGCTGCTGGATTTCGTGGGGCAGTTCCCGGAGTACTTCCTGGGCTCCAACGCGGACCTGCCCGTGGTGGGCGGCTCCATCCTGGCCCACGACCACTTCCAGGGCGGGCGGTACGAGTTCCCCATGGCCCGCGCGCCGGTGGAGACGCCGGTGTCCTTCCCCGGCTTCGGGGACGTGACCGCCGGGATCGTCCGCTGGCCCATGTCCGTCGTCCGGCTGGACGGGCCCGATCCGGCGCGGCTGGCCGCGCTGGCCGGCCGCATCCTCGCCGCCTGGCGGGGCTGGACGGACGAGGCCGCCGTCATCTTCGCCGAGACGGACGGCGTTCCCCACAACACGGCGACGCCCATCGCCCGCCGCCGCGGGGAGGGATACGAGCTGGACCTGGTGCTGCGCAGCAACCTGACCACGAAGAAGCACCCCCTGGGGCTCTACCACCCTCACGAGGAGCTCCACCACATCAAAAAGGAGAACATCGGCCTCATCGAGGTCATGGGCCTGGCCGTGCTGCCCTCCCGGCTGAAGACGGAACTGGCCGCGGTGAAGGACGCGCTCCTCCGCGGCGGCGACCTGCGCGCCGATCCCCGCACGGCGCCCCACGCCGCCTGGGCGGAAACGCTGGCCGCGGAAAACAGCCTCACAGCCCGGAACGCGGACGAGGTGCTGCGCCGGGGCGTTGGGCTCGTCTTCGCCAAGGTGCTGGAGCAGGCGGGCGTCTACGCCCGCACTCCGGCCGGAAAGACCGCCTTCCTCCGCTTTCTCGGGAGCGTGGGCTGAGAGCCCCGGCGCCCCCGCGGGCGCGCCGCAGGAACGCTGCGGTGCGCCCATTTCTTTTTTATATAGGTATCTCGCCGCTTTTCCTTGCAATATACCCCGGGGTCTGGTAAAATAGATTCGCATACTTTACGCGGAAAACCGCGTTTCGATTTTCCGGCATTCCCGCCGGCGAAAGGGATGATCGTTCTTGGATTCCGTCGTGGACGTATGGAACAAAATGCTTGAGCTCCTGCGGGACAACCTCACGCCGGTGGCCATCAGCACCTGGTTCGACGACTGCCGGATCGTGGAGCTCACCGCGGACCGCATCGTGATCTTCGTGCCCTCCGATTTCAAGCGGGACATTATCAATTCCCGCTTTCTCTCCGCGATGAAGGACGCCCTGCGCCAGATCTTCGCCTACGACCTGGATATCCTGCTGGTCGGCGAAGAGGAGGCCAACGCCTTCACCCGCATGAACGGGCACGAGCCCGCCGCGCTGGACGACGAGGAATATACCTTCGAGCGCTTCGTGGTCGGCCCCTCCAACAAGTTCGCCCACGCCGCCGCGCTGGCCGTGGCCGAGGAAAAGACCCAGAATTACAACCCGCTCTTCATCTACGGCGACTCGGGGCTGGGCAAGACGCACCTCCTGTACGCCATCCGCCACGAGGTCAAGCGCCGCCATCCGGATTACAGCATCGTGTTCGTCCGCGGCAACGACTTCATGAACGAGCTCATCGCCGCCATCCAGACGGGCAAAAACGTGGACTTCCGCGAAAAATACCGCAGCGCCGACTTCTTCCTCATGGACGACATCCAGATCATCGCCGGCAAGGCGGCCACCCAGGAGGAATTCTTCCACACCTTCAACACCCTGTACGAGGCGCACAAGCAGATCGTTTTCACCTCCGACCGGCCGCCGTCCGAAATGACGCTGCTGACCGACCGGCTGCGCACCCGCTTCGTCTCGGGCCTGCTGGCGGATATCCAGCCGCCGGATTACGAGACCCGGGTGGCCATCATCCGCACCAAGGCCGCGCAGGTGGGTCTCGTCATCTCGGACGACGTGATCGCCTACATCGCGGAGAACATGACCTCCAACGTCCGCCAGCTGGAGGGCGCGGTCAAGAAGATCCGTGCGTACAGCGAGCTCATGGACGACCCGGTGACGGTGCAGAACGTGGCCGCCACGCTCAAGGACATGTTCAAGGAGAAATCCGTTTACGTTCCCACGCCGGAGGACATCATCGAAGAGACGGCCAAGTATTACGACCTGACGCCGGACGACCTGAAAGGCCAGCGGCGGACCCGCAATACGGCGCTGGCCCGCCAGATCTCCATGTATCAGATCCGCCTGCTGACGAACCTGTCCCTTCAGGACATCGGCGGCTTCTACGAGGGCCGGGACCACACGACGGTCCTCTCCTCCATCCAGAAGATCGAAAACAGCATCCAGGCGTCCTCGGATTTCGCCAAGACCGTCAAGGAGATCACCGCCAACATCAACGCCCGGGGCTGACCGGGTTTTCCACAAAACGTGGATTTGTTTGTTGATTTGCATTGAAAACTCCCGGCCCGGAAAAGTCTCGTTGAAAGCCGTCGGATTTTTCCACCGGGACGCGAAACCCCGCAGGCCGCGCCGCCGGCTGATTTTTCCTGTTTTTCCACAATTTTTCGTACTACGGCTACAACCACGAAAAAAAGAATCTGTCTATTCTGTCTGAAAGACAAGTCTTTGGAGGCTGAAATGAAATTCACCTGCGAAAAAGGGCAGCTGCTGGCCGCCGTCAACGTATCCTCCCGCGCCGCCATGCCGAAGAGCGCCGTTCCCTCGCTGGAAGGGCTGCTCATTGAGGCGGAGGAGAGCGTCTCCGTCTCCGGCTACGACCTGAAGACGGGCATCCGCTCCGACGTGAAGGCGGACGTGTCCGAGCGCGGCTCCATCGTCATTAACGCCAAGCTCCTGGGCGACATCATCCGCAAGCTGCCGGACGACGTGGTCTCCCTGGCGTCGGACGAGAACTTCATGACCGAGATCCGCTGCGGCACCAGCGAGTTTTCCATCATGGGCATGTCCGCGGAGGATTATCCTGAGATCCAGAGCGTGGACTCCGGAAACGCCATCTACATGAAGGAAAAAGACCTGAAATCCATGATCGGGCAGACGAATTTCGCCGTTTCCGACAACGAGGCGCGGCCCATCCACACCGGCGCGCTTTTCGAGCTGGAAAACGAGATCCTCACCGTCGTGGCGGTGGACGGCTACCGTCTGGCGCTGCGGTGCGAGCGGGCGGCGAAGGCGGAGGTCGGCACCCTGAGCTTCGTGGTGCCCGGCACGGCTCTGACCGAGGTGGAGCGCATCGCCTCCGACAGCGACGAGCTGGCCCGCATCAACGTGGGCCCCAAGCACGTCATGTTCACCATCGGCGGGACGGTGCTCATCTCCCGGAAGCTGGAGGGCGAGTTCCTCAACTACCGCACCTCCATCCCCAGAGAGGGAAAGTACAATATCACCGTTTCCCGCGCCGCGCTGGTGGACTCCGTGGAGCGCGTTTCCCTCATCATCAGCGACAAGTTCAAGAGCCCGGTGCGCTGCGTGTTCGGCAAGGGCGTGCTGAAGGTCTCCGCCTCCACCACGCTGGGCCGCGCCGCGGACGAATGCCCGACGGACGGCGACGGCGAGGGGCTGGAGATCGGCTTCAACAACCGCTACATCCTGGACGCGCTGAAGGCCGCGCCCGCCGACAGCGTGCGGCTCATGCTCTCCACCGGGATTTCGCCCTGCATCATCCTCCCCACCGGGGACAACAAGAACTTTCTCTACATGGTCCTTCCCGTGAGGCTGCGCGCCAATGAAGGTTAACGTGACGAAACGGCCGGCGAACGGGCCGGAGGAAGTTGCCATCCGCACGGAATATATCAAGCTGGATTCCTTTCTCAAGCTCTGCGGCGCCGCGCCCACGGGCGGCGAGGCGAAAACCATGATCGCGGAAAATAAAATCAGGGTGAACGGGGAGATTTGCACGCAGAGAGGCAAAAAACTCCGTCCGGGGGACGCAGTGAATGCAGGGGCGCGGGAATTTGCCGTCGCCGCGGAAAAGGGCAATGCGGATTGACGCCATAACCCTGGAGGGATTCCGCAACTATGCGGGCAGCTCCGCCGCCTTCGCGCCCGGCGCCAACGTCATCATCGGGCGCAACGCCCAGGGAAAAACGAACCTGCTGGAGGCCGCGGCGCTCCTGGCGTCGGGCCGCTCCTTCCGGGCGCGGTCCGATTCCGAGCTCGTGGGCTTCGGCCGGGACGAGGCGGCGATCCGCGCCGAATTCACCTCCGGCGGCCGGGCGCAGAAGATGGAGCTCATCCTCCGCCGGGGCCGCCGCAAGACCGTCACGGTGAACGGCGTGAAGCTCCGCTCCCCCGCCGAGCTCTCCGGCAAGCTGACGGCGGTGCTCTTCTGTCCGGACGACCTGGAGCTCGTCCGCGGCGGGGCCGCGCCGCGCCGCCGGCTCATGGACCTGTGCATCGTCCAGCTCCGTCCGCGCTACGCGGCGGCGCTGGCCTCCTTCACCCGGACGTGGGAGGAAAAGACCCGCATCCTTCGGGACGCGGAGGAAAAGCCCTCCCTCCTCTCCGCGCTGGACGAATACGACGACAGGATGGCCCGGCTCTCCGCCGAGCTCATCCATACCCGCGCGCTTTTTCTCAAACGCCTCGCGCCGGAGGCGGCGGCGATCCACGCCGAATTTTCCGGCGGCGAGAAGCTGGGGATCGAATACCGCACCGTCGGCGGGATCGAGGACCCGCAGGCCCCCGCCGCGGAGCTCTATCCCCTGATCCTCCGGCATATGCAGGCGCGCCGGGCCGCGGAGCGGGCGGCGTGCTCGTGCCTCGTCGGGGCGCACAAGGACGACCTGGAGATCACCGTCGACGGCGCGCCCGCGCGTTCCTTCGCCTCCCAGGGGCAGGCCCGCACCGCCGCGCTGTCCCTCAAGCTGGCCGAGCGGGAGCTCCATTTTTCCGAGAGCGGCGAATACCCCGTGCTGCTGCTGGACGACGTGCTCTCCGAGCTGGACGAGGGCCGGCAGAACTTCGTCCTCAACCGCATCGGCGGCGGGCAGGTGTTCATCACCTGCTGCGAGGACGACCGCATCGCGGAGCGCACCGGCGGAAAAGTGCTGAGAGTGGAAAACGGGGTGATCTTCTGATGTATCTGCATATCGGACAGGACGCCGTGCTCCCGGACGGCGACGTGGTGGGCGTGTTCGACGCGGACAACGCCTCCGCCTCCCGCATCACCCGGGAATTTCTCGCCAGGGCCGAGAAGGCCGGCGAGGTCGAGAACGCGGGGCAGGACCTGCCCAGATCCTTCGTCGTCTGCGCCCGGGGCGGAAAACAGCGGGTCTGCCTGAGCCAGCTCGGCACCGCGACGCTCAAATCCCGCAGCGAGATCGTCTGAGGACTCAGCGGGCCCGAAAGTACCCCTGCCGCCCCGCGGCGGCGTTTGCCCGGCCCCGAGGCCGGTAAATTCCAGGAAGGAAGTTGCAATTCGATATGTCTGACATCACGGATAAGATCACACAGGAATACGACGCCAGCAAGATCCAGGTCCTGGAGGGGCTGGAGGCCGTGCGCATGCGCCCCGGCATGTATATCGGCTCCACCAGCGCGTCCGGCCTGCACCATCTGGTGTACGAGATCGTGGACAACTCCATCGACGAGGCGCTGGCCGGCTACTGCACGGAGATCTCCGTCATCATCAACGACGGGGACACCATCACCGTGACCGACAACGGGCGCGGCATCCCCGTGGACATCCAGGAGCAGACCGGCAAGCCCGCGCTGGAGGTGGTCTATACCGTCCTGCACGCCGGCGGGAAGTTCGGCGGCGGCGGCTACAAGGTCTCGGGCGGCCTGCACGGCGTGGGCGCCTCCGTGGTCAACGCCCTCTCGGAGTGGCTCGTGGTGCAGGTGCATAAAAACGGGAAGATCTACGAGATGAAGTTCGCCCGGGGCGAGGTTTCGGAGCCGCTGAAGATCGTGGGCACGTCGGACGATTCCGGCACCGTGGTCACCTTCAAGCCCGATCCGGAGATCTTCGACAGCACGGTCTACGATTACGAGACGCTGCACAAGCGCATGCGGGAGCAGGCGTTCCTCAACGCCGGCCTGCGCATCCGCATCGAGGACCGGCGCCCCGGCAAAGAGGCGTCCGACGTGATGCACTACGAGGGCGGAATCCGCCAGTTCGTGGAGTATCTCAACAAGAACAAGACGCCCATCCAGGACGACGTGATCTATATGTCCGGCGGGCGGGACGATTCCGTGGCCGAGATCGCCATGCAGTACAACGACGGCTACAACGAGATGCTGGTCTCCTTCGCCAACAACATCCTGACGACGGAGGGCGGCATGCACGAGACGGGCTTCAAGACCGCGCTGACCCGGGTCCTGAACGCCTACGGCGTGAAAAACGGCATCCTCAAGGGCGAGGAGAAGGTCTCCGGCGACGACTGCCGGGAGGGCCTCACCGCCGTCATCTCCGTCAAGCTCCTCAACGCCCAGTTCGAGGGCCAGACCAAGACGAAGCTGGGCAACGCCGAGGTGCGCACGCTGGTGGACAGCGTGGTGGACGAACAGCTGGAGATCTACCTGGAGGAGAACCCGGCGGCGGCCCGGTCGATCATCGAAAAGTCCATCACCGCCTCCCGTGCGCGGGAGGCCGCGCGCCGCGCCCGGGAAAACATCCGCCGTAAGAACGCGCTGGAGGGCATGAGCCTGCCGGGAAAGCTGCGGGACTGCAACGACCGCGACCCGGCCCTCACCGAGATCTACATCGTGGAGGGCGATTCCGCAGGAGGCTCCGCCACCCAGGGGCGCGACAGCCGGTTCCAGGCCATATTGCCGCTCTGGGGCAAGATGCTGAACGTGGAAAAGGCGCGGGCCGACAAGATCTACGGAAACGACAAGCTGGCCCCGGTCATCACGGCGCTGGGCGCCGGCATGGGCGACGAGTTCGACATCTCCAAGCTCCGCTATCACAAGATCATCATCATGGCGGATGCCGATGTGGACGGCAGCCACATCCGCACGCTGCTGCTCACCTTCTTCTTCCGCTATATGAAGCCGCTCATCGAGCACGGGTACGTCTATTCCGCCGTGCCGCCGCTCTACAAGCTGGTGCGCGGCAAGACCACCCGCGTGGCCTTTTCCGACGACGAGCGCGACCGCGTCTCCTCGGAGCTGCGGGGCGGGAACCCGGCCGTGAAGATCGACATTTCCCGCTTCAAGGGCCTGGGCGAAATGGATCCCCACGAGCTGTGGGCGACCACCATGGACCCCACCACCCGCACGCTCAAGCGCATCGAGCTGGACGACGCGGTGGCCGCGGACGAGATATTCACCCTTCTCATGGGCGAGAAGGTGGAGCCCCGCAAGGAATTCATCGAGCAGAACGCGAAATACGTGGTCAACCTCGATATCTGACGGCCCGTTCCCCGCGCGGGGGGCGGAGGCCCCAGGGGGCCTCCGGACCTGTTCAATCCCCCGTTCTCTCCCCCGCGGGAGAGAACGGCCGATTGATTGGGGAAGAGAGGGCGCCAAAGGGGGCTTTTGACAAAGCCGCCCCCTTTGGAATCCCCTCCGAAACCAAAAAAGCTCTGCTTCTTCAATCGATCCGGTATCGAATGCGCCCTGCTCCTACGGCCGCGGACAGCTCACTCCGTTCGCACCGCTTTGCGGAGAAAAACTCCGGCGCAGCGGCGCGAGCGCCAGCGAGCAAACCGCGGAAAAAGAAGTGCAGCGCATCCGACTGCGCAGACCGGCATTCGATTATGTGCTTGTTTTATGCTTCCGGTATGCCGCGATGACCTCGCGTGAGAGGCGGTCCGGAGGAGCCTTCCTCCGGCCGCTCTCTCTTCCACGCCGGCACGCATTCTCTCCCCGGCGGGAGAGAATGGGGGCCGAAAGAGTCA
>Ga0268360_1003201_pt1 | contig 10805 bp, 6 predicted proteins | sample BioMet11_FD_192465 | JGI IMG/M metagenome (GOLD analysis project Ga0268360, IMG submission 192465) | Sewage microbial communities from Oakland, California, United States - Biofuel 11 (Illumina Assembly) | ecosystem: Engineered > Wastewater > Sewage > Unclassified | place: USA: California... | reverse complement strand
TGCATAAAAAGCGCCCATCACGCTGTATACAATTGGGTCTGCATTTCCGGCGGCAGAATTTCCAATGACAAACGCAGATTCAAATGTATTCACACCTTTTTGAATGAACATGTTTGCAAATGCAAATATAGCATTTTGCAGTCCTGCAGGAAGTCCGATTTTTAAAAGCTGGATAATTTTTTCATTGTTGAATCGTATATATTTTTTGCGCAACGCAAATTCATCTTGTCGAAAAATCAGCTTCATGCATACAAGCACTGCCGACAGACATTGTGCAATCACCGTTGCAATTGCTACGCCGGCAACTGACATTTTAAAACAGACGACAAAAATTATATTCAGGAAAATATTAAGTATACCGGCTGCTGTTAAATAGATGAATGGTGAACGAGTATCTCCGTGCGCACTGAGCACACCATTTCCATAATTGTAAATTGATTGAAACGGAAGCGACAGGGAAAAAATTCTGAAATATACAACGGCTTCGTCCAGCAAATCTTGTTTTGTATTCAATGCTACAAGCACAGGTTTTGCAAACACAACTCCGCATGCACTTATCAGCACTCCAAAAAAAATACATATCAGGAATGAAGAACCAACTGTTTCTGAAATATCTTTTGTTTTGTTCGCTCCAATATAAAATGCTACGATTACATTTACCGCAGCGCCTATTCCCCACAATAAGCCATTGCAGAAAAAGCAGAGCATACTTGTTGAGCCGACTGAACCGAGCGCATTGTCGCCTGCAAATTTGCCGACGACAATAACATCTGCCATATTAAAAAACACTTGCAGCAAATCGGTGAACATTAGGGGAATAGTGAAAATGAGTAATGCTTTACTTAACTTTGAAATTGTATCTGCTTTGGTAAAATCTTTTATGTATTCCATTGAATGGCTCTATATGTGCAGTTGGAGTGCTGTTTAAAAAGAAAAAGCCGGCAGCTACCTACTTTCCCGGGAAAACCCAGTATCATCGGCGTAAGAGAGCTTGACTTCCGTGTTCGGAATGGGAACGGGTATTGCCTCTCCACTATGGCCACCGGCATTAAATGCCTAGTTTTGATCGGGGCGGCCTCCAGGCGGTTGTTCACCGCGGGCAGGCCGTGACGGGAAGCATGGCGCGGACGACCGCGCTCGGATATGACGCCGCCCTCGGGCGGGAAACGATAATATGGTCAAGCCTCACGACTTATTAGTAATGCTCGGCTGAGTACGTCGCCGTACGTGCACCTGCATCCTATCGACCGGATAGTCTCTCCGGAGTCTTCAGGGGAACTAAATTCCCGGGGATGTCTTATCTTGAGGTGGGCTTCCCGCTTAGATGCTTTCAGCGGTTATCCCTTCCGAACTTAGATACCCGGCACTTGCCCTTGGCAGGACAACCGGTAAGCCAGAGGTTCGTCCACTTCGGTCCTCTCGTACTAAAAGCAGCTCCTCTCAAACATCCTGCGCCCACAACAGATAGGGACCGAACTGTCTCGCGACGTTCTGAACCCAGCTCACGTACCGCTTTGATTGGCGAACAGCCAAACCCTTGGGACCTGCTCCAGCCCCAGGATGCGATGAGCCGACATCGAGGTGCCAAACTTTCCCGTCGATGTGAACTCTTGGGGAAAATCAGCCTGTTATCCCCGGAGTACCTTTTGTCCGTTAAGTGATGGCCCTTCCACGCGGAACCATCAGATCATTAAGACCTGCTTTCGCACCTGCTCGGATTGTCACCCTCGCAGTCAAGCCTCCTTGTGCCTTTACACTCGCGCTCTGATTCCCAACCAGAGTGAGGAGACCTTCGCGCACCTCCGTTAAACTTTGGGAGGCGACCGCCCCAGTCAAACCGCCCGCCTACCATTGTCCCCCCTCCCGCTTCAGGGCGGGGGTTAGAAATTCCATTCACCAAGGTTGGTATTTCACCGGCGACTCCGCGCAGCCTGACGGCCACGCCTCGCTGTCTCCCAACTATCCTACACATGGTAAATAGAATCCCAATGATAAGTTACGGTGAAGGTTCACGGGGTCTTTCCGTCTAATTGTGGGTAACCGGCTTCTTTACCGGTATATAAATTTCACCGAGTCTCGCGTTGAGACAGTGCCCAGAATCGTTACACCATTCATGCGGGTCGGAACTTACCCGACAAGGAATTTCGCTACCTTAGGACCGTTATAGTTACGGCCGCCGTTTGCTGGGGCTTGAATTCAGCGCTTCGCCTTGCGGCTGACGCCTCCTCTTGACCTTCCAGTACCGGGCAGGGGTCACCACCTATACGTCACATTGCTGTTTCGCAGATGGCTGTGTTTTTGATAAACAGTCGCCTGGGCCTGCTTTCTGCCGCTCACAATCTTTGACAACGTGAGCCACACTTCTTCCGAAGTTACGTGTGCATTTTGCCGAGTTCCTTAACGCGAGGTCGCTCGAGCGCCTTAGATTACTCATCCTTCCTACCTGTGTCGGTTTCCGGTACGGTTCCGCTCAGCCTAGCCTTAGACAGTGTTTCTTGGCACCTTGACTACGTCCGCTTCGCCTCGACTTTCTCTCGGCTCGCTTACGGCTCGGCTCGGGGGGTGGATTTGCCTGCCCCCCTCGGCGCCTTGCCGCTTTGGCCGGAACTACCGTTCTCCGGCCGGATTTCGCCTCATGCGTCCTGTCCTCGAAACTGAACGAAGTATTGGACTATAGACCAATTTCCCATCGGCTACGGATTTCTCCCTCGTCTTAGGGGCCGACTTACCCTGGGCAGATTGCCTTTACCCAGGAAACCTTAGGTTTTCGGCGGACGGGGATCGCACCCGTCTTTGCGTTACTTGTGCCTGCATTCTCTCTTCCGCTTCCTCCAGGGGCCCTCGCGGGTCCCCCTTCTCCGGTTGGCGGAATGCTCCCCTACCAGTCGCACGATAACGTGCGAATCCATAGCTTCGGTATGCCGCTTAGCCCCGTTACATTGTCTGCGCGCGGGTGCTCGACCAGTGAGCTGTTACGCACTCTTTTAAGGAATGGCTGCTTCTGAGCCAACCTCCTGGCTGTCTGCGCATCCGCACTTCATTTCACACTCAGCGGCATTTCGGGACCTTGGCTGATGGTTTGGGCTGTTTCCCTTTCGACGACGAACCTTGTCGCACGCCGTCTCACTCCCATGAGCTGGGTGCCGGCATTCGGAGTTTGATTGGTTTCGGTGGGATTTAGCTCCCCCTAGTCCATCCAGTGCTCTACCTCCGGCATCTTTTCATGAGGCTGTCCCTAAAGGCATTTCGGGGAGAGCCAGCTATTTCCATGTTTGTTTAGCCTTTCACTCCTAACCACAGGTCATCAGTACCTTTTTTAACAGATTATAGTTCGGCCCTCCGCCGGGTTTTATCCCGGTTTCAGCCTGCCCATGGTTAGATCACATTGGCTTCGGGTCTACGGCATGCAACTGGACGCCCTGTTCAGACTCGCTTTCGCTCCGGCTCCGCGTCTTCGAACGCTTAACCTCGCTGCATACCGTAACTCGCAGGTTTATTCTACAAAAGACACGCCGCCACCCTTGCGGGCTGCGACATCTTGCCGGTCCATGGTTTCAGGTTCTGTTTCACTCCCCTTGCCGGGGTTCTTTTCGCCTTTCCCTCACGGTACTTCTGCGCTATCGGTAGCTGTATAGTATTTAGTCTTGGATCGTGGTCGACCCGGATTCCGGCAGGGGTTCTCGTGCCCCGCCGTACTCAGGTACCGCACCAGGAAGTCAGGCGCATTTCGCATACGCGGCTCTCACGCTCTCCGGCGGGCCTTCCCATGCCCTTCCGCTATGCGCCTGTTTTCTGCAACTTCCCGGGTCATCCCCGTGCGGCCCTACAACCCCACTCTAGGTGGTTTGGACTCCTCCGCGTTCGCTCGCCGCTACTTGCGGAATCACTATTGTTTTCTGTTCCCGGGTTACTTAGATGGTTCACTTCACCCGGTATAACCCCGCCGGCCTATTTTATTCGGCCGATGCGGTGGCGGGATCGCTCCCGTCGGGTTACCCCATTCGGCGGTCCCCGGATCAATGGATATGTGCTCCTCCCCGAGGCTTTTCGCAGCTTATCGCGGCCTTCTTCGTCTTACAGCTCCAAGGCATTCGCCATGGACCTATGCTTCGCTTGACCATATTATTGTTTCGGCTCGCGCCCACTTCCTCTCGCGTCACGGGGCGCCTTCTGTCAAGCTCCGCCCCGATCCGCTCGCTTCGCGCGAACCTCTCGTTTTACCTTCTTCAGAACTCCTCACCTTCGTGATTCGTTCTCATGCTTCCCTTCCCTGATCATTTCAAAGAACTTGACCACTACTTAATTTCTTGTTCGCTGTCAATTAAGCGATTAAACGCTTACTGGAGATAAGGGGACTTGAACCCCTGACCCTCGGCTTGCAAAGCCGATGCTCTAGCCAACTGAGCTATATCCCCGTTAGTAAAAGCATATATACAAAAAAGAAGAAGGAAATAAAGACTTGAGTAAGTTTGCTGAGGACACGTTTGCTGTACACTAAACTATGGGACTAGCCCATTTGCCTTTCTCTAAGAAAGGAGGTGATCCAGCCGCACCTTCCGGTACGGCTACCTTGTTACGACTTCACCCCCCTTACCAAGCATACCTTCGGCAGCGGCCCCCATTGCTGGTTAGCCTGCCGACTTCGGGTATCCTCGACTCGGATGGTGTGACGGGCGGTGTGTACAAGGCCCGGGAACGTATTCACCGCATCGTGCTGATATGCGATTACTAGCGATTCCAACTTCATGAAGTCGGGTTTCAGACTTCAATCCGAACTACGATCGGTTTTCTGCGTTTTGCTCCGCCTCGCGGCTTGGCATCACTCTGTGCCGACCATTGTAGCACGTGTGTAGCCCTGGACATAAGGGCCATGATGACTTGACGTCATCCCCACCTTCCTCCGGTTTGTCACCGGCAGTTCCGCCAGAGTCCCCACCATGACGTGTTGGTAACTGGCAGTAGGGGTTGCGCTCGTTGCGGGACTTAACCCAACACCTCACGGCACGAGCTGACGACAGCCATGCAGCACCTGTTCACGGGCGTATTGCTACGCTTGAATATCTCTACTCAACTCCCGTGTATGTCAAACCCAGGTAAGGTTCCTCGCGTACCATCGAATTAAACCACATGCTCCACCGCTTGTGCGGGCCCCCGTCAATTCCTTTGAGTTTCACCCTTGCGGGCATACTCCCCAGGCGGTACATTCATCGCGTTTACTTCGGCACCCAGCCTCATGGCCAGACACCTGATGTACATCGTTTACTGTGCGGACTACCAGGGTATCTAATCCTGTTTGCTCCCCGCACCTTCGCACCTCAGCGTCAGTCATGTGATAGAAGCCTGCCTTCGCCATTGGTGTTCTTCCAGATATCTACAGATTTCACCCCTACACCTGGAATTCCGGCTCCCCCTCACTCACTCTAGTCCGGTAGTTCTCAATGCAGTTCAGTGGTTGAGCCACTGCATTCCACACCAAGCTTGCCGGACCGCCTACATGCCCTTTACGCCCAATAATTCCGAACAACGCTCGCACCTTACGTGTTACCGCGGCTGCTGGCACGTAATTAGCCGGTGCTTATTCACGGCTTACAGTCACCATGCGGGCATTCCCTCCCGCACTTATTCCTCAGCCACAAAAGAATTTTACAACCTTTCGGCCTTCATCATCCACGCGGCGTCGCTCCGTCAGGCTTTCGCCCATTGCGGAATATTCTTACCTGCTGCCTCCCGTAGGAGTCTGGGCCGTATCTCAGTCCCAATGTGTCCGTTCACCCTCTTAGGCCGGATACCCGTCATTGCCTTGGTGGTCCGTTACACCGCCAACCAGCTGATGGGCCGCAGGCCGCTCCCCAAGCGGAGCCGTGGCTCCTTTCCTCCCCGCACTCTGACTGCGGGGGTCACATCCGGTATCATCTGATATTTCTACCAGCTGTCCCCGGCTTGGGGGTGCGTCACCCACGTGTTACTCACCAGTCCGCCACTCTCGCATATTGCTATGCTGCCGTCCGACTTGCATGGTTAAGACGCGCCGCCAGCGTTCGTTCTGAGCCAGGATCGAACTCTCCATGATAGATTCTTTGGCCTTGCGGCCGAAGATTTTTTTACCACTTCATAGTCCCCTTCCACGCTCTAATTATCTAATTAGTTTGGAATTTGGCGGCATCGCTGCCGCCGGGATCTTGCCTATTCTTCATAGGCGCATGTCCTCATTCAACTCCGTGCATCGCTGCACTCTCGCTGACCTTACTCGGATCTCTGCACTTGCATGCATTAATCTTTGTTATTCTTCTTTCCTTCCCTTTTACTGTCAAATAACTCGCTTCCCGCAGATTACTCCACATGGAAACTGTTGCGTTTGTTTAGCGCAAGTGTCGCGATTATAATACAAATCGTGATTTTTTGTCAATAGTCAAATGGTTGATTTTTCAAACTTTTTTCAAGAAAAAGTGAATTAAACACCGGTTTTGAATGTCACAGAAAATGTGGCGCATTCGCCCTGACTAAAGGGTGGTAAAAGACAATATATACCCAAACCACAAAATATGTCAATAGACACATTCACTTTTTAAGCAATAAATTTTCCCGCCAGCAAACAAGACACTAATTTCGGTCGTCGGCGCTTTCTTTGAGCAGGGAGCCAAAATGAATGAAATAGTCAATAAACGAAACGTATGCAAGAACAACAGAAAGTGCAAACAGTCCGATTCCAACCGCATGAAGAACGGACATATTTATTCCCCAAAGCGAATCAAGGCCGGTGCGGACAAACGCTTCCTGAAGCAAAGCAAAGAAGCCGCTCACCACATATGACACCGTCTTGAACTTGCCACCCTTCCGTGCAGCAATTGCCGTACCTTTCTTCGCGGCAACCATTCTAAAGAAGTTCATGCCGAATTCACGATATATGACAAGGACAAGCAGGAATGCAGGAAGATATCCGGTAAGCACAAAAGAAGTGAATGTTGTAAGGTGAACAATTACATCCGCAAACGGATCGAACATTTTTCCAAAATCACTGACCTCGTGGTGCTTGCGCGCAAAATGTCCGTCAAGATAGTCAGTAAATTCCATAAAAGCAAGAAGCGGAATGGCAATGCATATAGAAACAATAGAAAGTGTGCTTCCAGAAGAAGCGTGCATCCACACCGGTAAGAAATAAACAACAAAAAAAACCGGTGAAAGAATAATTCGTGCAAAAGTAAATTTATTTGATGTCTTCATTGTTCAAGTATAGAAAATTGCGCAATGATTGTAAAGCTGTCTGGACAATCAGAATGAGCGGGCTGCGCTGAATGTTATCTGGCAAAGTTCGCGATGAACCGTAATGGTATACAACGACGGCGTTACCGCGGAAAAAGGAAGCTCTGCATTTTTTGTAGCTGCGGAAGAAAAAACATATCTATAGAAGAAAGCAAAAGGAGATGACAGCTGCATACTGTCAGGAAGATTTTTTTCTACCGGCAGCGGAGCAATGTTGCTTGTCACTCCGGCGGACTTATACCATGTTCGAGGAAGCGGAACAAGCAGCTTGTCAGGAAGCGTATAGACAGTAAACAAAACAGTTGTCTGGCTGCCGGCTTCTTGCGCAAACTGATATCGTTCTCTGCCAACGGTGACTGAATCTTGCGCAACGGTGACTGGAACAGTCCCTGTTAAAAAACCAAATGAGTCATAGAGCGCAAAAGTTGTAAAGACAGAAAGAATGACATACAGCACGATGAAAGACGGAAAACAAATCTTAGGAAACGCAGCGCAAAGTCCGCCAACTATAAAAATTCCGGCGTAATAAAAAACATCAACTTTTGTGAAAACAAAATAATTCTTGATTGACGGAATAAGAATCACTGCAACTGCAACTGCCGCAACCGCACAACTAGCCATTACGCAGATAAATGAAAGACGCGAATGATGTTTTTTCTTTGCCAGTTGTTCAATCAACATGCAGAGCGACAAGGCACACACCATGCCTAAAGAGAAACATACTGCTGCGGCACACAAGGTAAAAAGGAAATGCAATTACGGATACGCCTTAAAATCCTGCACCACGCTGATTGCAGATTCCACTTTGTACGTAGGAAGTATCTTTGCCGCAGCCTGAACTGCACGCTCAACAACCGACTGAGAGTCCGCAACTCCTTGAAGCGTAACGGAGTCCGCCGTTACAACCGCACGAAGAAAGTTAATATTAAGTTTATAATCAAAGATAAGGCGGTTTACCAGGCACTGCCCCTCGTGAAGCCGCGCAATTTTTATTTTGCCGTCCGCCTCTTTTTGCGGAGTAATATAATTTTTGACAAGTCCTTCAATAATGCACACCGACTCATCAACAGTGAGCAATCCGGTGTTAAGTACAAGATGAAAATGCTGTGGATCTTCATTCATCAGGTTAAAGAAACTTTTATGAAAACCACGTCTGTTTGAATCGCTCTCATCAATACGCGTGCGGGCCTGCTTGTCATTCCAGTTGAATTCTTTCTTAAGCCGTTCCATACGCACGCCGTCCTTTGCAACAAAACGGAGGGAAATAAGATTCGGAACGTCTTCAAGGATAATGAATGCGCCGCGCCCAATAAGAATACAGTTTCCTTGCGCTGCAGCTTCAAGAATTGCAAGCTGAAGATAATCAAGATATTCATCGCGATCTTTTGCAAGAGATGCGAAAAATCCCGGCTTACGCTCATCATACTTTGCCATTTTTTCTGCAGGAAAACCAAGTTCAACGATGCGGGCTTCTATTTGTCTGCGGTCAATGAATGTATATCCTAATTTTTTTGCAGCAGCCGCAGCAATCTCATCACCAAGAGCCGCCACCTGCCGGGAAATTGTAATCACCGCCATTTTGTTTCACCTCTTTTTATTTCTACTGTTCTATTATAAACTGTTACTGGGATTTGTCAAAACTTTTTTCATCACAGGAAGAAAATCATGGAACAAAACGAAAGCTCTCTTGTTTGGAAAGAAAACGAACGCAAAGTCATTCTGGAAACAAAGGTTTTCACGGTCACCGAGCGCACAAGCGTATCGCCCGACGGATTATGCGGCAATTATATTGTGAACGAAGCAAAGGACTGGGTCATTATTGTTCCGGTGGTAGCAGATTCGTTCATCATGGTGCGGCAATGGCGTCATGGCGAAAAAAAACTGAGTATTGAATTCCCTGGCGGTGTGATTGAAAATGGTGAGCAGCCGGAAGAAGCGGCGGCACGAGAACTCAAGGAAGAAACAGGATGCAGTGCCGGAAAGTTGACTTTGCTTGGCAGCATGAACCCAAACCCTGCGCTCTTTGCAAACCGTCTTTTTGTCTACTGTGCGGAACAACTTTGTCTTGGTGGCAAGCAAAAACTCGATGATGACGAGTATGTCAACTATATGCAGATTCCGCAGCGCAATGTTTTTGAGCAGATGGGAACAGGCGAATATTGCCATGCGCTTATGGCAAGCGCCCTCCTTTTGTATTCACAGAAAAAATAACAACACTTATTTAAATAAAAAACACCGGCTGACAAACACATTGAATGCCGGCCGGTGTTTTATTATTCATACATGCACTTTCTATCTGTTTGGATTATATGCATCGTATGTCGTATCCGGGCTATACACTCCGTCACGATACTCACCGGTAAGAGACGGAATTTCCATCTTCATACCAGGAAGAATAAGGTTAGGATTGCTTGGCTGTGGAAGCGAAGATTTGTTTGCTTCGTAAAGATTTTCCCAGAGCATTGGGTTGTTGTAAATATACGGACGACCTGAAATGTTCCAGAAACAGTCTTTTGTCTCTGCCCACGGGCGGACGATGTAGAACTTTGGCAGAGGTGTGATTTCTTTTACACCAGCAAGAACATTGAGAACCTGCTGTGCAGCAGCACTTGCCGCAGCATAATCTTCTTTTCCGTATGAATCAGTTGCCTGTGCATACAGGCTCTTTGCGCTCTCAAATGCAAGCGGGAAATTCACATCGCCGTGAATGCTCTGCACATATTCAATCTTGCTCTTTGCAAGAGCCATGTTTTTGTCAGCATCAGCCTTTTCAGTCATCTTCTTGACATATGCTTCTGACAGCGCAGCATTTTCCTGAGCTTTTGAAGCATATTCCTGTGCAAGCTGGTACTCGCCGGCATCCATCGCCTTTTCTGCCTTTGATGTATACTCTTCTGCAAGTTTCTGATACGTATTATCAGTATAGCTCACCGCAAATGCGAGTGAAGCAAAGAGTGTCGCAATGATAAGGGTAATAATCTTTTTCATTTCTCTGTCGCTCCTTCTTCAGTAAGTGTTTCGTCAACAGTAGCCGCCTGCTCGTTTGATGAATAATCATCATCCTGCAGGAGTTTTGTATCAGGATCTTCTATGCCCTGAACCTTTTCATTGCCAAGCGGCGCAACAGTATCTGCCTGTGTTGCAACAGAATTGCTGTCTGAAACGCTTTTCTTTGCAGCATCAATTGCAGCCTGCGCTTTTGCACGAGCTTCAGAAATTGTCGTGTACAGCGTGGTGAATGAATCTTTTGAAGCATTGTACTCTGTCACTGATGATTCTGGGTCGCCGGTAAGATATGACTTGTCGCCGTTGTTGAATCTGGTGAGAGCTGCATAATATTCGTCTTTGTGAGAAACAACAGCCTTTACACTGTCAGCTTGTTTTTTTGCATCATTTGCCTGTGTACGCGCTGTTTTTGCCAATGATCTAAAACCTGCGGTAAGGACAGCGGCAAAACCTTTGTCTGCACTGTCAGCCTTTTCGTAGAGGTCTGTTCCTTTTGCAACATTTGCAGTTGGCTGTGAAAGCTCATCAAGTGTCTTTGA
>Ga0268360_1003198_pt1 | contig 10812 bp, 7 predicted proteins | sample BioMet11_FD_192465 | JGI IMG/M metagenome (GOLD analysis project Ga0268360, IMG submission 192465) | Sewage microbial communities from Oakland, California, United States - Biofuel 11 (Illumina Assembly) | ecosystem: Engineered > Wastewater > Sewage > Unclassified | place: USA: California... | reverse complement strand
TTCAAGGCGTGCCTGGAGTTCTTTCAGGAGCATGAGCGCAAGAAACGAGCAGAACACATGGCCGCGGATGGTTGCATCGCACTTGTGGTAGATAGGCCTGGTTTCGAGAACGCTCTTCACCGAGCGGAATACGTCTTCGACCATCCAGAGCTCTTTATACTGGCGGGCGACATCGGCGGCATCCATGGTCGTGTTTGTCCGCAGTATCCAGATGCCATCGAACTTGGCGTCGGCAATGATTTTATCTTCGTCGATTGCGAAATGCTCATTGCCAGATACCTTCAAGTACTTCCGATAGCCGTTGTTCCCCACGAGGCTTTTGTCGCCGTTCTTAAGCTGTTCACGAAGAGCCGCGACGATTGCCGCGCGAGATAGTGTATCGTTTCGGGCTTGTTCCTCGTTGTAGCAGACGATGTACCGTCGCGCGTCTTTCACGATCTCTTTCACGCGAAGCGGCGAAGGCCCCTTCGATCGCGCTCGGGGGGCAACGATCTGGATGAACTCATCATCGATGGTCAGAGCCTCGTCCTTGAACGTCTTGTCCCTTCGCATTCTGACGCCGAGGATGTACTCCATCGCAAGTTCGTTCGATTCGAGCTTGGCGATCATCTCCTCGCCGATCATGCCGCGGTCGGCGACGATGCACGCACCGGAAATCCCGAACCGCGAGCGAAGCCTCTCGGCGACCGGGATGAGCGTCGTCACGTCCGTCACATTGCCCGGCCACAGCTCGCAGCAGATTGGCATGCCATTCTCGTCGAGAATCGCACCAACAACCATCTGCTTGAGGTCGGGGCGTGAATCCTTGCTGTGTCCGTACCGCCCAATCTCCTGCCCGCCCGAGCCTTCGAAATACAGGCTCGTCGTATCAAAGAACACGAGCTGAACGTTCGTGAACAGGTCCCGCTTGCCGTGGAACAGCTCTTCTTCGAGGACATCTTTCCGACACCGGGCGGTCAAGGAATCGGATCCCAATTGTGACAGCCTTTCTCCGAGCCAGGCCATGCTGCGATACAAATGTTGTAGATCGATTGCATCTACGCCTTCGATCCTGAAATCTTCTTTCCACTTCTCGGCTGCACGATCGCTGCCGGATGCAAACAGCCTATGCAGGACCGTGAGGAAGATAGCCCGCTCCAGCGAATACTGTCGCTTTGACTGGCCGAGCACCTTTTCGATGGCTGCTGGAATGCCCAGATCTCGCCATAGGCGCTCGAAGACGAGAGATGGGCCAATGGCGCGGCTGTTGAGCGCCCGGAGAGAGCCATCACGGTGGGCGTCGATGACGCGTACTTCGTTGGTATGCTTCAGCAAGGAACGAGCAAGATCGTCTAACTTTCCAGAACCGATCAGTTCGTCGGCGTGCCCAAGGGAAGCGATGACATGCTGCTTGACTGCTTTCCCTTCGCGATGGTTCTCGACGATTTGCACGTAGGAAAGAGGTCCGACCTTCTTGATTCTGACGAACACGGTGCATCTCCTGCACCACTTTATATAATGCAATACACAATCAATCAAGCTAAATCATACATATTCCATGCTTATCCTGGCACTACATTTCTCATAAATCTCAAAACACCCTCTATATGCCATAATGAATTAGCTCACATTTTTCAGAAAAATGGGCTCCCAACTGTCGAAGATGGGTCAAGGTTGATTGGCGAGAGCGGGCCGTAGAAAAGATCACGGTAGGGCTCGACGCGATCGGAACCATCGGTGCGGAAACGCTTGTAGACCGAGGGGGATGATTCGGAATACTTCCACTCGAACAGTAGAAGCGTATTGTAACCCTCGGAGCTCTCTCGTAGAGGGCGGCGATCAACGATTCGAGTTTGTGTGGACCTCCGGCACTGAGCTTCATGCAAAATACAATCGCATCCCCAGCTCATGGTCAATCCGCGAGGGATGCCCCTGGATATGTTCGGGCATGGAAAGGAAATCCTCGTAGTGATTCGAGCAGACTATGCGCCCCTCTTTTAGGAGGATGAGCGAGACATCTACTCTCCCTTTCAACGGTGGGCAGGAGGATAGGTCCTCGACCCTAATGATAGTATCGGGCCCAAGGTCGATTAGACGCTCTCCGTGTATGATTCGCGCGCCATCGACGTCGACGAAATTCCATCTTACCTCGCACTTCCCAAGGGAAGAAAGGGAATCGTTAACCGCATATATGCTGTCAGGCTTCTTGTCGTATTTTAGGAATATCCCCTGAGGCATATTGCTCTCGAGCATAGCGTCGAGACCTTCCTTGGGTAGGCCCCACCAATCGAAGATGCCGTAGAAGCTCTGCGGACCGATGTCATTGAAAAGGAACTGGACATAGCCCGAGTTGGGGGAGTACTTCTGCATGCGGTAGTGTTCTGTATAATACTTTAGGAGCGCATACTGATAGTGTCCAATCTCACCGAACCTATCAGCTATCGGCGCGAGCCTCTTGTAGAGGAGTGGTGCCTTCTTCAGGTCATCTGTGCATGGCGGGCAGTCGAAACCGTATTCCGTATTGAGTTTTTCGGTAGTCCCGTAGATATCCCGATAGTGGGTCGCCTCGCCGTTCAGCGATCCAAGGTAATTATGGCTGTCGCCACTATCAGGATCATCAGCGCAGAAGGATCCCTTGATTATCGGCCGGGACGGGTCTGCCACCGAGACGGCCGCGAATAGATCAGGCCCAGGACTCTTGTCCATGGCCGGGCTCAGGTACTTGACCTCCCCTCGACTATTCTCAACCTTCTGCCTCTGGGGCTCGTTCATACAGATCCAACAGATGATAGACGGGTAATCTCGCAACAGCTCGATGGAGCAGAGATATGTCTCCACGAACCTCCGAGCGAAGCCCACGTCCTCGGGCATCGTCCAGTTGTAGTCCGAGTCCTGAAGTACAGCAATGCCGAGCTCCGAACAAAACTCATAGAATTCCCTTTTCTCGACATGAACGTGCACACGCACCGAGTTGAAGCCACTGGCCTTGATAGCTAACAGGTCGCGCTTGTATCGCGCAGCGCTCATCGCCGAGATATAGACATCAGGGAAATAAGCAGTACCCCGCATATAGAACCGCTTTCCGTTCAGGATGAACGTCGTTTGGTTTCCATCGCGGACGAGTTTTACCTCGCGGAAGCCGATTCTCCTCTCCCACTCGCAGACCTTTTTTTTATTCCCCTGCTCCTCGAGATAGACACCAATATCGTACAGGTATTGGTCGCCCCGATCCCAGGTATCCCAGATACAGATATCCTCGACCATAGCTCGCATGAGGTATTCGCCATCGCCATCAACGGCGACCCTGCTTAGCAGGCTTCGCTCCTTCGTGAACTTGTCTGTGCACTCAAGACACAGCATGTAGCTCCGGCCGTCGGTATTGACCACGCGGACCAACACGCTCAGGTCAGCAGCGCGCAGTCCATCCTTCAGGACGTAGCTGATTTTGGGGTCGTCGAGGAAGCTGGCTTCATCACAGCACTCGAGGCTCGCCCCCCCATAGAGTCCGACAGGATTCACATCCCTCTGTACGAACGTGTCCGAGTGCTCGTACGTGCCCTTTATCAGGTTCCGCATGACGGCGAAGGTCCGCTTGTCGTATTGCCCATCCTTCACCTCCGTATCCCAAGGAGACCAGATTTTGAGGAGGAGAGTATTGTTCCCACCTCGATTGACGATACTATCGACCGGAAAGGAGAAGGCGGTTGCATACCCTTCGTGGCTTCCGAGATAGGTCCCATTAAGCCAAACCTTGCAGTAATAGTCGGCGTTAGTTATAGTCAACTTAGCATGACGCCCTGCATCGAGAGGTACAGAAAAATCATATTTGTACCACCATGGAGCCTGGTTGAAATACCGCAGCTGGCGGCCCCAATACGGATGCTCCGCGAAGAGGAGCTGCAGGTGCTTCAGCTCCGGCAGATCTTCCCATCCTGAGAGCTGCGTGCCCATGGAACCGAGGGGCCCTTCGTCCTTCTCTATGCCGAGTCGCTCGGCCGTGTCGTGAACATCCTGCATTACTTTCCAACCGTGATCAAAAATGAGTACCATACGATAGTTCCCCTTGTATCAGCAGTCATTACTGCTAAGATTGGTAGCCACGCGAAGTCGATATTATTCTTTTATCGCCCCTGCCACCATTCCTTCCATGATCTTTTTATTAAGTAGGAAGTAGACGATGAGTGTCGGAAGCACAGCAAGGACGATCGCAGCAAAGGTCGCACCCCAGTCGCGCCGTCCCATTTCTCCTACGAAATCGTTTAGCCCAATGGGTAGTGTCTTCATCGAGCTCTTCGTCATGAAGGTGTTGGCGTATGTGAACTCGTTCCATATGTTCACGAAATTGTAGATCACCACTGTGACCGTGGCGTTCCTGATCATTGGAAACATTATCCGAACGAATATTTGGAACGTTCCCGCCCCGTCGATGAGAGCCGCCTCGAGAAGCGAATCTGGGACGAATCGCATAAAGCTCGTATAGAGATAGATACACAGGGGCAGACCGAATCCGACCTGAGGCAGGATTAGGGAAAAGTAGGTATTCCTGAGTCCCATGGTCCGGTACATCATGAACATGGGAATTATACAGGCGAATATCGGGATCATAATCCCTAATAGGAAAAAAGAGAGGACGCGCTCGCTTCCCTTGAACGATAGTTTGCTGATAGCGAAGGCTGCCGGGGCGCTGAGGAAGACTATGCCTACCAAGGTCAAACCCGCCACGACAACACTGTTGACGAAGTATTGGACAAGCCTCGATCTTAGGAGCGCCCTCGCGTAATTGCCCCAAAAGATATGAGAAGGTAGCGAATAGGGAGGATTGTCCGCGATATCGGCCCCATCCTTGAGGCTTGAGGCTACGACCCAGAACATAGGGTACACCTGCACGATGAGCATGGCAATCGCGATGGCGAAGAATACGACGACCTGTAGCCGACTAATCTCGTAATGCTTCATATACGACCTTCAGCCTTCTCGCTTCGCTGAGCGCACCTGCGCCCAACGCACGACACTTACTGCCACCAATGATTCGAGTAGCAGGAAGACTGCGAGCGCCCCTCCATAGCCGAATTGGGTTGAATTGAATGTCGTCTTATACATATACGTTGCTACGAGTTCGCTAGCGCTGCCTGGGCCTCCGGAGGTAAGGATATAGGGGACGTCAAATCCTTTAAGTGTCCCGTTGAGGACAATGACGAGACAGGCGAAGAACACGTTCTTGATCATGGGGAGCTTAATGTAGCGATACTGTTGTCCCCAGGAGCATCCATCTATATAGGCGGCCTCTTGCACGTCTATGGGCAGAGCAACCAAGGCGGAGTAAAAAATCACCATATAGAGACCGCAAAACTTATAACCGTCGATCAGCGTGACTACGAGCAATACCCAATTCGGTTCCGAGAGGATAGCGATAGGATTTATCCCCAGGAACCTCAGCAAGGCAACAAAGACGCCCTCCGGCTGTACCGACAGGAGCTTTTCAAAGATCTTACATATCGCCATAGAGGAGATAATACAGGGCATAAAATAAAGCACTCTCATGGAGTTCGAACCCCTCGAGATATTCGAGAGGATGATCGCCATTACCAGCCCTGACAAGAGCTGGAAGGCTGAGCCTCCGGCCATGAAGAGCAGATTGTTAACGACCGCCGTCTTGAACGTCGTATCCGACAGCATCCGCAGATAATTGTAGGCCCCAACGAATTTCATATCGTCGATGCCATTCCAGTCGAACACGCTGTATCCCAGAGACCAAAGCACGGGGACTATCGCCACCCCTGTGTATACGACAAGGGCGGGGGCCAAGAATAGCCACGGTTCCGCTTTATTTCGAGTCCTCATTTTTCTTTCTCCCCGCGAGAGATGGCGGGCGCGCCGAGCCCACGATCCCGTTTCGGACCCGGCGCAGGGCCGCCATTGACTTCACTTATGGTTCTCAGCGACTATTTTATCCATCCTGCTTGCCCACTCTTCCGGCGTAATCCGGTTCAGACAGAGCTCGGTCGTCGCCTTGTTTAAGGTCTCGAGGGAAGCAGAATCGATCACAACGTCCCAGCATTTCGCGTAGGTCTTAACGCCCTTTATGTCCTTAAGGATGCTCTTGTAGAGAGGAGACAACGTGTCGATCGACGCGGGAGAGATGGAAGGAAGTGTGTTGTACTTTTTGAGGCAGATGTCCGGATATCGATCAAAAACGAAGGCCAGAAAGCTCTTCATTTGGTCGGTCATCTTGTCTCGTCGCACCGCGGTCCCAATCCCCGAGTTCGCGAAAAAATCGGTTGCGGGCGTCGCGTCGTGAGACGAATAGGTAGGCATTGTGAAGCAACCGATATTAGGCTTCAGGTCGCCGTTCTTGTCGACCAGCTCTGGCAGCACCCAGGTGCCATTGTAGAGCATGGCCGCATGGTTTCCCACAAAAAGATCAACCATCGTATCGTAGTCGGCAGAGGAGAACCCTACTTGGAAGTACTGTGAAATTTTCTGCATGAACTTCGCGCCGGCTATACCGACATCGTTCCCAAACGAGACCTTGCCTTGGGTCGCATTGATGATGTAGTCATTGCCGGAGAGGCGGAATGGCACCATGGCGAAGTAGCGGAGCACCGGCCAATCGCCGCTTACCGTCGCTATGGGAGTAAAGCCAGCAGTCTTGAGCTTCGCGCATGCCGCGAGAAGCTCGTCCATTGTTCTGGGCTTGCTCTTGATGCCCGCCTTGGCGAACATATCCTTGTTGTAGAAGAAGTACTCGCAGTTGCATTGCCAGGTGATCAGAGAGAGGTTCCCAGACTCAGGCAGCCTTGCATATTCTTTTGATATACTGAAGAAGCGATCCGAAACCTTCAGCTCCTTGTACAAGTCTTCGATGTTGTAGACCATATTTTTTTTAACCAGACTTGCGAAGAAAGTATCCGGATCAGACTCGAACCACTCAGGCAGCTCATTGCTCGCTGCCAGTATCTTTAGCTTCTGAAGATACGAAGCACGATCGGGTATGCTCTCTACTTCGAACGTAAAGCCTGGATTAGTTTTCTTCCATTCTGCAGCTATGTCCTTGAGCGCCTTGATCACCGCCTCGTCCTCTGACCGAGCCGTCAAGTAATGAATAGATAGAGGCGCCTTGACTGAAGCAGCGAATGTAGACACCGTCGAGACAGAAAAAAGGACCAGGACTGTGGTCCAAACCACAAGAAACCTCTGCTTTCTTCTCATGTAGATCACCCTCCCATTTGAATCAGAGATATATATACTAAAAGCAAACGTTTGCGCAAACGTTGTCCTTAATGTAAATCATCATTCCCTATTTGTCAAACACCTTTTCAAAGCGACAAGGAGAAAATCGTAGAGAGTAGGAAACAAGATAGTGTCCGCGGAAGTTCGCAATTTGGGTCTATGAAAAAGGCCATCAGGAACTCCAAGATTGTGTTTGGGCAAACCAACGCAAGGTGAACCGCCCCGGGATTGCCGGAGAGCGTTCTATTGTCGAGTAGATGTGTCAACCTTGAAAGGCCAGTTGACAGTAACAAGGATGCGCATCCCTCACGGAACCGTGCTTGCGGATTTCCCGCACACGGCTCTTCGATGGTATTCATCAAAATCAGCCTAGCAAGCATACAGGTTATGGTAGATTCGCGGTTTCGGGAGCGCATGGCGTGCCAGGTACAGTGGGAAAGCGCCCCAGTTCATACTCTTCTTCTGGCTTCGCCTATTGATCCACTTAAACACCATTCGTAGTACCTGGTGGTAGAAATTGCTAATGCCCCGATAATTACCGCTAATCCCATAATAGCGGAAATGCCCCATTAGCTTGGCCTTGAGTATCGTCCACCACTCCCGTATGGGGACCTGATTTCTAATATCTTTCAGCCATTGGTTCATTTCCTTCAGCTTCGCAGCCATTTTCTTGCGATCAGTCTTCCGGCCAACTTTGAAAAAGCCGTTTCTCGTTCTGTCCACGTAATGGGTGAAGCCGAGAAAATTGAATGTCTCTGGCTTCGTGCCATTCCGTTGCGCGTTCGGGCCAGCAAACCGCCCGAACTCGATGATTCGCGTCTTCTCCTCGGAGAGTTCGAGACCGAACTTCGCAAGACGCCCCCTGAGTGCTTTGAGTATCTTGTCCGCTTCATGCTTGTGCTGCACGCAGATGACGAAGTCATCAGCATACCTCACCATTTCTACGGTCCCACGGCATCGAGGCTTCACCACGCGCTCAATCCATAGGTCGAGCACATAATGCAGATATACGTTGGCGAGTATGGGAGAGATGATCCCTCCCTGGGGAGTCCCTGCACCACTCTCGTGAAACGTTCCTTCCTCTATGTAGCCGTTGCGCAGAAATCGGGCGATAAGCCGCAGCAGGTTCGGGTCGCTTATCCTGTGCTCCAGGAACTTGAGCATCCAGGAATGTGAAACGTTGTCGAAAAATCCTTTAATGTCGCAATCAATCACATGATTGACTGGCATCGTCCAGATGATCTTGTCGAGACGTCCCACCGCCTGGTGGCAGTTCCTCTTGGGGCGGAATCCGTACGAGCAGTCGAGAAAGTCGGCCTCATAGATCGCTTCCAGTATCCGGGTTATCCCCACTTGGACCAGTTTATCCTCGGTTGCGGGAATACCCAGCGGGCGCAACTTCCCATTGCGTTTGGGAATGTACGTCCGACGCACCGGTTGCGGCTTATAAGCCTGACTCTTCAACCTCGCCACGAGATTCTTCAGGTTTCCGTCGAGGGCTCGTCCATATTCTTCAATTCCGATCCCGTCGATCCCCGCCGCCTTTCCTTCCTTGAGCATCTCAAAGCACTCTTTCAGGTTCGCTTCGTTGAGCAAATAGGCTGCGTTGTTGATCTTTGCCCTGTTGTCTCTCCTTGCGATCTCGGATATGAGGGTTAGTTTCGTTGTCATGGTAGCCTCGTCTCCTGTACGGTCCATGTTTCTCCTTCCCTCTGCATACCATCGCCGATCCCTTCGAGTGGACGTGCATCCTCACGGGCCGTTACCCCGCTACACCTCTACTACGAATCGGTCCGACTTCCGCGCAGTCAATTCCGCTCCCTCTCCTCTTCGGATTGTCGGCGAATATTCCGTTTCCAGAAAACTGCGTGGATCTCCCAAGTTCCTGGGGTTTCCATTCGTAGCCATACCGCGGCCTTAGACCCCGGAAGAGAGGAGCACATCTTGCCTTGGCGATGTTCTCCTTGTTGCCTTCCAGTGACTCAATACTGTCGGCCTCTTCGACACGAGCATTTCGGGGCTCTACACCTTCACTTACGTTGCGGTCTGGTTACTCCCTTCGAGCGGCTTCACCATTTCCCGTTACCGGTCATGGTGCGCTGTTGGTGTCAAGCGGCCGGCTCGGCCTTACCTGCTCCGGACTTTAACCGGTAGGAAATCGCAAGCTTCCTTGGCGCACTGAGTCCAGCTCCTACGGCCAGACCTTTCTGCCCAGAATAATACGCCTTCTCATACTCAGTTGGCGAGACGTATCCAATCGGCTCGAGTAGCCGCGAGGTGTTGAACCAATGCACCCATTCGAGCGTCGCCCGCTCTACGCTTTCGCGGCTTCTCCATGGACCCCGTTTCCAGATGACTTCAGCTTTGAAAAGCCCGTTCACCGTCTCGGCCATGGCATTGTCATAGGCGTCGCCGACGGAGCCGACGGAAGCCTCGATCCCGACCTCGGCAAGCCGATCCGTATACCGAATGCTGAGGTATTGCGATCCGTGGTCGGAGTGATGAATCAAATCCCCTTTGACCTTACGAGCCCAGAGGGCCTGCTCAAGCGCGTCGAGGGTCAGATCTGCGCTCATCGAGGTCGAGACGCGCCATCCAACAATCATTCTCGAAAATACATCAACGACGAAGGCGACGTAGACGAAGCCCGACCAGGTAGTTACGTAGGTGAAGTCAGCAACCCAGAGCTGATTCGGCCTATCGGCGACAAATCGACGCTGCACAAGATCGAGCGGCAGTGGATCTTTATCGGCGGGTATGGTCGTGCGCTTACGGCGCCCCCTGGTAATGCCCTGAAGGCCCATTTCACGCATGAGCCGCTCTACCGTGCAGCGTGCAACGTCACGCCCTTCGCGTTGTAGCTGTCGCCAGACCTTGCGGGCGCCATAGGCTTGGAAATTGCCTTCCCATACGCGGCGTATGGCTGAACGTAGCGTCTCATCAGCTTTCTGTCGCGGCGATCGCAGTTCTGGATCAACCGCCTGCCTCTTACGCTCATAGTACGCCGAGGGTGCGAACTGCAAGGTTCTGCAGATCGACTCGACCCCCACGGCCTCGCGATGACGGTCGATGAAAGTGACCATCATTTCTGGCGGTCGAGCTCCGCCTGAGCGAAAAACGCGGATGCCAGCCGAAGGATCTCGTTCGCCTTTTTCAGCTCCCGGTTCTCCTTCTCCAGCGCCTTAAGCCTCGCCCGTTCGTCGGTAGTCAATCCTTCGCGCTTCCCGGCGTCCCGTTCGGCCTGCCGGACCCAGCGCCTAAGCGTTTCGGCTGTACACCCGATCTTCGCAGCCACCGAAACAATAACCGGCCAGGTCGGTCCGTTGTCCTTCACCTGCTCTAAAACCAGCCGTACTGCCCGTTCCTTGACCTCAGGAGAAAACCTGCTTCCGTCGCCCATGACCTTATCCTCTCACAAGATTCGGTCTCCGGCAAACCCGGGGCGGTTCAAAGTGACAGCCCCGATTGCAAAAGCGTAGCTTGCGCTACGAGTGGGAGAAAGTTGCGTAGAGCTACATGCGACGTACGCTGCCACGCCCTTCCAATCCGTCCACAGGTGCCGGCCGGACTCTCCACTCAAGCCAAGGGGGTCCTCTTTAAGCC
>Ga0268360_1003195_pt1 | contig 10820 bp, 8 predicted proteins | sample BioMet11_FD_192465 | JGI IMG/M metagenome (GOLD analysis project Ga0268360, IMG submission 192465) | Sewage microbial communities from Oakland, California, United States - Biofuel 11 (Illumina Assembly) | ecosystem: Engineered > Wastewater > Sewage > Unclassified | place: USA: California... | reverse complement strand
CGTTAATTCGATTTTGCCTTCATAAGGTAGCTTTGGCATAATTGTAACTAGAATACGTTTACTGAATCAGGGGATGTCCAGTCCAGTCCTAAGAATTACACGAATAACTTGTTTGTGGTTCGATAATTGAAGAATATGCAGTTATCGATGAGAAGAACATTCCTCCACACTTACTTCGAATACGGCAACTGTCGCATTTTCTTAAGTATCGACGCTTCCATTGAGATATCGACGTGACGTAATGACTACGCAGCTCGGCTGGAAGGCTGCACAATGGCATATTGAAAAGGTCACATTGAATCCCAACATCTGTAAGGTAATTAACCGCTTCCGTCAGATATGGAGTATATACGCGTGGATCAACCCAGAGATACTCCGAGCACTTCGCAGCGTCTTCTGTGAGTTCAATCCCCATAAGTGCGACATTCGCCACGAAAGGAAGGTTGTTGTAGACATAGTGGGCATATAGGGGGAGATTTTTGTAGTTTTGTGTAATAATGATGTTCCGAAGCTCAATAGTTATGTCATTATTCCCCAAATAAAATAAATTTTTCACTGTCTTGTAAAAGCCATCGAATCCTACGATTTTGTTGTGAATGTCACTGACGCTCGCGTAGATGGGGATACAGAAGCGTAATCGGTCACGGAGCAGGAAAGGCGACTCGACAATATCAAGCGTCCCATTGGTCAGTATGGAGATTTCAATATCTTGGGGTACCTGATCTATAAGCTCGAAGAGTAAAGCTTTCGCGACGTAAGGCTCCCCGCCTGTTACATAAACTCGTCGAATATTCGAATAATCAATATGCTTCGCGATGATAGAAGATACTTGGCCAATGTTCGTTTCTCCTTTGCGCTGTGGACACATGACGCAACGCTCGTTACAGGCTAGTGTCGGGATCAACGTAAGCGCGTCGCCTTCGACGAATCTTGTTTCTTCAATTACCCCATCTTGTTCTATATAGACTTTATTATGAGCGAGTCCTTGTTGTATCTCTTCTGAATAATCTATAAAGCTATCCACAATTGAAATTCGACGATGGCCTTCCTCGAGCGGCACGGAGAAGGCCGCTTCGAAGTGGATAGCGCTGGCCTGGAGCCCGGCAAGCTCAATCCCTTCGTCGTGCGAGCCATGGCCGAAGTCGGTATAGATATTTCACACAACGAGACCAAGAGCGTCTGGGACCTCTTCAAAGCCGATAGAGTTTTCCAGGTTGTCGTCACCGTCTGCTCGAAGGAAGCGGCCGAGAAATGCCCGATCTTCCCAGGGTTGTCCGAGAAGCAGCACTGGCCTTTCTCCGATCCCTCCACCTTCAAGGGCAGCGACGAAGAGATCATGGCGCAGGTACGCGCTGTAAGGGATCAGATCGAAGGCGCGGTCAAGGACTTCGTCGCGTCACGCATAGCTCTATAGCCTCTATCAATTAAGCATATATTGCGCTCTTGAGGATTATCTCCAATACTTCTCAAGAGAGGTGGAGCAGTGTCTAGAGTACAAGTGGCCAGGCGCGCCATCCTTGGCCTTACTCTCGCCGGCGTTACTGTCCTCGCCTTCCTGCATCAGAGAATCCAGGGGATGCCGTCCATCGATGCCCTCGATCCCTTCGGCGGTCTGGAGACACTCTTGAAATTCGTCGCAGGCGGTGAACTCGTCAAGAAGATCGAGCCAGGCACCGTGGTTCTTTTCGGCGCTATCGTCCTACTAGGCGTAATCCTTTCTCGTTTCTTCTGCGGATGGTTCTGCGCCTTTGGCGCGCTTCAAGCGATCTTCGGCTGGCTCGGGAGGAGAATATTCCGCCGCCGATTCGCGGTTCCCAGGCGGCTTGACTCCGCGCTGCGATGGGCGAAGTACCCGTTCCTCCTCGTCATACTGTATTTCACCTGGCGCGCTGGCGACTTAGTCATCAGGCCGTATGACCCGATGGCGGCCTATGGGCATCTCTCGGCCGGGCTCGGAGCGGTCTGGGCACAATTCACCGTCGGCTTCATCGTCCTGGTCCTCGTGATGCTCCTTTCAATGCTCTATGAGCGAGCCTTCTGCAAGTACCTCTGCCCGCTCGGCGCAGTCAACGCGATTTTGAGCCGGGTCCCGCTGTTCCGGATTCGAAGGGAAGAAGCCACCTGCATATCCTGCGCGAAGTGCGACAGAGCCTGTCCCATGAACATAGAGGTCTCGAAGGCCGATCGCGTCGACTCCCCGGAATGCATCGCATGCCTGGAGTGTGTAACCGCCTGCCCGACCCCAAAGTCGACCCTCGCGACCTTTCTCGCCGGCAAGAAATCGCAGCCAGTAGTTGTTGTCGCGCTAGGAATCGCAATATACCTGCTCGCCGCGGGCGTCGGACAAGGCCTCGGCATGCTCCACTTCTCGCCTAAAAGCTTGAGGCAGCAAGCGTCGGGCGGCTCCTTGAAGGTCGAAGATATCAAGGGATCGTCCACCTATACGCAGGTATCCGAAGCATTCGGCATCGATCTCGATCGTCTCTACCGCGAGGCCGGAGTCGATCAAAAGAAGGTCCCGCCTAAATCGATGCTCAAGGACACGAGCAAGCTCGCGGGGATCGAAGGTTTCGAGGCGGACACCGTCAGGGTCGCCGTGGCTAGGATCATCGGCGTTGACTATGCGGGGGAGAAGGGAACGGCATCCACAGTGCCCGAGCCGAAGGCGCCCACCCCCGAGTCGAAAGCGGCCGCTCCAGCGCCGCCGGCTACTCCACAGGTGGTGGACACTGGCGACTTGGGCCGCAAGGGCGCAGCGTCTATCTCGGTTCCAGCGGACTTCGTCCTCGAAGGCACCATGAGCGTTTATGACGTCGCCTCCGCCCTGGGCGCTTCGCCCGAGGCGGTTCTTGGAAAGCTCAAGCTTCCCGTTGATCTTCCGATCGACAAGCCGCTTAAGGAGCTCAAAGACCAGTACGGCTTTTCGATGCCCGATCTCAAGGCAAGGATCAAGCAATAGGGACAGGGAGGTCAGTGTGCTGTTCGTCACTGACCGAGTTCGAGCGCGGCAGTATGATTTATATAGGCTTTTTACGAGGTGAATCCATATGGCTGTCTCCGTGAACGTGGCTCGCTGTCCCCAAAACCATCCCTGTCCGGCGGTGCGCGTCTGCCCAGTAGGTGCGCTTATCCAAAAGGGTTATGCCGCGCCAGCAGTCGATACCTCCAAGTGCATCGACTGCGGTAAGTGCGTTCGAGCCTGTCCCATGGGCGCATTGAGAAGCTAGAGATATGCCCCCTTATCTGGCACCGCCCCGATCACTGGCTTTTATACAAGGATTCCACTGGGAGCGTGAAGCGATCGCTAGGCAAAGCATACCTCGTCAACGCGGATGGATGTATTGAAGACAATTTTTCCGCTCGCTAGACATATACGTATATAATTGGGGACGACCTTGCAGTCGCCAATTATGAACTTTGATAGTGAGATCGGGCCTGGATGCAAGTCCGGGATATTCGCGATCCTTGTCAGGTATGGGCGTAACCACGCTCGTAGCTGGATGCGTCTGCGAGGAAGGAGGATTGAGATGAATCTATCCTATTTCAGGCGAAGCTCGTTCTCCATGGATGAGACCATCAAGCGGCTCAAGGGAAAGGCCATTACCGAAGGCTTCTCGGTGCTCGGCGAGACGGCCCTTCCGGATTCGGGGGCAAAGATCGTTTACGTCTGCAAATCCCGGTGGGCCGATGCTCTTGTCGCTGAATCTCCGAGTCTTTTCGGACTGCTGCCCTGCGCCGTCGTTGTCTATGAGAAGGCCGGCAAGCTGATGGTAGGCGCGGGCAGCCCTTCCGTGCTCGGCGGTGTCAGCGATTCGACCTCGATCCAAGAGCTCGCCAGTGCAGCGGAGCTCGGCGTCAGGAAGCTCATCGACGAAGTCTCGGGAGCCGGAGAGCTGAAGCCGACCGGCATGAGACTCTACTCCACGAAGAGCTGTCCCTATTGCCGGATGGAGAAGTCCTGGCTCGATTCCAAGAAGATCAAGTACGACCTGGTCTACGTCGACGACGACCAGGCGGAAGCCGAGCGACTCGTAGCGAGGACGGGACAGATGGGCGTGCCCGTTACGGAGATCCTCTACGAGGATCAGGACAGCGAGTTCATCCTGGGATTCGATCAGGCGAAACTGGCGAAGCTGCTTGCTTAATGAGGCCCACCTCGTGCCGAAAACGCATCGACTCGAAGTGCTCCCTTGCCTTCGCTCTCGAGCCTATATGGCCTCGAACATCTTCTCCGGCTCGATCGTCGTGGGCGCGATCGCGATGCTCTTCCCGTCCTTGCCCAAGCCTTTAGCGCTGATTCGGGCCACGTGGACCTCGTGCTTTTGGGCGCGAGCCGACGTGGTTGCGCCGCTCACGCCCTCAGGCAGCTTGAAGAAGGACACCGCTTCCGTAAGCAGCTCGGCCTGACTCGAGAGTTCCTCGGCCATGCTCGCCATCTCCTCGCTGGCGCTGGCGTTTTGCTGGACCACTGTGTCCAGCTGTGTGATGGCTTTCACGACCTGGTCCGCCCCGGAATTCTGCTCCCTGCTAGCCGCGCTGATCTCCGAAACGAGCTGCGCCGTCCTTAGGATGTCCGGCACGAGGAGTGAGATCCTGTTCCCGGCCTCCTCGGACAGGCTGCTGCTCTCCTTCGAGAGATGGACGATATCGCCGGCCGCCGCCTGGCTGCGCTCGGCGAGCTTGCGGACCTCGCTAGCCACGACGGCGAAGCCCTTGCCGGCCTCTCCGGCGCGCGCGGCCTCGATGGCGGCGTTGAGGGCGAGGAGATTGGTCTGCCGCGCGATCTCCTCGATGATGGTAATCCTCGACGCGATCTCCTTCATCGAAATTACCGCCTTCGCTACCGAGGCGGCGCCCTCCTCCGCATCCTTGGCCGCCTTGCGCCCAAGGCTCTCGGTCGTCGCCGCGTTGTCGGTTACCTGCTTAATCGTGCTCGCCATTTCCTCCATCGAGGCTGAGACCTCTTCGGTGCTGGCTGCCTGCTCCGCCGCGCCCTGGCTCATCTCCTGGGCGGTGGAGCTCATCTGCAGGCTCCCGGAGGAGACGTTAGCCGCCGAGGAATGAACCGAGCCGACGAGCACGCGCAGACTCCTCATCATATTATCGAGGGCCCGCGCGAGGTCGCCCACCTCATCTTTCCGCTTAAGCCTGGGGCCCTCGATATCCATCCTGAGGTCTCCTGCCGCGACCGCGTCCGCGTTAGTGACCGCTGCAGCTAGGGGGCGCGTAATGGAAAGCGAGAGGATAATGCCAAGCGCTACAGCTCCGAGCACACCTGTGAGCATCGCGATGAGTATAATGAAGCCTACGAGCCCGGCAAGGGTCGTGTTCGCGTCGGAACTCTCCTTGGCCCTCTGAATCTTGTAGGCCATGAGGGCGTCGCTCGCGAGCTTCATCGCGGCGACGGCCTTCTTCGCCTCGCCATTCATGATCGCCGTCGCCTCGGCGTCCCGATTCTGCTTCGCTAGGTCGATCTCCTTGGCTATCAGTCCTCGCCACGTGTCGTAGGGGGCCATGAAATCTTTGAATTGCTGTGTTCCCTTGGCTGTTTGTATTGTCTTCTCGTAGGCGGCGAGGAGCTCGACGTTCTCGGCATAAAGATCCTCTATCGACTTTACCGAATCCTGCATAGCGGCGGCGTCAGACGCCAAGACCATGTCGCGGACGCTGAGCCGGATGAGGGCGTTGTTCTCGACGACTTGCCCGAAGTCCCCAAGTGGCACAGTCATGTTGGCGAACATATTCTTGTCGGCCGACGCAAGGCTCCTCGAGGAGATAATGCCGGCGACGCCTACTGTCCCCGCGATCGCCGCTACCGAGCAGAAGCCTATAATGAGTTTCGCAGCCAGTTTCATTGATGCTTCCTCCTATTCCTTGAATTCGATGCGAACACCGAGGCCCATATCGTTTTCCATTGTCATGTTCCCTTCTAGCTGCCTGACGAGAGAGTCTACGAGCCTCAGTCCGAGACCTTTCCTAGGCGCCGCGCCGGCCAGGTCGACGAAGCCGCGACCATCGTCCTTGATGAAGATGTATATGCGGCTCGAGGCTTCGTCCTTTCCACTGAGCACTAGGATCGTGCCAGGCTTCCCCTCGGGGAAAGCGTGCTTGAAGGCGTTGGTGACGAGCTCGTTTACAATTAGCCCGCAAGAGATCGCCTTGGTCATGTCTATCCGTAGCTCCTCTTCTCCGGAATCCACGGAAATATACAAGTACTCTCTGCCGTATGCCTCCTCGAGATCGCTGACCAGTTCCTTGATATAGGTCGACAGGTTCACGAGGATAAAGTCGCCCGAGTTATAGAGCATCTCGTGGATACTGGCGATGGCCATGACACGCTGGATACTCTCTCGATAGAGCTCGCCATCGCTCTCGCTTTCCAGCTGCTCAATCTGGAGGGAGAGGAGGCTCGAGATGAGCTGGAGGTTATTCTTCACCCGATGGTGCACCTCGTGGAGAAGCGCCTCCCTCTGCTCGAGGGCGGCTTTAAGCCCGGCTTCCGCCTCCTTCTGTACGGTCATGTCGTGGTAGATGGCCACGACCTCGCCCGAAGGCAGGCGGAATACGCTGTTCTCGACCCATTCCGAGAGACGATCGTCATGGTAGAGGGAGACGGGGAGGGATTGAGGCTCCCCGTTGCGCGCTACCTCTTGCAGGGCAGCCAGGAGCCCGAGCTCCTCGACTCCAGGAAAAACCTCCTGGATTGATTTGCCGGTTACCTCCGCGATATCGATCTTGCTGAATGCTTGGCCGGCCAGGTTTATGTCTTTGATGATAAAATCATTGCCTTCAGTGCTTGGCTCGTAGACGCTTACGCCAACCGTCAAATGTGCGAAGAGCTCGCGGAAGAAGGCCTCGCTGCGCCTAAGGGCAGTCTCCGCCCTCCGCTGCTCGGTCTGGTCCCGGAATACGAGGACGACGCCGATGATCTCCCCAGAGGGAGACCTGATGGGCGAGCCCGAGTCGGTAATGGGACGCTCGACCCCGTCGCGTGAAATGAGGAGGGTAAAGTCGGCGAGTTGGACGATCGATCCCTCCCTGAGGACCTTCCGCACTGGATCATCCGCCTCTAGGCCCGAGTCCTTGGCTACGATTTTGAACACCTCGGAGATATGCCTACCTATCGCCTCGCCCTCGGCCCAGCCAGTCAATGTTTCCGCAGCGGCATTCAGGTGCTTGATCCGACCCTCCGCATCCGTGGTGATTACCCCGTCTCCAATGCTGTAAACTGTCGTGCGGAAGAGGCCCAGGGTCGCGGCTCGCTCGGCCTCTGTGCGGAGGAGATCTTTGTAGAGGTTCTTGCGCTGGCGGAGCGCGAGGCCCCACACGCAGAGGCCCGACAATAGGGCGAGGAAGGCCGAAACTGCGACTATCAACCTCCCGCGGAGCAAGGCCGCGGCCAGGACCTCGTCCCTGTCCTCCATAGCTATCATGATCCAGTTCGAGCCTGGGATGTCGGTGATGGCGGAAACGGCCTTATGTCCCCTGTAATTGACGCCCTCGACCAGGCCCCGCGCCCCGAGTGCCGCCTTGACCGCCACTCTCCCTGTCTCTGAGAGATCGAAGGAGAGATTCAGGGCCGAGGCGCCGCGAGCGGGCAGGGGGTTGATGACTATGACCTTACCGCCCTCCCTGCTCACCAGCATGGTCTCGGCGCTCTTCGCGGGGACCGTCCAGGAATCCACGAGGGCGAAGAGATCTCGAGATGGGTCGCTCCGGAGCACGAGGAAACCGACTGGTGTCGCGGTCCCGCTCTTCGCTATTGGCGCGGCCATGTCCAGTCGAACGCCGCCGTCCGGGAGGAGATAGCAGTCTCCGGCGCAGGCGTCGCGGATAGCGAGCGATCGCTTGCAGATCCCGAGGACAGCATCCGGAAGACTCCCCGTTCCGGACCTGAAGCATAGTGCAGGCTTCCCGGAAGGATCGATGACGATGATATCGTCAAAGCCCCTGTTCCTGGCGACGAGGGAGAGGCACTCGCTGAGATCGGCGTAGAGGGCAGAGTCACCGGGAGAGGCCAAGAATGCTTTAACGGCATCGGCGAAGAAGGGGCTGAAGGCGATCATGCGGGCATCCGCTCGTCGCTCGTCCCGCCAGGCAGCGACCTCGTCGGCCTTGAGCTTGCCCACCGCGGCCAGAGTGGTGTAGGCCTGCAGTCGCTCCCGCGACTCGTCTGCGCGGTAGTATAGATAGCCGAGGATTAAGAAGAGGGCCCCGAGCCCGAGGGCCAGGGCGATCCAGCGGGCCGCCGCTCCGATGCCCCTCATGATTAAGGGCGGTACGCTCGGGTAGTCGATGGCCATCACGATGTGACCTTAGGTCGCGGAGATCGCTGGCGTGACCGCCTAGTCGCTGTTCGAAGCTTCAATCGGAGGTTTTTCATTCGGGTCTCGGGAGAGTTACCTCTGAAAGAAGTCTAGCTGTCAGGGTCTTTCCCTTCCAATATCATTTCCAGCATCGATCGATACTAATTCAGCATCGATCGGCTTCTATCGGTAAAGGCCATGCTAGAATCTGGCGATGGAGAACAAGCAATTGGAATACTTTCTCTCCGTGGCGGAGGAGCTCCATTTCGGGAGAGCTGCGAAGCGCGTGAACATATCCCAACCGCCCCTGAGCAGGCAGATAATGGAGCTCGAAGAGGAGCTCGGCGCCAAGCTCTTCGACAGGACGAGCCGAGGCGTGCGCTTGACTCCGGCGGGGGAGTACCTCAAGAAAGAGGCCGCTTATCTTCTGCAGCGATCGTCGAGGATCAGGGACGGCGTGCGGAAGGTCGCAGAGGAGACCGCTTTTATTGTCCGCCTAGGCTTCGTCGGCTCGGCCATCTACTCCTTCCTGCCAGAGCTCCTCGGCAGGGTGGCGAGAGAGAGGAAGAACCTGGTCTTCGAGCTCTCGGAGCTCGGAACGGACGAGCAGGTCAGGGGACTCGCCTCCGGGAGGATCGATATTGGTTTCGTGCGGTCGTGGATGGGCGAAGGGGTGGTTCGCTTCTCCCCCCTCGCGAACGAAACGCTCTCCATAGTCTACGCCGAATCCCTCGTGAAAGTCGGGGTGAGATCGATAGATCAGCTGGCCGGGCTGCCTTTCATCGGATTCTCGAGAAGCTGCGCCCCCCTGCTCGAGGAGCTAGCCGAACGAATATGCCACAGAGCCGGCTTCTCTCCTCGCAAGTCCTTCATCGCGGACCAGTACGATTCGGTGCTTCGCTGCGTGGCGGCTGGCATCGGCTGGGCGATCGTCCCCAGTCTCGCCGTCGCGAATTCTCGGCTGGAGCTGCGCTCCATCGAGCTATCGGAAATACCGGAGCGGATCGTAATCGGCCTTGCGACGAGGGCGGACGAGTCGGACCCAAGGCTCCTGGACCTCATCGAGCTGATAGAGCGCTATTTAAATGAACCATGAGCCCAAGTCATGGCAACCGAGCTCATGAGGACGAGTGACCAAGGATCGCTGCATTACATATGTTTTCGTGCGCATCGTCGATCTGGATGAATATTGGTTTGAGACCGCTTGGTCTCCTGACGGCTCGCTCAGCGGATCCCTCGAAATCGGGGGGCTATAGTAATCATCCCAGCCCTTGTTTACGTATTCGGCTTCGATTGGCGCCTAGCCCAGGGCCCGGTGTTCCTCCTTATATTCTCGACTATAGGCTTGCACTACGCTTTTAATACTACAAGGTTGGCGAGGTTGGCTGGAGAGCGGCTAAAACCTCGCGGCCATTTCTTCGTCGTGGGCCTCCACGGAGGGAAGCTGGCCACGAACCTCAGTATCATCCGCGAAATTATCTCTGTCTTCTCGATAGGCGTGTCGGTAAAGACGCTAATCGAATAGGCCAAGACCGAGTCGCTCCTATCTCGGCATGTCGGATAAGCCACCCGCGCTCACGACATCGGTATACCCCGCGCGCTTGAGCAATCGGGCCGCCTGGGCGCTGCGCGCGCCCGAGGCGCAGAAGAGGACGATAGGTTTATCTTTCGGGAGCTCGCCTAGGCGCGACTCTAGTGTATCGAGAGGAATGTTCTTCGCCTTCGGATAGGACCCCGAAGAGAATTCTCCGGGTGACCTGACGTCGACGATCTTCGCTCCGGAATCGAGTTTCTCTTTCACGATTGCCGATGACGCTCTTCGGTTTCGCAGTTTCTGAACGCCAAGCAAGAAAACTAGGGCCGCGACAGCGATGTAGATACCTGTGTTCCCGTCCATGCAGACTCCTGCCGAAAATAAGGATCGCTAGGCTTTTTGCCTCGCGTTGAGCGCGATCGCGTAAATCGCGGTTCCAAGCATGATTCCCGATACAGACGCAAAGGTTGGGGCGAATCCGATAGCTTCAATCAACTCGCCGCCGATCAAGGGCAGTACTGCGAGAAGTACGCCGAGGCTCCCCCGGATACCGAGATAGCGGGTCCGCTCGGACTCCGGAGTTATATCCAAGAAGTACGGCTCGAAACCGATGTTACGCCCGCTCAGCACGAACCCCACGAGGAAGAAGAGGGCGACGTAGGCCGCTGGACCCAAGGGCTTGAGCCCGAGCGCAATTATCGGAAGCAAGCCGCCGAGGCCTATGCACAAGGCCACCACCGATCTCGGGCCGGCTCGCCGCGCGATCAGGGACCATAGGATATTCGAGCCGAGGCTTCCTATCGTCTGAGAGATTATATAGGCGCCAAGATAGGAGCTCGCGCGATCGTAAGTGCGCTGGATATACACGAGATAGAAGGGCAAGACCATTAGGCTGAAGCCCGAGAGATTCTCTATGACTATGAATCGGAGGAGCCGGGAATCGCGTCTCAATATACCGATCGTTGTCTCGCGGCTCGGCC
>Ga0268360_1003189_pt1 | contig 10832 bp, 6 predicted proteins | sample BioMet11_FD_192465 | JGI IMG/M metagenome (GOLD analysis project Ga0268360, IMG submission 192465) | Sewage microbial communities from Oakland, California, United States - Biofuel 11 (Illumina Assembly) | ecosystem: Engineered > Wastewater > Sewage > Unclassified | place: USA: California... | reverse complement strand
GGTTCGAGCCCAGCACGGCCCACCAGTTTCGTGCTACGTCCCCATCGTCTAGTGGCCTAGGACGTCGGCCTCTCACGCCGATAACGCCGGTTCAAACCCGGCTGGGGACGCCAAGTAAATTCAAGGGCTTACAGCAAAAATGGCTGTGAGCCCTTTTTCTTACCCAACACTATACCCAACACAGATGGGTAATTTGCTGGGTTCCCTACCCCCCTTGCCGAGGTCCGGCCACCTCCACCAGCAAGAGCGACACCAGCCCTCGCCGCGGCGGTCATCGCCGTGGTCGATCCAGTGATCCGGTGAAGCCTGCCTTCATGCCCGACGCCATATCCGGCCGTAGAATCGCTTCCGGCCGCAGCCAGGACTGCTTGCCTATCCCGGGCGGCCAGGATGCGGGAGAAGGGCGCTTGGGCCTCGGTCATAAGAAAGCGGCCCACTCCCACCAGGAAAGCAGGCCGTACATGACGGGGTTATACAATCGCCAACCGATACCGCGAAGAGCGCCAAACAAGCGTTGCAATCAGCTCAGCTCTTCCTTCACCAATGTGGGCAAGGCGTTTACTATTTTGAGGGTTTCAAGGCTCACGGTGATGACGCGCAAGAACAACTCCAGCGGGTACCGGGGATTGTGCATCGTTTCAAGAGCCCAATCGTTGGCATCATTGACAATGCCGCTGTCCTTGTCCGTTTTTACGCACTGGCGTTCCACCACCCAATCCAGCGCGGGCTTGCCGTTGACTACATATTCATAGGCTTCAAGGGGAATGCCGGTCACGGTTATCTTGCCGTTATAGTGCAGGGTAGTGAGGTCCTTATCTTTGCCATTCTTGCCATAGCGCATCTTTTCCACCCTAAAATCCTGCGGCTGGCAATCGTCCAGCGTTTTGCCGCCAGCAACGCTGACGGTGGCCGGGTACGGCTCCACACGTTCATAGCCCACGTGCAGCTTTGCCAGTTCGCGCCCAGCCTTGCTGAAGGCCCAAAAATCCGCCGCCAGTTTCACGCGGGGAATGCGGGGCAGTTCCTTGGCAAGGTTGTCCGCATACCATTCGCGGTACTGCTCCGAATGCAGCAAGCCATAGATGTAATAAAACAGGTCGTCCTTGCTGATCTGTTCGCCGGGGTAGGCACTTTGGAAGTGCTGCAAACCTTCGTCTGTAATGGCATCGCGGCGGCTGCGTTGCTTCGGCTGTGGGGCTGGCGAGTCAAACAAGCTGCCCTGCGATTGCGTGGCAGTTTTGGCTTCGCTTGGTTCGTCGTAGAGATACAGGGGGAAGCATTGTCCAGTATCAAGAAAGTGAAAATTCGGAGGTTCATTCGCCAAAAATGCTGAGAATCCGCTTCTTGCTCCGATACCGGAAACACAAATCACCACATTATCGGTGCTAGCGGCTGCAAAAATTCGGGGCATCTGATAAATCATTTCGTTGAAAGTGCGGTTATAATACAGCCATTGTCTCGTGAATGGTCGATACTGGCTGGAAATCACGCTCTCTTGGTTAAAGGAAAATGTGCGATTTTTAGCAACCTCTTGTTTTAAGGCCCTTGTCCAACTTATTTTTGTAGGGTCGGTGTCAATAAACGATTCAAGCCGTGCCTCGCGTTCCTTTTTATCCAGTCCTGGATAGGTGGCATCAAACCGCTGCACTTCTGTATTGTAAAAATCTATCATGCGCTGCATATTGGTTGCAACGGCGCTGACGCTAGCATTGTAGCACCATGAGTCGCGGGCTGTCAAAATACCTTGAGAAAAATTGTCAAAGAGCCTGATTGCATTTTTCTTTTTATCCCCCAGCACAATGAACTGACCAAAACTCTCATCCCGTTGCTGAAGCCAGTCGCCGTGGTCATCCGGGGCAATATGCTGCCAACCGTTAGAGACTGTGACACCTAAAATACCAGCATAATCTTGCAACATTTTTCGTTTTTCTTCACCAGATAGATTGTTGCCAATGTCGTGATAAAATATTTTTCCGTGCTGTTTTGCCTTGGGGTTTTTAACGAACAGCGTGACGGCAATACCTGTCATGCTGCCGCTGCCAAAAACATTGCCCCCCTCGCCTGCACGGCCTTTGCTGAGCATGTTTTTGCGTATATCGCCACGCAGGTTTACTACATAGATATTAGAAAATTCTTCAGCAAGGCACTTTCTCATTCCGTCCATAGCGGGTTTTTCCACAAAGCCTGAGCCTGAAACAAAGCCAATGACCCCACGATTGCCGATGCGGTCTGAAGCCCAACGGATGGCCCTGATGTAACTGTCATACAGACCTTTTGCCAACATGGCCTTAGAGCGGGCTGCATAGGTGGTACGGATGCGCTCATCTAATGATGGATATACCACGTTATCGTTGTTATCATTCTCATTTTTTTGTCCAATGGAATACGGCGGATTGCCCACAATGACGCGAATATCCAGTTTTTTCTGGCGCTTTCTGCGGGCGCTGTTGTCCACCAGAATGAGGTCAATAAGGTCTTCTTTTTCGTACATCTGGAAGGTATCTGTGAGACAGATACCTTCAAAAGGCACATAGGGGCCGCCAATAATGTCATGATAGACAGATTCAATATTAATTGCGGCAATATAGTAGGCAAGTAGCACAATTTCATTGGCGTGAATCTGGTCTTTGTACTTCTTTTTTATCTGTTCATGGGTCATGAGCTCGCTTTGCAAAAGGCGGGTGATAAATGTGCCAGTTCCGGTAAAGGGATCAAGAATGTGTACGCCGTCACTGCCAAGTGTTTGCCCAAATTCCTGCTGCAAAATGTCATTCACACTCTGGATGATAAAATCCACCACTTCCACGGGCGTGTAAACAATGCCAAGTTTTTCAGTCATGCGGGGGAAGGCGTTACGAAAGAACTTGTCGTACAGCTCCACCATAATCCTTTGCTTGCCTTGGGCATTTTGAATACCCCCAGCCCGCATTGTTACGCTTTCATAGAATTTTTGCAGCGTGTCTGTTTCTTTATCCAGACGGTGCTGGTGCAACGTTTCCAGTACATTTTGCATGGCCTGTGACATGGGGTTCTGGCTGGCAAAGCTGTAATCGCTGAACAGAGCGTCAAAAACGGGCTTTGTAATAATGTGCTGGGCAAGCATCTCTATTATTTCAGCATCTGAAAGTCTGTCATTAAGGTCATCGCGCAGTTCATTGGCAAACGCATTGAAGGCCTCGCGCTCCGCCGTGCTTTCCGGATTTTCCAGAATAGCGGTTATGCGGTCTATGTGCGTGCGGGCAATCTTGGCAATATCTGAGGCCCATTCTTCCCAGTGGCTGCGATTGCCGCACTTTTTCACCACCTTGGCATAGATGGCCCGCTCTATTTCGCCCATTTCAAAGGTAAGCTGCACAGGCGCTTGGCGCTGGCCTGGAGTGACCGCTTCGCCCAAGGTAAAGCTGCCGATTCCGACGGTGCCGTCGCCTTCTATCTTTTTGGCCTGAGCGCGTTGCGTAGGCAACTTGTCGCATACGGCAATGACTTCCATCTTACGGGGTTCCGCACCGTTGAGGTCAAGCTTGTTGATAAAGGCGTCAAAACGGTCATCGTGTGAGCGCAAGGCCTGCAATACCTGCCAGACCACCCGGTATGTATTGTTGTTGTCCAGAGCTTCATGCGGTTCCATGCCAGCGGGAATAACCACGGGCAAAACCACGTAGCCACGTTTTTTGCCCGGTGCCTTGCGCATAACCCTGCCAACGGACTGCACAACGTCTACTTGCGAATTGCGTGGGGACAGAAACAGCACCGCGTCCAGCGCGGGCACGTCCACCCCTTCAGAAAGGCAGCGTACATTGCTGAGCACGCGGCAAATGTCGGCGGGTGTTTCCTCTTTGAGCCAGTCCAGCTTCTCTTCTTTCTGGCTGGCGTTCATGCTGCCGTCCACATGCTGCGCCTCGCATGTAAGGGCAAAGGCTTCAGGGTATTGTGCCTTTTCCTCAGCATCTGCCGTTTGCTGATAACTTTGCACCACGGCCTGAAACATGGAGGCAATATTCTTTGAGCTGACCTTGTGCGTCTTCCCCTTGTGACTCGCCTCGATAACCTGGCAAAAGGCCACGGCACGACGCATGGCGGCGGGGTCTTCCTCCAGACCGTCAAGGGTCAGCCCCTGTTTTGAGAGCGCCTTCCAGCACCCCACAATGCGGGCGGCGTCGTCCACCTTTATCTGGTTGTCCTCATTTTTCAGCAGGTTTTGCAGGCGGCGGTTTATGTGGCTTTCTTCAATTGCCAGCACAATCACCTTGTAATCCACCAGCAAGCCCTGAGCCACAGCTTCCGAAAAAGTGATGATATGCAGAGTTTCGCCATACAGCGCGGGGTCATCCATTGAACAGAGGGCGGCATTTTCTTTTTCCGCCACGGCCTTGGCGCTATCAGCATAAATACGAGGGGTTGCCGTCATGTAGAGACGCTTGGCGGCATGGATGAATTCGGCGTCATGAACCTGCACAAAGTGGCTTTCATCGTCATCACCAAAAGTCACGCCGGTGGTGCGGTGGGCTTCATCGCAGATGACAATATCAAAGGGGGCAAGACCAAATTCGTGCTGAGCGCGGCTGACCACTTCAATGGAATGGTAGGTGGCAAAAACAACGCTCATGTGTGCGGCATCGTGGCGGCGGGCTATTTCTTCCGCCAGACGGCCCGCGTTGGTGGTAGCGGGGTAGCGCAGCTCATGGGCAAAGGTTTGAACAATGTCGTCATCCTTTTTGCATTTTTTGCCCACATCGCTATCGGAACAAACGGCAAAGCTGTGCAGTGGCACGGTGCTTTCCTGTGTCCATTCCGTAAGCGTTTGCGAAAGCAGGGAAAGACTGGGGACCAGAAACAGCACCCGTCCACCCCGCCCGGCCATGCTTTCGGCTATTTTGAGGCTAGTGAAGGTTTTTCCCGTGCCGCAGGCCATTATGAGCTTGCCCCGGTCTGCCATTGTCAGCTTTTCGGTAACATCGCTAACGGCTCGCTCCTGATAGGAGCGTAAGACCTTTTTGGGCTTCAGGACCGGGGCTGTGTCCGGGGCATAGCTCGCCCAGTCTATCTGGCTGTTTTCAAGGTCGTGGAGGTCTATCTTGCTGACCGGGGGTTGCTGGTCGCGCAGAGCATCTTCTGCATGTTCGCTCCAGTCGTTGGTGGTGCTGACAATGATACGATGGGTAAAGAACTTTTTTCCGGATGCGGTAAAGAAACTGTCTATGTCCTTCTTTTGTAGTCGGTGATCTTCTGCATACAGTTTGCACTGGATTGCATGAAACTCGTCTGTCCCTGCTGTTTGCGCCACAAGGTCAATACCAGTGTCGCGGGCGTCCAGGCCCTGTTCTTTGGCCCAATCAGAATACAGCCAGACATTGCGGTATAAATCCTTGTAGGACGCCTCATTTTTTAAATAGCAGATGATGAGCTTTTCAAAATAAGTGCCTTTTTCGCGCTCGGTGAGAGCGGCAGCTCGGTAAGCGGCAAGGATTTTCTGCAGGGCTGTCATGGCTATTAGTATCCTAGGGTTATGAGCTATGGCCGAGGTGGTCCGGATTGATTGGACAGATTGGCGGCGTAGTAAACTACACCATCCGCGTGGTAGTCATGCCACCTTTGAGGCCGAGTGACCACCCTGTATACGTCCATAGAACGGCGACCGTCAAAAGCCGTATGCGGTCGCTGCTCAGTGTAAAGGTGAAACCAGCCCCCAAGCGCTTGCGGCATATATTTGAGGCGGCAAAGGATGGTGGCACAAACAGAAAAAAGCGTAGCAAGCTCAAGAGGATAAGGGGGCTCGAAAGGCTAAGCCGTGGCCGCGGCGACCCGATATGGCAAATTTACGCGTAGTTTTGTTCGATTTTGGGGCACTTTTCCCCGTAAAGATATATATATCAACTTGATAGCAACAAAAAACTGCTTTTTTATTTTGACAGCGCGAGAATGTGCCTGCCACCAACGGTTCCCGGAGGGACGGCATAAACATTCGATACCCCTATACCCCCACCCCTAAAATTTCAGAAAACTCCACACGATTGTGCCCCATCGGTCCCGGTAGGCCCGGCCCTGAACAATCCACCCCCTATTCCCCTCCCCTCGCGAAGGGATCGGTGCGAACCAAACGGCAACCAGGGGCTATGGCGCGAGGCCGAAGCGTTGGGCCTCGGCCAGGCAAACGCTCTCCTCCAGCTCCTCAATCTCCCACCGGATGCGGTCGAACGTTTGCTGGTGCATCCCCTTGGGCTTGAACGTGACCGAGTACGCCATCCCAGCCCTGGCCTGGACCCGTTCCCGGAGCTTGTTCAAATGACGCAACATCCGAGACAGCTTGTCCTCATTTTCGACGGCGTAGGCGATGCCATAGCAATGCCGGCACCAGAACCATTTTTTCCCGTAGAGTACAGCCACGCGGCGACCACACCGTGGGCACAAGAACCATGTCCGCGTCCCACCGTAGTTGCAGGGGGTCCGGTCCAATGCGACCGCATAGTCCATGGTTTCGCTTTGTCCGTCCCGAGTATGGGTGTAGCGCAGGCGGATAGCGTCGCTGCCCGTGGTGACGCCAATACTGCCGGCGGGATTGTCGTTCCGCGTCCAACGCAGCGAAAACATGCACCCCGGCCGCAGCCAGCCCTTCCGGTAAAGTTGCCGCACGTCCAGGCGCAGCATGTGTTCCCCGACAGGCCGCCAGCCGGGCCGGCCTCTCCCGAAACCACCCACGTCAGCACCCCCGAAAGTTTTTCCAAATCATAAGCGAAATACACACGTTCCCGGACCGAGCATTGCCCCGGGACATAGACGCCATGCGCCTTTCACATGGTTGCCAGTTCCCAGGGAGTTGCCACCAATCCCCTCGCGCGCGCGTACTTGTCGGAAAACTCCCTCGGCGTACTGTCTCCATGGCGTTCAACGCGCGCGGGCGTGTGCGCGTAATGCTCCGCAAATCCGCATTCCCTCACAAAGCCCCGCACCAACCGGCGGGATGGCCACTTGTTCCACCCACCCCGGCTCCGTCGATCCTCGGGCCAGAATCCGCCCCGTGTGCGGCGTTCCCGAACAAGGAAAGCGCCCGCGTCCGTCGCTGTTCCCGGGCCTCGACCGAGTAGTACGGCGACACGCCTCGGCGGTAGGGCCAGATCGGGCAGGGGGGCAAGTCCATGAACACCTTCCCCGCCGTACAACCGACCACGTCGCCACCAGGGGCGCAACCGTCGCAGCAGGTCTTGATGACCTTGAGCAACCGCCGGGATGCACCGTCTTCGATGACGCCAGATCGGTAGGAATAGAAGGCGCAGTCCGCGGACGGGCAGTCCGACACCTGGGCGAATGATCCACCCATGCAACCGATGCAGAACAGGCGGATGGACTCCAGCGCCGTCTTCCGGGGTCCGTCGAAGCCAGGGACGGCGAGCTTGATATTTCTGGGCATGTGGTCAATCCCTCCTTTAAAAGACTTCCTTCTCAACGGCGTTGTCGAGGTCGCCGGGCGTCAGGGACCGCAACATACGAATGACTTCGCCAATCATGAAGCGGGCTCCCTCACGTTGAGACTGGATATTACAGCCCGTGTTAAGCCCTGCTTCCGCGAATTCCAGGTAATCAATCGCGTCAGAAACCAGCTTTGCTACCTCATTTACAGTCATAATTCTGTTTCCTCCATGATGAAGTCGTCGCGGTCCAGGGCATCACCTGCCGCAAACCACAAGGCCTGTAGCGTGACCCGTTGTCCAGTCGTCCAGGTTGAGGGGTACAGCGGCCACCGAGAACCATCGTCGCCCCGCGTGAAGCGCAAGCCGTCATGCCGGCGCATGATCTCCAGGATGGCCTTCACCGCTTCGGCCGGGGTCAGGACGGGCAGGCGGTCCATGTGCTGGCGCAGGAAGTCCCGGGCCTCGGCCAGTAGCTCGCTGGCGTAGGCGATAAGCTCCGGTTCCAGGGCGGGGGGATAGACGGCGAGCACGCGCTCCCCGGCACGGACCACCCGGACGCCGTAAAGACGGCCGAAGTCCGCCAGGTCGAAAGCCGCCCATTGGGAACCGTAACCCGGGGCGTCGGGATCGGTCGGCTTGACGATCCACTCCAGGCCGGTCCCCTCCGGGGCGGGTCCGGTCGGGGGAGGGGGTGTTGCCGGGGTAGAACCTCTATTCGCATAATTCGCAGTATTCGCAGAATTGCCCGGGTCATGAATTGTGCGAATTGTGCGAATATTGCGAATAGGGTTCCAAGCTGGGGGAGTCGGGGTAGAAACCCTATGGACAATATGGACAGAATGGACAGAATTGCCCCCCACTTGAATTGTGTCCATATTGTCCATTTTGTCCATAGACATTGGGGCCTGGATGTCTGCCATTGCCGAGGCCCATTGCGCGGCGAATCCCATGCTACGCCTCCCACGTTTTCGGGTTGACGATATAGGCCATGCTCGGCTTTCGCCCCGGGCCTTTCCGACTTTCGCCCGATGCCTCAAAGATGAAAGCACGTTCTTCCAGGATGGCCAGCCCGGGGTTGATCTTCTCCATGGTCGGGAAACGGCCTTTGACCTTTTCGAGGGCGGCCCGGGCCGTGAAGGCCGTCACGTGGTCGCGCATGATCCAGCGAAGAATTGACTGGGCGCAGTCCTGGGCGGGATCGGAGCCCATGAGGCCAAGGGCGGCCTTGGCGTGCTCGGCCAGGATCGCGGCCACGGCCAGCGCCGACCGCATGGTGTCAGGGGCGATGGCGCACTTGTGGGGATCGGTGACGGTCGCGGCATGGAGTAGCCCGGCCAAGCGGATGGCCTGCCCCGGGAACTTGCCGGCCCAATCGGTCATGTATTCAAACTGACCGCCCGGACGCAGTTCGGTTTCGACCATCCCGGCGAATTGAACCCATAGGCCGTAAGCCGCAGGGTCCAGGCCAATCCTGTAGGCGGTCTTCTCGCCATTTTCAGTGACGGCCCACGGCAGGCCCAAGAGACGATGGACGGTTTGACGCCAAGCCTCGCCAATCTCCAAGGGGATCGGCCTTGCTTCGATAATACGCTCCCCCAGGCGGCTTTGCGGCATGACGTAGAGGAATCGCCCGATGAGGCCTCGGCCACGGAATCCAGGCCGCGAAGAAAGGCCCTGGACGATCTCCGGTTGCGGGGAAATAACCATGGTCAAAAGCGGATGTTGCAGAAAGATGGAATCCCGTCCCTTCCGGTCTATCTGGCACGGCTCCCCGCACCAGCCTTTGAGGATGATGTCGAAGTTGGGAATGCCATTCGAGTATTTGCCGGCCAGTGTGTCGAAGATGCCGCCTTCGGCCTCCAAAAGGCCAATGCGTTCCTCATGCTTTTCCAAGAGAACGGCCAACGCCTCGGGCGTGAAGTCGTCGGCCAGGAACCGGGGCGCGATAGGCACCTCGGGCAACTCGCGTTCCATGGTCTTGATTTCTTCGACCAGCTCCCGCCGGACCTCGGCATTGGCGGCCTGGGCAGCTTTTACCCGTTTGGCCTCGATGGCCTTTTCCAGGGTTTTCCGCTCGGATTCCGCGTCCCGGATGTCGTCGTCCATCTCCAGGCGCTTGGCTTTTTGCCACTCGACCAGGGGGCGCTTACAGGCCTCCACGGTCGCGGACTTCCGTTCTCCAGGCGGCAGGGGACATAAGGCGTAGATGTTGACGGGTTCGGTGTAACCGGCCCGGACCGCCACGGCGAGCTTGCCTTGCGCGGCCACGGCGATGGTCCCCACGGCATTAATGAAGGCAAGCTCAAAGGGAACCTGAATCGCCTCGGCCAGGGCCTGGGGATAGGTCCGCAAGATGCCGGGCACGATCTCCGGTTCGATGGGGGGCGGCACGGCCTCGTCAAAATGGACCGGGGCGCAGTTCTCTATCCCGGCGGTTGCCGCTTCCGCCTCCGGGGCCTCGGCCGCCGCCAGGCACGCCTTGACCACATCCAGCCCCTCGGCCGCGGCCAAGTCATTAAAATCAGACTTGCCGCCATGGTCGATGAACCGGGGAACAGCCAGCCGCGCTTTGATCGCAAGGGCGGCCTCGGTCGCCTTGGTCAGGCCCGGGTTGCCCGCGGTCTTGGCATCGTCATCGGCGCATAGGATGATGGCACGATCCGGGTATTGCCCCCGTGCCATTTCCGCCACGGCGAGCAGGTTGCCGCAATTGAAGGCCACCAGCACGGCGGCTTCGGTCGCGGCGTGGATCGTCGCCCCGGTTGCGAACCCCTCGCAGATGTACAGCAAGCCGTCCTTCTCGCCCTTGGTTGCAAGGATGGGGAAAAACCCGCCTTGCATCTTGCCGCCAGTGAGGAAGCGTTTTCCGCCGTCCCGGGCAATGAATTGCAGCGACATGACCGCGCCCTTGGCGTCGAGGACCGGCACCACCAGCCGGCCGTCATCGGCTATGCGGATATCGCCCACCGGGGAGACGCCTTTGCCGACCAGATAGGCATGATCGTCCGGGGCCGGCATGGTGGCGGCCAGGATGCGCTTCGCTTCGGCCCGGGCCTCGGCGTGACGCTTGTCCGTCTCTTCCTGGCGGCGTTTCTTGTCGGCCTCCAGGCGGGCCTTGAGGCGGTCGCGCTCCTCGGGCGTCAACTCGCGTTCGCCCTTGGCGCAGAAGGTCCACGACTCGCCCGTCCGCCAATCGCCATAGGCGGCGGACACGGGATCATCGGCATGGGCGATATACCAGCCATTCAGGCTCCCCGGCTTGTCGGCCGTGGGGCACCGATGAATCTGTCCGTCGAGGGCCACCTCGCCCGGGGCAAGGCCCTTGCCCGCCATGGCGGAGGAAAGGGCGTCCACGATCTTTTGCGTGGAAACCATGAGCGGCGGCATGGTCGTGGTCGCCCGGCGGAAATGCGGCGTAGTGTTGTC
>Ga0268360_1003186_pt1 | contig 10843 bp, 8 predicted proteins | sample BioMet11_FD_192465 | JGI IMG/M metagenome (GOLD analysis project Ga0268360, IMG submission 192465) | Sewage microbial communities from Oakland, California, United States - Biofuel 11 (Illumina Assembly) | ecosystem: Engineered > Wastewater > Sewage > Unclassified | place: USA: California... | reverse complement strand
CCTCCGGGCGATCCCCTCGAGCCGCGGATGGAGATGCAGAGAGCCAGGGCGCCGGTCCGCAGCGCCGCCGAAGCTTCCAGCCTCGGCATCCCCGACGACGGCGCCGCATTGGAGCGCCTAGCCGCCGAGAACGACGCGGCGATCGAGAAGCTCTACGGGACGGTGCCCTGATGGAAGGCCGACCCCTCTCGACGCGCTTGCCCATAGGCGCTGCGGCTGTCGCCTTCGCCGTCGCCCTCAGCCTCGCTTCCTTTTCCTGCGCGTCGGCGTCGAGGGCCCCTCGCGGCCCCGGGGAGGCTGACCCCGGGCGGGCTGTCCCTGCCGCGGCGAGCCCGGAAGCCGCACCTCGCGCCCAAGACGCCGAGAAGGTCCTGGGCCCTCCGGACGAGCAAAGCGCCCAGGCGGCGGAGAAAAACGCAGGCGCCGCCGATGCGGGGAGATCCCAGGAGGCAGAGCGGCCTGCCGAGGTATCTTTTCCGCACCGGAAGGCTATCCGCTATCCCTTTATCATCGCCGAGCTCCACGAACCGGTTCCCCCTAAAAAGGAGGTTCCTGCGGTCGACTCGGCGAAGAGCAAAGTCTCCGAAGGCGTGAAAGGCCCCGAGGAGAAGAAGATCGCGGAGGAGAAGATCGCGGAGGAGAAGATAGTAGTAGCCCCGACGCCGACGCCGAAAGCCGAAGCCAAGGAAGTCCCGAAGGCGGCGAAGGCCGCCTCGGCATCCCCTGGAAAGGGCGCGCCCAAGGTCGACGGGAAGGAGCCTGCGGCCAAGGCTGCGGCCGCTAAGGGGGCGTCTTCAAAGGGCGCGGCCGCCGCGGCCCAGAAGCCAGGGGAGGGCGAGCCCAAGAACGCGAGCTCCGGGTCGAGCCTCGCGGTGGTCTCCGACCCGGGCGCGGATAAGAAGCCTCCCGCCCGCACCGTGGCGGCGGTGGAGGGCGTCCGCTTCGAGATCCCCTTCGAAGGGACCGGCTGGACCTATCTCGGGGACCAAGCGAACAAACAGGGTGTCGCCTACGACTCCCGTCGTTTCGAGGACACCAACCTCGTCTTCGTCCTCAACCCGGTGAAAGCCGGCGAATACATGCTGCGTTTCCAGCGTCAGGATTCCCTCCGCGGCATCTCCTACGAGGAGCTCGTGGCCGTGAGCGTGGCTCCGAAGCCCGCCGCACAGCCGCTTGGAACCGCGCTGGCGCCCGACGGCGTCGGCAGCCCGGCTGCGTCGGCGAACCTCACGATCCCCGGCTCGGTGAGTCCCGGCAGCTCGCCGGCGAGCCCGCAAGGGGGTCCCTCGAGCTCCGCGGCCCCTGCGGCCTCATTCGCCGGCGCTTCGGCTCCGGCCGCTCAGGCATCGAGCCCCTCGGCTTCAGGCGCTAGAAGCGCGGCGAGCCTCGGCGCCGCCTCGAACCTCGGAGCCTCGCCTGCGGCGGGACTCGCCTCGGCGGCCCCCGGCGCGCCGGGGGCGGGGGGGGCCGCGGGAAGCGCCGGGACGGCGGCTCCTGGGGGCTTCGATCCCTCGGGCCTCGCCACTCCCGAGGCGGCCTTGGTCACCGCGCGGGCCGAGCTGATCGCCGGGAGGGTGGGCAACGCCCTCCTCGCCCTGGACCGCTTCGCTGCCCTGGCTCCCGACGGCAGCGACGAGGCGTACATCCTATACGCCCGGGCCCTCGAGAAGAACGGGCCGCAGAAGGACATCCGGCGCTCCTATTCGTTCTACAAGAAGCTGCGGGACGACTATCCCGAGAGCCAGTTCTGGGACGAGGCTTCCGCCCGCTGCTCGTACATCGAGCGGCACTACTTCGACATCCGCTAGGGATCAGAAAGCTTCGCCGAGCTGAAAGTAGGTCTGCATCTTCCCTTCTCCCCAGGCCAGGTCGACCCGGAGGTTGGTCCCCGACTTCTTGTCGAGGAGGATTCGGAGGCCCAGTCCCTCGGCGAAGAGGGGGTCGGAGAGCTTGAGTTCCCCGATGGAAGGGCCCAGGGCCCCGACGCCGCAGAAGGCGGCCAGCCCCAGGCGCCACACGACGGGCGCGCGGACTTCCACCTGGGCGAGGGCCACGGCCCTGTCGACGTAACGATCGGCTATGAAGCCTCGGAGCCTGCCGTCTCCCCCGAGCCTCGGAAGCTCCTGGAGGGGAGGATCCCCCGCCGTCGTCGAGGCCAGCACCTGTCCGGCCACGATGGCTCCGAGCCCGTCTACCGGCTTGAAGTAGCCCCTGAGGTCGACCAGGGAGATGGAGAAGGGGGCGGTGTCGCCGGCGAAGCTCGGCGAGTAGGCCACGCCGAGATCGGCGTAGAATCCCCGCGCTGGGGCGATCGACGAGTCCCTCCCCTCGTAGGTCAGCCGGGGCCCGGCGAGGACGTAGCTGGCGCCGCCTGAGCCCTCTACCTCGCCGCCCTCGAGGACTCCGCCGGCTTGCCGGTCGGAGACGGAGGAACTCGTCCACCGGACCGAGGGGCCGAGGTAGAGTTCGGGCGCCATCTTGAAGCCCGCCGATGCGTCCAGGTTCCAGCAGCGGATCGTGTAGCCTTCCTCGACGCCGCCCCCGGGGCCGCCTATCCCGTAGAAGACCGATGGGAAATTCGAGAAGGATGCGTCGGCGTCGAGCTTGATCCCGTTCCCGGGGCTGAAGTGCTCCCCCTGGAACGCGAAGGCGCTCTGGCTCTTCACGGTGTACATGCCCATGAGCCGGTAGCAGTCCTGCTTCTGGTCCTGGTAGCCTGGGCTGAGCTCGCCGACGGCCATGAGGATCGCCCCCCCGCCAAGCCCGGTCTCGGGGCTGGAGAAGACGATGGGGACGGGCATGAGGCTCATGCCCGTCCCACCGTCCCCCTCGGCGAAGGCTGGCGAGAGCGCGGACGCCAGGATGGCCACCGCGGCGGAATAACTGAGTCCTTTCATCTGCGACCTCTCGGAGATGGTGTCGCGACACGCCGGCTATTCCGGTATCGCGCCGGGCGCCCTAGCGGCGCCGCCCGGTCGCATACTTCAACCCGCCGTGGAGCCCCGCCCGCCCCTGGTCACAGCTCTTTCTTGTAGATCCTGCTCTTCCGGTCCAGGTCGTAGGTGGCTCGGCGCTCCGCTGGCAGGTCGTCCACCGTCGCCTGGGAGAAGCCCAGGCCGAGGAACCAGTCCGAAGTCCGGGTGGTGAGGACGAAGACCCCCGCGAGGGTCTTGCGCCTGGCCTCCTCGATGAGGAAGTCCACGATGCGCTGGCCTATGCCGAGGTGGCTGTACTTGTCGTCCACCGCCAGGGCCGCTATCTCGGCCCAGGAGGGGCCGTATCGGTGGAGCGCCCCGCAGCCCCGCACGGTGCCGTCGGTCTCGAAGACCGCGTAGTCCTGCCTGCGGGTCTGGAGGTCCTCCTCGCTGCGGCGGACTAGGTTGCCCCGCTGGACCAGGGGCTCCATGATGCGCAGCACTTCGGGGATGTCCTCCTCGGTCATGGGACGGATGTTCTCGAAGGGATCCGCGTGGACCATCATGCCCGAGCCGAGGGTCGAGAAGACTTCCTTCACGATCGCTCCCTCCTGGCACCCGTCCAGGAAGTGGACGCGCTCGACCCCGCCCCGGCAGGCCCGCACCGAGTGCTCGAGCATGTCGCGGTCCGGCCGGCCCAGATCCAGCCCGGGGATGGCGAGTATCTTCTCCGCTGCCTGGACGGTCAGGCGGGAGACGCGCTCCTCCAGGAGGCCTGTATCCGTGCGGACCGTGAGCCCCTCGACCCGCATTCCCTCGAGCCCCTGTGTGAAGAGCTCCCCCTCGGTCAGGAAGAAGAGCTTGCGGGCCTTGAGCCCCACGGCGAGGGCGGTGGCCAGCTCGATGGACGAGATGTTGTAGGGCTCCCCAATGGCGCTCCACCCGATGCAGGGGAGGATGGGGACGAAGTCGTCCTCGATGGAGCGCATGATGAGCTCCACGTGGACCTTGTCCACCACGCCGGTCTGCTGGAAGTCGACGCCGTCCCGCACCCCGTAGGACCGGGCGCGGACCCAGTTGCCCACCACCGCCTCGACCTTGTTGCGGGCGAGCTGGTTCATGAGCCTCGTGGCGGTGTCGAAGGCCGCCATCTCGATGAGGGGCATGGCCTCGGGGGTGGATATCCGCAGCCCCTGGGCCTTCTCGGTGACGATGCCGTAGATCGAGAGGAGCTCGTCGATCCGCGTACCCCCTGAGGGCACGAGGACGATCTTGATGCCGTTGTCGTGGAGGATGGCGAGGTCGCTCACGAGGCCCGGGAAGGCCGGATTGTCCATGAGCCGCGCCCCGATGCGGAACACGAACACGGAGCCCTGGAAGCGGTGCGCGTAGACGAATACTTCCCGTATGAGATCGGTCTCCACCCGCCTCGCAGCGTAGTCGTTCGACATTCTCCTCCAGCCCTCCTTACGGCTGGGCAGTATATTCTATCGCGCCCGAGCTGCGCTAGAATGCCCGCATGGCAGGCACGACGAAGCTCTTTTACGAGTCGCCGGACCTCTTCGAGGCTGAGGCGACGGTCTTGGCCGCCGAAGGGCCGGCCGAGGCCCCGACCCTCGTCCTAGACCGGACCATCTTCTACCCCGAGGGCGGTGGCCAGCCCTGGGACCTCGGCTCCATCGGAGCCCCGGGAGAAGGGTCGGCGCCCGCGCAGGTGACCTCGGTCACCGAGCGGCGAGGGGAGCAGGGAGGGGAGGTCGTGCTCCACGCCCTCTCAGGCCCCCTCCTCCCGGGAGGAGGAGCCGTGGCGCCCGGCACCCGGGTCAGGTTGTCCGTGGACGGCTCCAGGCGGGTCGACTACATGCAGCAGCACAGCGCCGAGCACCTCCTGGGGTCCATAGGCCTGCGCCTCCTCGGCGTCCACGTGGTCTCGGTGCGCTTCGGCCCCGAGCGCTCCGCCATCGACTTCGACCTCCCGGCTATCCCCGAGGACTCGGTCCGCGCCATGGAGGAGGCCGCCGAGGAGGCGATAGTCGAGGACCATCGGATCCGCTACCGGGTATGCCCTCCCGAAGACCCCGCCGCCTTCCCCCTGCGCCGCCGACCCCCGGCCGGTGAGGAAGTGCTCAGGATAGTCGAGATCGAGGGCCTCGACTTCAGCCCCTGCTGCGGCCTCCACCTCGGTTCCACCCTCGGCCTGCGCTCGGTCCGGATCCTCGGCACCGAGAAGTACAAGGGCATGACCAGGCTCTACTTCGTCGCCGGCGCCCGGGCCGCCGCCGACTATCGGGCCCTGGCCCGGACCGTCCGGTCCTCCGCCAAGGTCCTCGGGACCTCCGAGGCCCAGCTGGCCGAGGCGGTGTCTCGGGAGGCGGCGCGTCGCAAGGAGCTCGAGTACGCCCTGGTCGGCCTCGAGAGGGAGAGGGCCGAGGGGGAGGCCGCCGCAGCCCCCGAGCTGGCCGCGGGGGCCGGCGCCCTGGCGGCGAGGCGCTACGCCGACCGCGGCTCCGGATCCCTCATGACCCTGGCCAAGGCCTTGTCCGACCGCGGTCTCGTCGCCCTCCTCGCCTCCCTCCCCGATCTGACGGTCCAGGCCCTCGCCCCCGAGCCCTCGGCCTCCCTGGGCGAGCGCCTCGGACCACTCCTCCTCGCCTCGGGCGGGAAGGGAGGGGGAGGGCCGGCTAACTTCCGGGCGACCTTCTCCGACGGTGATGCCCTCGAGGGCTTCATGGCCGCCGCCGAGGCCGAGTTGGGACCCGGGCCCGCCGGAGTCGGCGGGGGCCGATAAAGCCTTGTTATATTCGGCGAATTCCCTCCCCCTCCGCGTGGCCACCCCGGCGCGCCGTCGGTATACTCGGTGAGCGAGGCGGTCGGACAGGCTATGCAGGCAAGGGTGCTCGTGGTCGAAGACGTGAAGGAGATGTCGGAGCTCATCGCGCTCTTCCTCCGCAAGGAGGGCCTCGAAGTCGAGGCGGCGGAGGCCGGCGAGGCTGGCCTCGAGCTTCTGCGGGCCAAGCCCTTCGACCTCATCGTGCTGGACATCAACCTCCCGGGGATGAACGGCTTCGAGTTCCTGGCCGAGGCCCGCAGGGCCAGCGACTGCCCGGTGCTCATCGTCACCGCCCGGTGCTCCGAGGAGGACCTCATCTCGGGGCTCGGCCAGGGGGCCGACGAATATATGACGAAGCCCTTCTCGCCCAAGGTGCTCGTGGCCAGGGGCCTGGCCCTCCTCCGGCGCTCGAAGGGCTTCTCCGAGAGCGCGACGCCCGACGCGCTGAGCTTTGGCCCCTTCGTCCTCGACCGCTCGGCCTTCGAGCTGCGGAAGGGCGGCGAGCTCGTGGCCCTCTCGGTGAAGGAATTCGGGGTCCTCTCCTACCTGGCCTCGAACCCGGGAGTCCCCCAGACTCCCCAGGCTATCTACGACGCCGTGTGGAAGCGGGAATACGGCGACCTGACGGCCGTGGCGGTCTATATCCAGCGGCTCCGCAAGAAGATCGAGGACGATCCGATCAATCCCATCTACATCGAGACCGTCTACGGCCGCGGTTACCGGTTCAACCTCCCGACCATGGCCGTGGGCCGGGGAGAGGCCAGAGGGTGAAGATCCGGACGCAATCCATCATCCTCATGGCCGGCATCCTCCTCATGCCCGCCGTCCTCGTGTCGCTGTTCGTCGTGGCCGAGAGGGTCTCGGTCAACGCGAGGGAGGCGAACCGCTTCAAGGCCCGGAAGCCCAAGGCCGACGCGGACCTCGCGCCCAAGGGCGGCGCGCCGCGGAGCAAGAAGTCCTCTTCGTCCAAGCTCCCCCCGAACCACCCCTCGTCTCGGAAGCGGGCGGCCCTGAAGCCCGACGACATAATCCTCCAGTTCTTCGGGAATAAGCCCACGTCGATGGAGATGGCGGTCGCCGGCCCCAACGGGCGGATCGTGCGCTCGGATATCGACGGCATGCCCGTCGGGGCGAATTTCTCCAGCGCCATCCTCGAGGCCTACAGGCGCCTCGGGCCGGACCGCGTCCTATCCTTCGGGTTCGCCCCGCAGATGCCTCCCGGCTACTCGGCGGTCACGAGCATGCCGCGGTCCGGCTTCTTCCCGATGTTGCCGCGCAACGATTTCATCAGGCTCGGAGTCCTCATCCTCGTGGGGATCCTCGCCTTCGCCGCCGCCATGTGCGTGCTCATCGTGCGGGCCATCACCCGCTCGGTGCTCTCCCTCGAGTCCGCGACCAAGCGCGTCGCGGCGGGGGAGCTCGAGACGCCCATATCTGTCGAGGGTAGCAACGAGATAGCCTCGCTGTCCCGCTCCCTCGACAGCCTCAGGATCGTCATCCGCGAGGACCAGCTGCGGAGGGCGCGGTTCATCATGGGCATCTCCCACGACCTCAAGACGCCCTTGGCGCTGATCAAGGGCTACTCCGAGGCCCTCGAGGAGGAGCTGGGCGGCGGCCCCGAGGCCCTCGACCACCTCGGGATCATCCAGGCCAAGGCCGACCAGCTCGAGGGCATGATAGACGACCTCCTCGAATTCGAGCGCGTGGACACCGGCGATTGGAAGCGGGAGCGCATGATCGAGGTCGACATAGGCTCCTTCCTGCGCGCCTTCGCGAAGCGAGTCGAGGCCGACGCCGCCCTCCTCGAGCGGGAGATCCGCTCCAAGATCGACATCCCGGAGGGCGTGAAAGTCCTGATGGACGAGCGCCTCGCGACCCGCGCCCTCGAGAACCTCGTGAACAACGCCATGCGCTACACCTCCGCGGGGGACACGATATGCGTCGAAGCCCGCGCGGGGGAGGGGGGAGCGGAGGGCCCCATAGTGATCGTCGTGGCCGACGAGGGCCCCGGCATATCCCCCGAGGACCTGCCCCACATCTTCGAGCCCTTCTACCGGGGCTCCTCCTCGCGGCGGGAGGAGGGGATGGGCCTCGGCCTCTCCATCGTGAAGACTATAATCGAGTCCCACGGCTGGTCCATCGAGGCCCGGCGGGACGAGGGGGAGGGGGGCCACAAGGGCGCCGTCTTCGTCATCACGATCCCCCGGGGCGTCGGCCTCATCGGACGAGGATCCCCGTGACCCGGCCAGGACCGCCGGCGCCTATCTGGGGCCGGGCCTAGAGGTCTATGGGCCGCCTGTTGTCCGAGAGCCTGCGCATGAGGTAGTCCCTGTCGAGGCCGAGGTCCGAGACGATCCGGCGCATCTGCTCGACCGAGAGGAGATTCTGCTCGGCGAAGAGGTAGGCCAGCTCGCGCTCGGCGAGGCAGGGCAGCTTTAGGGAGGCGAGCATCTCCGGGCAGGGGTCGTCGCAATCCATGTGGCGGGACCGCAGGCTAGCGGCCAGCCTCGACTTCTCGTCCCCCGAGGCGACGGCGTTGAGCTCGGCCATGAGGGGCACGATGTCCCCGCGGGCTGCGGCCTCGCCCATGGGCTTCAGCGTGAAGAAGCTGTATTCCTTGGCGGGTAGGTAGTGGTGCACGTCGCAGCGGGTGCAGTAGTTGGGCTCCCGGCCGTCCTCCTTGGCCCGGTCGCCCCCGATTATAATGAGGGGATCGAAGTAGGGCGCGGGGCACTCCACGCCGTCCACCACGTAGTAGCGGTAGGTGTACAGGGAGTCGGCGAGGCACTCCCGCTGCTCGCAGTAGGCGGTGAGGGGGAAGACGTCGGTGGCGATCTCGAGGAGAAGCCGGGCGGTCTGGTTGAAGATCTCCCTGCGGAAGTTGAGCACGAGGCTCGGGCAGACGAACACGAGGCCCCGCTTGGCCGCTTCGTCCTTCATGAGGTAGGCGAGCCTCTCGTCGAAGAAGGTGGCCTCGTCCACGATCCAGGTGCCTACCCCGGGATTCTCGGCGAGGAGGCTCTCGAGGGCGAAGGAGTCCCGGGCCTGGCCGATGCGGTCGCCGCAGCGCTCGTAGCCGCCGCGGTAGGCCAGGGCGTCGGGCGGGTAGTCGGGGAAGCGGGCGGCGTCCAGGCTCGAGCGCACGACGAAGATATCCCGCCGGTCCGCGTCGGGGCCCCCGGCGGCTGACTCGGCCGCGCCGACCTTGGACCTCGCGACTATTCCGTCCCTCCACATCCGCGCGGAGAACTCGGTCTTGCCCGAGCCCATGGGGCCGATGACCAGGATGATCCTCCCCGGCCTCGTGAAGTCGAAGTGGTTGTACGCGTGGTGGACCCGGAGGAGGGGAAAGCCGAGGTTCCGAAGGAAGTTCCCGGCCTCCCCGGATAGCTCTGCGGGTAGATCGCTCATCGTCGTTATTCCTCTGATTCTTTGCGCTCGCCGAATTCCCTGGCCGAAGCGAGGACCCCGCCGACGCTCGCGCCGACGAGGCCGGTGAGGAAGAAGCTCTTCGCCACCGGGCCCATGACGGCCGCGGGGTAATCGCGGAGGAGCTGGCCCCCTGCGCCGGACATCGTGGCCTTGGCGTCGGGGAAAATCAGGTTCTGGAGGAATAGTCCCCCGGGTACAGCGAGCATGGCGATGAAGCATAGCACGAGAACCGAGGGGAGGAGGAGGTGCCTTCCGGCCTTCGACAGCCGCTCCGCGAGGTCCCTCCCGTACAGGGCCCCGAGGCCGACGAGGAGGAGAACCGCGGCGGCCGGCCCGTCCAGCTGGAGCCTGCGCCCTCCCGCGGCCTCTAGTTCGATTTCCGCGGGAACCCGCGACGCCATATCGGGGGACCTCAGGGCCTCGTGTAGGCGGTCGTCCCCGACGGTGCGCTCGTAGGCGGCCTTGTCGAGGATCCAGGGCCTCGCCGAGACCAGGAGCAGGGCCGCGAGGAGACCCGCGAAGAGGAAGAGGAGGTTCGCGCGGCCCCGGCGCACCTAGCTCACCTCGCCATTGCCACGTTGGCCCTGACGCTCCGCTCGCCGAAGGCGAGGTACTTGAAGGGGTGGATGTCCAGGGCGTTGGGATACCAGCCCTCGACGAAGTCGGTGTCGATCACGTTGGCCGCGAGGCTGTGGTAGATCGGCAGGACCGCAGCGCCGGAGAGGAGCCTGGTCTCAGCGAGGGCCAGGGCATCGAGGCGGTCGGTGCCGGTCTTGAGGGCCGCCGCGTCGAGGAGCCGGTCGTACTCGGGGTCGTCCATCCGGGCGTCGTTCAGGTTGGAGTCCTTGGCCCACATCTGGAGGAAGGCGAGGGGATCGGCGAAGTCGCCGATCCAGCTCGTGGAGGCGATGGTCCACCCCGAGGCCGCAGCTCCCCCCCGGATCTGGGCGAAGTAGCCCTTGGCGGGGACCTTCTTGAGCGCCACCGTCACTCCCGGAAGCTTTTCCCATGCGCCCTTGCAGATCCCCGCGATGCGCGCCGCGTCCTCCCCGTCCTCGGGAACGAGGATGGTGATCGGGGGAAGGCCCGCGCCGCCCTTGTGACCGGACTTCTCGAGGAGCCTCATGGCCTCGTTCTGGTCCGGGGCGGCTATTCCCTTGACCGATCGGTATCCTGGCTGGGGAAGGACGAGGGTCGGGGCGGGGGCGAGGTACTTGTCCCGGGAGCGGACATCGTCCCAGGGGAGGAGGAGGGCGAGGGCCCGGCGCACGTCCCGGTCGTTCCAGGGCGGCGTGGCGCAGTCGAAGAACCAGTAGTTGGTGCTGAACATGAGCCCGACCTCGATGGAGCCTTGGGCGAGGAGGGCCTTGAAATCCATGGGCCCCGCCAGCCAGTGGATGGACCCGTCGTCGAAGCGCCTCGTGGCGTCCCCGTCGTCGTCGGTGAAGATGGCCCTGACTCGGGGAATGCTGACCGAGTCGGCGTCCCAGTACGCGTCGTTCTTCACGAGGAGGAGCCCCGAGGAGTCGAAGGAGGCGAATTTATAGGGGCCGTCCACCGGGAAGGGGAGGGCGGCCTTCCAGTCCTTGGCCGCGAGCATGGAGGGGTGGATCGGCGAGAAGGAGTGGTGGCAGAGGAGGCGGGTGAAGTAGTCGGCCCGGGACTC
>Ga0268360_1003183_pt1 | contig 10856 bp, 5 predicted proteins | sample BioMet11_FD_192465 | JGI IMG/M metagenome (GOLD analysis project Ga0268360, IMG submission 192465) | Sewage microbial communities from Oakland, California, United States - Biofuel 11 (Illumina Assembly) | ecosystem: Engineered > Wastewater > Sewage > Unclassified | place: USA: California... | reverse complement strand
AGCGAAGTTCAGTATTTTGAGGAACTCGAAACCGCCGCTAAGATTCGCAAATACATCAAGCAGAAGAACGTGTCCCAGTTACCAGAGAGCATTCAGGACATTATCCGCAAGCGTCAGGCACAAGCCCGCACGCTGGAAGAGAGCGCGAAGGCTCAGATTGACAAGGCTATCGTGGGCGGTGCATTCTTTATCTGCGGCGAGAAGATAGAAATCAAATACGGCGAAGCCAAGGGCAAGCTGGACGAAGCCTTGAAGCAACTTATCGAGAGCGTCTACTCCAAACTAAACCTTGTGAACACGTTCTATGAGAGTGATGCCGACATTCTTACCATTCTCAACGGCCAGCCGCAGCAGAGCGGTTTTGTTGGGATGGGCAGCAACAATGAGTTTGCTCTGAACGAAGTCAGCCAGTGGCTTGAGGAACGCCACATGAGCCACGTCCCCGTGTCTATGGGCGATGTGCAGAGGCGCTACCAGGCGATACCTTACGGTTGGCGAGAGATTGACATTGCCGCTCTTGTGGCACGGCTTATCGTGTCACAAAAGATTGAAATCCGCTATGGTGGAGCGGTCGTGGGCAAGGACGACAAGAATCTCGTCCGCTATTTGCGCGTGAAGTCCGAGATTGACAAGGCAAGCGTAAGTCGTCGAATCGCTCCGTCCGAGGACGATATGCGGAAAACGGTCAAATTCCTGCGCGACTGGCTCGGACAGATGAGCATCGCCGAGGACGAGGACGGTTTGCTGACCTTCGTCAAAGACACGTTGACTGCAAGGCTACAAAGGTATGAAAACCTGCTCACAGCAGAATACAGCCGTGACCGCTACCCGCAAAAGGAAGTGGTGATAAGTGCCCGCGATTTGATGCGTGACATTCTCTCACAGAAGAACGACAACGTAGCTCTCTTAAAACGTCTGCTTGCCAAGCAGGATGATCTGCTTGATAGCACGGAAGATATGGAAGAAATCGAAGCCTTCTTTAAGTCCCAACGGACTATCTTTGACGCAGCACGAAAACTTCAAAGCGATCTGCAAAACGAGCGGGACTACTTCGTTACCGACTCTGACACCAACGGTAAAATTAATGAGATTTCTGCTATCCTCGGTATGCCGAAGCCTTATGGAAGAATCAAAGATCTCTCCGATCTTATGCAGGGGATAAAGATTGCCTATGGCGTTCTTTTAGAGCAAAAGAAAGAGGAAGTTCGCGGTATTATCACCTTATGTATGGGTGATGTCCACACACTCGCAGGTGTTGGAAGCAAAGCAAACGACGAAGTAAAGAAGTCGGACGACCGCTTCACCGAGTACAAGCAGAAAGTCACCGATGCCACAAGCCTTACCGTGCTTGACGCAATGATAACGCAATTACAGAACTATAAAGACCAAGTTTGCAAACGGGTGGAGTCCATGCTTCATGAAGACCCAGCGCCCCACGAAGCGGGGGCTGAAAAGCCGAAGCCGCAAAAAATCGTACAAGTTCGCCGCTACGACGTGTTCCCTGTTAAACGGCTAACCTCAAAAGACGACGTGGACGCCTATCTTGAAGGTATACGCAAGAAGCTTTACGACACATTGGAAGCAAACGATGGAATTCAGATAAATTAAGCGAGGGTGTGAATATGAACAAGAACGCCATTCAAAAATATGCAGTCTGGGCGCGGAATGAGTTGATCGAGCAGATCGAGCAACGTGCCTATCAATATGGCATTAACGATAAGGGCTACGGCGATGAGAACGCCACAGTTATCGCTGGACGTGTTCTGTCCGCAGACGAGAAACGGCAGCGTCATGATTTTGTTGTACAGATAAAAGAACACGGCTTTAGGCAAGCAGTTGAGGAAGTGGCGTACACTTGGTTCAACCGCTTTGTCGCCTTGCGCTATATGGAAGTCAATGACTATCTGCCAACCCATGTCCGTGTGTTCTCAGACGCGAGCGGCAGTTTCAACCCCGAAATTCTCAAAGATGTTCTGCATCTCGAATTAAAGGACTTGGACAGGGCGAAAGTGTCTGAACTACTGAACGCTAATCAGACGGAGGAACTCTACCGCTATCTCCTTCTGACGCAGTGCAACGCATTAAACGAGGCATTGCCGGAAATGTTCGAGCGGCTCGGTAGCTACACCGAAATGCTGTTGCCGAACAACATTCTGAAGCCGGACAGTGTTCTTGGTCGACTTGTGACGGATATACCCGAAGAAGATTTCCGAGACGCGGTGCAGATTATCGGATGGATGTACCAGTATTACAACACCGAGCCGAAGCAGGCTGTGTTCGACGGCTTGAAGAAAAACGTCAAAATCACCAAGGAGAAAATTCCCGCTGCGACACAGCTTTTTACGCCGGACTGGATTGTGCGGTATATGGTCGAGAACTCTCTCGGACGGTTGTGGCTTGAATCGCACCCGAACGACACATTGAAAGCGAGCTGGACATACTACCTTGACGAAGCGGAACAAACACCGGAAGTTGCAGAAAAGCTGCGTGTTCTGCGGTCACAGTCGCCTGTGAAGTCACCGGAGGACATCCGCCTGATCGACCCCTGCATGGGCAGCGGACACATATTGGTGTATGCTTTTGACGTGTTGATGCAGATATACGAGAGCGAAGGCTATAATCCACGTGATGCCGCAAAATTAATACTTGAGAAAAATATCTACGGTCTGGACATCGACCGCAGGGCGTATCAGCTTGCCTATTTTTCGCTGATGATGAAAGCACGGCAATACAACCGCCGTATTTTCGCGGAGGATGCGAAGCCGCAGGTCTATTATCCTGCAGGTTGGAGCGACGGTGAGGAATATGGCTCGCTTGTGAAAGTGGACGCACTACCGCCGAAACCAGAACTGCCGAAGGACCAACTCACAATTTTTGATGATTATGAGCGAGACTTGCGCATATGGAACTTAAAGCGTCTATTGGCGCAGAAATACGACGTGGTTGTGACCAACCCGCCATATATGGGCGGCTCAGGCATGAGTGCAAAGTTGTCGGAGTTTGTGAAAAAAAACTACCCCGATAGCAAGAGTGACCTTAGCACAGCCTTTATGGAGCAAACGCTCTATCTTTGCAAACCTGCGGGTTTTATGGCTATGATAAACATTCCTGTATGGATGTTCTTGTCGAGCTATGAGAAGTTGCGCATTTCGTTGTTGTCAAACAGAACATTCATCAATTTGCTTCATTTTGGGCGCGGTGTATTCGGAGCAGATTTCGGAACGACATCGTTTGTTATTAAAGCTAGCTATATTAGCGGGTACACTGGGCTTTATAGAAAACTCTATTCACGGCAAGGGGCTGTGGATAATTTTGAGAAGAAGCACGAACTATTCTTCTCCGATTATGGCAAGTTCAACATTTGCCAAGATGATTATAAATCCGTACCAGGCTATTCAATTGCTTACAGTGCAAGCCGTGGTTTGCTCGATGCATTTAAGTTTGGGAAGCGAATTGATTCTTTCGCTGCTCCGAAACAAGGCCTTGCAACGGCTGACAATAATCGTTTCTTACGCCTATGGTTTGAAGTTCCTGTGGCAAACTGCGGATTTTCAATGACACAGGAAGAAGCCATCAAAAGTAAATTGAGATGGTTTCCCTATAATAAAGGCGGCGGCTTTCAAAAGTGGTACGGCAACAATGAATACCTCGTTAACTGGGAAAATGATGGTTACGAAATTCGTAACTTCTCAGATGGGAATGGGTATATCCGTTCGCGTGCCCAAAACACACAGTATTACTTTCAAGAGTGCTTGTCATGGTGTAAAGTAACTATTTCGGGTTTCTCTATGCGTTATATACCCAAGGGTTTCTTGTTCGATATTGCTGGTTGCTCTCTTTTTAACACAGGCGATAAAATGCGCTATGTATTGGGCTTCGCCAATTCAAAGGTTAACAGCCTAATACTATCGATAATAAGCCCGACGGTTAACTATGAAGTCGGGCACATAGCCTCGTTACCGATAGTTGGCGAAAGCACTCAAACGATCGAGGACTTAGTTGACAGCAACATTAATCTTTCTCGTGACGATTGGGATGCCTTTGAGGTTTCATGGGATTTCAAATGTCACCCATTGCTTTGCGGCGAGCGAACAATCGCGTCAGCGTTTGACAAGTGGGAGCACGAGGCAGCTGAGCGGTTCGGCACGCTCAAAACCAATGAAGAAGAACTTAACCGCATTTTCATCGACATCTACAGCTTGCAGGATGAGCTCTCTCCGGAGGTTGAAGACAAGGACGTCACCGTGCGACCTGCCAACTTGGGGCGCGATATTCGCAGTCTCATCAGCTATGCTGTTGGTTGTATGTTCGGACGGTACTCACTCGATACAGAAGGGCTTGCCTTTGCGGGCGGCGACTGGGACGCGGGTAAATATAAGACGTTCATTCCTGACAAGGACAATATCCTCCCCATCTGCGACGACGAGTATTTCGACGACGACATTGTGGGCCGGTTTGTGAACTTCGTGCGCGTGGTCTACAGTGCGGAAACATTAGAGGAAAATTTGAAGTTCATCGCCGACGCGCTCGGCGGCAAGGGTACGCCGCGTGAGGTCATTCGGAACTATTTCCTGAACGACTTCTATGCCGACCATTGCAAGATCTACCAGAAACGCCCGATATACTGGCTGTTTGATAGTGGAAAAAAGAACGGCTTCAAAGCTCTTGTCTACCTGCATCGCTACTCGCGTGACATGCTCGCCAAACTGCGGACGGATTACGTCCACGAGCAGCAGGAGCGTTACCGTACACAGCTGGCGCACATCGCCACTGCTCTGAACACCGCAACAGGCGCAGAACGGGCACGGCTCTTAAAACAGCAGGACAAGCTGACTGAGCAGCTGAAAGAAATCACTGTTTTTGAAGAGAAGGTACACCACCTCGCCGACCAAAACATTGAGATTGATCTTGACGACGGTGTGAAGAAGAATTACGAAATCTTCACCGACGTTCTGGCGAAGATATAGGAGGACACTATGCTGTCAGAAACGATAAAACTTAGGCTTAAGGAGCGGTTTGACGCGCCACTGCCGGAATTTTATAAACGCCGCATCGTCTTCTGGCACGACGAAGACGGTGAATTTGCGGATGCGATTGACGAACTTGATTTGTCCGGAGTGAGCGTTGTCAAACTTACCGGCACAAACAACTTCGCCGTAAAGAAATTGCTCTCGTCGGACGATCTTACGGGCGATTACCTTATCTACGACCCGCTGTCTTATGAGAAAGATCAGCATGACGACTGGCTGCTGGACATCAGGCTTTATAGCGAGGAGTTCCGAGCCGACCTTGTGTCGATGCAAATGGAGGAACTGCTCGTCGAGCCATCATCCGCTATGCGAAAAGCAATGAAACTGTACGCCAAATTCTTCAATAAAATAGATCGCAAGGAGAAGCTGCGCCGTATCGGGCGTACATACCAGACCCCGCTGCAACTACACATCGACATTATGGCGGTTCTGTGTGGCATAAACGGCGGCTCAGCACAGGACGTTATCGTCGCTGTGCTATCGGCAGGCTTGGAGAAAGAAAGCAACGATGCGCTGATTAACATAGACAAGTTTGGCAACATCGAAGCGTTCTGGCAGCTTGTGCAGAAGTACACAGGCTATGTGAATGCGGAGGATAGACCGCTCGGTGAGCTGGCCGCACACATACTAATCACCGCTCTGTCGCAGACGGTGCCCGCTTCCGCTCTGCGTGGCTTGGAACGATTTATTTCCGACCCGTGTAAGGCGTACTGCTATCAACTTGTTCACGAGTGGCAGCGGGGAGACAGCAGCGACGGCTTAATCGAGATTTGCCGCTATGTTGAACATGAGTTACGCCTTCCTGACCGGTTTGACAAGACGGATATAAACATCCTCTTAAAGAGCGACGTTTTCCCCGCCATCAATGAAAGTATACTGAAACGCTTCTTTACCGAGATTAGCGAGAACGTCATAAAGGTAGAGGAGATCATCGGTGCGGTCGAGAACCGCCGTACCGCCGCTTGGTATGCTCTGACCGAAGACTACCTCGAAAGCCTTTATTATATTGCCAAGATGCAAGAGTTTTATCTGGAACATATTGACGGATTCCATATCGTGGAACCAGCAAAGGTCTGGAAGCTATACACGACAGATGCTTACGAGATGGACGGCCATTACCGGCACTTCCATTTTAGTTTTGGTAATACACTAAAATCCCCGAACGCCCTCTTGGAGGACGCTTTGAAGAAGTGCTCCGATGTGGTGGAGGGCTTGTACCGTGAGTGGTTCTTGAAGCAACTCACCTTGACTTGGACTAAAGCCATAGCGGGCGATTTGGATTCGCTCGGATATGTTTCAGAGATAAATGAACAGCGCAGATTCTACAACCGTTATGTTTCGCCGAACATGAGCAAAAGTAACCGTGTGTTTGTGGTAATTTCTGATGCCTTGCGCTATGAGGTCGCCGCAGAGCTTTCCGAAGCCCTCAACCACAATACCAAGGGCAAGGCGACTCTTGAATCCATGCAAGCCGTGTTTCCAAGCATCACGAAATTTGGAATGGCAGCGCTTCTGCCAGGCAAAGAGGTGTCGGCAAACGATAAAATTGAAGTATTCGTGGACGGCAATCCGACCGCCAGCACCGCCCAGCGTGGTGCGATATTAAACGTCGCCAACCCCGACAGCGTAGCCGTAACCTACCACGACTTGCTTCAAATGAAGCCATCAGAGCAAAGTGCGCTTGTAGTCGGTAAGCAAGTCGTGTATATCTATCACAACACGATAGATGCGCTCGGTGACAAGCCCGCCACTGAAATGAAGGTGTTTGAAGCATGTCAAACGGCCATTAATGAATTAAGCGGAATTGTAAAGTTAATACTCAATCGCTTAGGCACTAATATTTTCATAACCGCCGACCATGGCTTCCTGTACACCTATAAAGCACTCGATGAGAGCCAGAAAATCAGCCGTCAGACCTTTGATGGCGAAGTATACGAACTGGGTAGACGTTACGCACTTACTGCTGCAGATACAGCCGCCGACTACCTACTGCCCGTCAAGACCGAGAGGACGATTGGCGGAACTTCCATGAAAGGCTATACACCGCAGGATACCGTCCGTATCAAGGTTCAGGGTGGTGGTGAGAACTATGTCCACGGAGGCATCAGTCTGCAGGAAATGGTTGTGCCTGTCATCGTCTATAAAGGTATGCGTACAGACTACAAGAAGTATGTCGAGGTGCAGAATCCGGGGCTGTCGCTCATTTCCGAAAGCCACAAGGTTTCTAACCTGATGTTTTCACTTGACTTCCTGCAAAAGCAGCCTGTGGGCGACAAGGTTCAGCCATGCAATTACACTCTGCACTTTACCAACGACGAGGGTGTTCCCGTCAGCGACTTCCAGACAGTCATCGCCGACAGAACGAGCGCAAACGCCTCAGACCGTGTGTTCCGCGTGAGGTTTACGCTGAAGCAGATGCAATACAACAAAACTAAATTATATCGCCTTGTCATTGCCAACGATACCGATGCCCCAGAAGAGGTTGAGTTCCGCATTGACATAGCGTTTGCCGATGATTTCGGCTTTGACCTGTAGCACAAGGAGGATTCCGCGATGGATATAGATTCAATCCAATACACACCGGCAACAGATGACGCAAATGAAGTCATTTATCGAAAACTGCGTGAGCATTTCGACGGAAAGATCGTTCGTAAAGACCTGACCAAAGCTATCAAAGAAGGCGCGAATGTGCCTGTCTACGTCTTGGAATTTTTGCTTGGCCAGTATTGCTCCTCCGACGACCCGAACATCATTGAGAGCGGTGTTCAGAACGTCAAGCGAATCCTCTCTGAGAACTTCGTGCGACCCGATGAAGCGCAGAAGGTGCTGTCCGGCTTACGTGAGCGCGGCAGCTACACGGTCATCGATCGTCTAACTGTGAGCCTAAACATCAAACTTGACCGCTATGAAGCCGACTTCTCAAACCTCGGTATCCGCAACATCCCCATATCGTCGGACTATGTGTCAAAGTACGATCGCCTGCTATGTGGCGGCATTTGGTGTATTGTCGGACTTGAATATGAGTACATCGAGGAAGACAAGAAGTCCACGCCAATCCGCATCGTGAAACTGACCCCGATTCAGATGCCGCACATCGACATGGACGAAATAAAGCAAGGCCGTCGCGCTTTTACCAAGGACGAGTGGATAACCGTTTTGCTCCGTTCCACAGGTATGGAGGCGGACCGCTTCACAGATCGCGAGAAGTGGCTACAACTCGCCAGGATGCTTCCGTTAATCGAGAATAACTTCAACCTTTGTGAACTGGGACCCCGTAGTACGGGCAAGTCGCATCTGTACAAGGAAATCTCGCCGAATAGCATCCTCGTGTCGGGCGGACAGACCACGGTAGCCAACCTTTTCTACAATATGTCGAGCAAGCAAGTTGGGCTTGTTGGGCTTTGGGACTGCGTGGCTTTCGATGAGGTAGCAGGCATTACTTTCAAGGACAAAGACGGCGTTCAAATAATGAAAGACTATATGGCTTCCGGCTCCTTTGCCAGAGGCAAGGAAGAAAAGGCGGCATCGGCTTCAATGGCTTTCGTCGGTAATATTAACCAAAGTGTGGACGTGCTGCTGAAAACCTCGCACCTTTTTGATCCGTTCCCAGAAGCGATGGCGTATGATACGGCATTTCTCGACCGTATGCACTGTTATATCCCCGGTTGGGAAATCCCAAAGTACCGCCCCGAATCGTTCACCGACGGTTATGGTTTCATCACCGACTACCTCGCTGAATTTATGCGACAGATGCGGAAAGAGCAGTTCGGTGACGTGTGCGACAAATACTTCCGGTTTGGCAGCAACCTGAATCAACGTGACGTTATCGCCGTCCGCAAGATAGTGTCCGGCTTTGCCAAATTGCTCTATCCAAACGGCGAGTTCACCAAAGATGAAATCGAAGAAATCCTAACTTTCGCCCTCGAAATGCGCCGCCGTGTTAAAGAGCAGCTTAAGAAAATTGGTGGCATGGAGTTCTATGATGTGAACTTTTCCTACATCGACAACGAGACTTTTGAGGAGCGTTATGTTTCCGTGCCGGAGCAAGGTGGCGGCAAGATAATCCCCGAAGGAATGACTAATCCAGGCACTGTCTACACAATCTCGCAGGGCAAGAGCGGTATGATAGGTGTGTACCGCCTTGAAACTCAGATGCTTCCCGGCAACGGCAAGTTCGAGCGCACTGGGCTTGGCTCCGATCGTGACGCAAAGGAAGCCACAAACACTGCATTCAACTACCTGAAAGCAAGCGGCAACCAGATAAGCGGTCAACTGAGCACAACTACAAAGGACTACATTATCAACTACCAAGACCTTAACGGCATCGGTATGACGAAGTTTCTGACCCTGCCTACTGTGATTGCGCTTGCATCCTGTGCATTGAGCAAGCCGACTCTTTCTAGCCTCGCTGTGCTGGGTGAAATCAGCATTAGTGGTACAATCCTCAAAGTTGAGGAGCTGGCGAGCGTCCTGCAAGTCTGCCTCGATGCCGGAGCGAAGAAAGTATTAATACCGATAACATCAGCCGCCGAACTTGGAACGGTTCCGTCAGACCTTATCGGCGCATTCAGTTTAATATTTTACTCAACACCGCAGGAAGCAGTGTTTAAGGCTTTGGGAGTAGAATAAGGGGGAATTGATTATGGCAAATAGAACTGGAACTTATGTCGCCTTTGATGGATTAGGCGAAGCAGACCCTACCAAATCCGATTTCAGATATTATGCGACAATACAGGCGTGGAGCGCAAACAAGAACATTGAGTTCTCATTAACAAACAGCCATGAGAAAACATATGCGGTGCGCGATTCAAGTTTAAAGGCCACCCTATATTCTCGAATTCAGGAAAGGCTTAGAGCATCAAAAAATATGTTGGTTATTATCACAAAGGATACACGATATACGGGAAGCGTACTCTCGTATGAAATTGAACAAGCTATCGATACATACAAGATTCCTTTGATTATCGCGTATCCTGAATATTCAGCAATCTGTGATGTTAATGCCTTGAGTAACCTCTGGCCAAAAGCACTTGCCGAGCGAATCGGTAACGCTGGCATAGAGGCAATACATATTGCTTTTAAAAAAGAACCTATTTTTGATGCAATTTCTCGCTTTTATGTAAATGGTGAGCACCTCACCAACGGAAAGAACTATTACAACCGCCAATCTTACGTTGACTGGGGGCTTGTTTAATGAAAGTATCACCTTTTGATAAGCGAGTGCTGAACAAATTCTATGCTTTTTTAAGCGCGATAAGCGTAATTACTTCTATTGTGTTTCTGTTTGCCGGCATAGAGGATAAGGATAAACCGGTCGCAGGCGCAGTGGCACTTGGTATAATCATCCTTGCTTACTTCGGGATCTGGATCTACGCAAACGTGCGTCGCAGCATGTTTATTGCATAGTAGAATTACCCAAAGTTGCAAAACAAAAATGGACATAGTTGCATGTCCAAATTGGACATAATTGCAAAGCTTTGTATCATGACTCAATGGAACGGTGTTGCGCCTAAGTGGCAGCCACCAAGTGTGAGTCATTTCATTAAAAGATCCATTGCAGACATTTCCATAAACCATTAACCTTATCTTTGTTGTGGACCAAACAATAAAGACAAGGAGGAAAGGAGAATGTCAACTACAATGGATCAGATACATCATATCAGAGAACTGTTTTATCAACAAGACAAGAACATTTCACGAATAGCATCTGAAACCGGTCTTAATCGCAAGACCATCAGTAAATACGTGGATATGGAGGATTTTAACAGTCCATCACCAACAGCGGCATCAGAGGAAATACATGAATCAAAACTTGATTCTTTCAAA
>Ga0268360_1003175_pt1 | contig 10879 bp, 10 predicted proteins | sample BioMet11_FD_192465 | JGI IMG/M metagenome (GOLD analysis project Ga0268360, IMG submission 192465) | Sewage microbial communities from Oakland, California, United States - Biofuel 11 (Illumina Assembly) | ecosystem: Engineered > Wastewater > Sewage > Unclassified | place: USA: California... | reverse complement strand
TATCCTCTCTCTTATCACGGATGGGGAGATGTTTTGGTCTTGTTGTTTTTTGGTTTTGTTCCTGTATGCGGAACTTATTATGTACAGGCTTTGACCATTACTCCCTCAGTGATTGTTGGTTCACTCATCAGCGGACTAGCCATTGACACTTTGCTTGTGGTTAATAACTATAGAGACCGGGAAGCTGATGCCTTGAGCGGAAAAAAGACAGTTGTAGTTCGTTTCGGAGAACCTTTCGGACGTTATCTCTATCTATTCTTAGGTATGATTGCCTGCTGGCTTTGTCTTTATTTTGTATTTGAAGGTCACTTATGGGCAGCCTTACTTCCTCAGTTTTACTTGGCTTCTCACTTCAAGACTTGGCAGCGATTGGTAAAAATACACAAAGGGAAAGAGCTAAATGTTATTTTGGGAGAAACATCCAGGAATATGCTTATTCTTGCTATGCTTTTATTTATCGGATTATCACTGGGATAAAAATAATAATCAAAAGGAATAATTATAAATTAGCCGTTTACTTTTTTGAGTTTGATATACATCTAACACATATTATGATATACATCAAACAGCAGCGATGATGTACATCAAAAGGGTGCTTTGATATATATCAAAACAAAAACATGACTTTGAATTTTAATAAATACTCATCGGGTTATTATATAAAAGAAATGGGGTACCTTAAAGCACCCCATCATTATAATATCTTGAAACCTCTATTTAAATAAAAGCAGGAAATAATTTCCCTTCTTTTAACTGGTAATGCTGACCTGTTTCCGGACAAGTTGCTTCACCGTTTTCATCAAACAAAAGCCTGTGTCCGTATTCGCTCACCCAACCAGTTTGATGTGCCGGGTTTCCTGTTACCAATGCATAAGGCAAAACATCTTTAGTTACCACCGCACCGGCACCAATCATGGCATATTCACCAATTGTGTTTCCACAGACAATAGTAGCATTGGCACCAATAGTTGCTCCGTGTTTTACAAGTGTGGTGCGGAACTCCTCTTTCCGTTCAATAAAGCTACGGGGATTAATTACATTAGTAAATACACATGACGGGCCAAGAAATACATCGTCCTCGCAAATAACGCCGGTATAAACAGATACATTATTCTGAACCTTTACATTGTTTCCCAGAATAACTTCCGGTGAAATTACTACGTTCTGCCCTATATTGCAGTTATTGCCCAGCTCGCACCCAGTCATCAGATGTGAGAAATGCCAGATCTTTGTCCCCTCACCTATCTGGCAACCGGGGTCTATCACTGCAGTTTCGTGAACAAAATAGTTATTCTCCTTGCTCTGCATATTCGCGTATCTTATCTATAATAAAGTTTTGCACCTCTTCGGTCATTTCTGTATGAATGGGCAATGAAAGAACTTGCTGGCAAAGTAACTCAGAGTTTGGCAGTTGTTCACCCTTTCGCACGATATCAGTGAAAGCTTCCTGCTCTTGCAGTGGAAGCGGATAATACACCATACTTGGAATTCCATGGGATGCAAGGAACTTCTTCAGTTCATCTCGTTTGCCATCAAGTACTTTTATAGTAAACTGATGAAAAGTATGAGATGTATATGGCATCTTCCGAGGAAGGAGAATTGAATTCAAGTCTGAAAGTCCTTCATAATAGCGTTTTGCCACCAATTGTCTTTCTTCTATATAGTCGTTCAGATGATGGAGTTTTACACTCAGAATAGCTGCCTGAATGGTATCTAATCGGGAATTGCACCCTATTACATCGTGAACATATTTTTTAGATTGCCCATGACTGGCAATCATTTTAACACGGAAAGCCAGATCGTCATCATTCGTCATCAGTGCACCACCGTCTCCCATGCAACCTAAATTCTTGGTCGGAAAAAAGGATGTGCATCCAAAGTGCCCCATTGTTCCGGCTTGCTGTTCTTTTCCTTCGGAGAAAGAATAAACAGAACCAAGCGACTGAGCATTATCTTCGATAACAAACAGATCATTAGCCTCAGCCAGTTGAAGAATCTCCTCCATCGGACAACTTTGTCCAAACAAGTGGACCGGGATGATAGCTTTTGTTTTAGGAGTAATCGCCTTTTGAATATGAGCAGCCGTTACATTAAACGAGTCATAGTCCACATCCACCATTACCGGAACCAGTCCCAGCAAAGCAACCACCTCAGCTGATGCAATGTAAGTAAAGGCAGGAACAATAACCTCATCTCCGGGCTGGAGTTTGAGAGCCATCAATGCTATAAGTAGAGCATCGGTACCATTGGCCACGGGAATAACATGGCGTACTCCCGTATAACTTTCTAAATCAGTTGCAAATTCCCCAACCTGCAGACCATTTATAAATGAGCAGGAATCAATCACGCTCTGAATAGCATTATCAATTTCCGGCTTAATTCTTAGATACTGACCTTTAAGGTCTACCATGGGGATTTGCGAGTCGGGGTCTATCATTTGTTTCCGTACATTTTTTCGTAGTACTTCTGATAATCTCCGCTGGTAACTTCTTCAACCCAGCTTTGATTTTCCAGATACCACTTAATTGTTTTCACAATTCCAACCTCGAACTTAGTCTCGGGATACCAGCCAAGTTCATTGGTTATCTTAGTAGGGTCAATGGCATATCGCTGATCATGGCCAAGACGGTCTTTCACAAATGTAATTAGTGATTCATTAATCCAATCGATAGAGAGCTCACCTTTTTCGTTATATTCCTTTTTCTTGAGCACCTCGCGATAAGCCGCATTCTCTGTCATCATCTGGTGAATAGTAGCAATAGTCAGCTTCACAATTTCAATATTTTGCTTTTCATTGTGTCCTCCTACATTGTAAACCTCTCCCACTCTACCTTCGCGAACAACTAAATCGATTGCTTTGCAATGGTCTTCAACATACAACCAGTCGCGTACATTCTTGCCATCTCCATAAACAGGAAGATTCTTTCCTTCGAGAATATTCTTTATAATAAGTGGAATTAGTTTTTCGGGGAAATGGAAAGGACCGTAGTTATTTGAACAACGGGTAATGCTTACCGGCATTTTATAAGTATCGAAGTAAGCCATCACAAACATATCGGCACTAGTCTTTGAAGCGCTGTAAGGGCTATGAGGACAAAGAGGAGTAGTTTCGTGGAAATATCCTTCAGCTCCAAGGCTACCGTAAACTTCATCCGTAGAAACCTGATGGAAACGTACTCCTTCGCGCCATGTAGGATAGCCTTGTTCGTCTTTACCAGTCACCCAACAACGGCGAGCAGCATCCAGTAGATTCTGCGTTCCAAGGATATTAGTCATCAGGAACAACTGAGGATTTTCAATACTTCTATCCACGTGACTTTCTGCAGCAAAGTTTACCACATAGTCGAACTGATATTGAGCAAATAGCTTATCAGCAAGTTCGCGGTCACAGATATCACCCTTTACAAATTCGCAACGAGTGTTATCTATATCTCCGACAATAGTACCTAGGTTACCTGCGTAAGTAAGCAAGTCGAGCACTACAACTTTAATATCATTATGTTTTGCAAGAATATATTTCAGATAGTTAGCTCCGATAAATCCGGCAGCCCCTGTCACCAAATAAGTTTTCATATATAATTATTTTGTTTTTGCTAATTCAATGAGGTATTTACCATACTCAGTTTTCGATAATTGCTGTCCAAGCTTATTCAACTGTTCAGTTGAAATCCAGCCATTACGCCATGCAATTTCTTCAATGCAGCTCACATAAAATCCCTGACGGTTCTGAATAGTTGCCACAAAGTTTGAAGCTTCGAGCAAGCTGTCGCAATTACCGGTATCAAGCCAAGCAAATCCACGACCAAAAAGTTCTACTTTTAAAGTCCCCTCTTCCAGATACAGTTTATTCAGATCAGTTATTTCATATTCACCACGGGCAGAAGGTTGCAGGCCTGCAGCTTTCTCTGTTACGGTTGAGTCGTAAAAATAAAGACCGGGAACCGCATAATTACTCTTTGGGTTTTCAGGTTTCTCCTCCAGAGAGATAACTTTTCCGGTTTCATCAAACTCGGCCACTCCATAAGCACGGGGATCTTTTACATAATAACCAAAGATACATGCACCTTTATTAATGCTTGCCGCACGATGAAGCATAGATGAAAAACCTTGTCCGTAGAACATATTATCACCCAGAATCAAACATCCCGGTTCGCCATTCAGGAATTCTGCGCCCAAAACAAAAGCTTGCGCCAATCCGTTCGGTTTTTCCTGAATTTTATATTCAAATTTCATACCAAGCTCTTCACCTGTTCCCAGCAAGTCTCTAAACATAGGAAGATCACGAGGAGTAGAAATAACCAAAACTTCACGAATTCCAGCCAGCATCAATGTAGACAACGGGTAATAAATCATCGGCTTATCATACACTGGCATGATTTGTTTTGATATGGCTTTGGAAAGCGGATAAAGACGAGTTGCACTTCCTCCGGCAAGAATTATTCCTTTCATAGATTACTTTGTTTATTATTAAACGCAAATTACGGAAAGATATTTGATATTGCAAAATAATTTAACGATAGATAAAGCAGTTTCTAGTAGAATCTAACGTTTTTAGAAATAAAATAATACATTTGTACATAACAAAATCTTAAGCTATGAAATATTTATTACGTACAATGATTGTCTTAGCTATCTTCCTTGGCATGGGATGTGATTGCGAAGGTTATTGGGATGAAGAGCCCGAATACAAAAGCTGCAAGCTGACCGATTTCCAGCTTTATCATATGAATAATGAGGGCAAACAACCTGTTGAGGGCACCTCGGCCGGAATAAAAAAAGAGGCATATATATTGCGAATAGACTTAATTACGGACTCTTTAATCAGAGCTAATAATTATTACTATTATAAGTTAGAAGATGGAATTATCAAACTAGACATTAACACTATAAATACTTTTAATCAAGATTATCCTGCCGGAGCAGATATAAGACCTTGCTTTACAAATTATCCAAGAACGGTAGAACAAAATATTGGGGATTATACTCAAAAAGGAGACACCATCGATATAATGACAGGCTCTAAAATTTATCTGGCTTTACGAACCATTCCTCAAGCCGGTTTACACTCCTTTAAGGTTACACTAACCTTGGCTAGCGGAAAAAAGATAGAAAAAGAAACAACTCCAATTGCTTTATACTAATTTAATCATCATGAGAAAAATAATTATATTGATTCTTTTCTTTTTGCCGGCTATAATGCAAGCACAAACAGAAAGTCCCAAACGCATGATAATAGATATGACAACCGGTATCAAAGTGAATTTGTTTGAGCCAAAGTTTGGCAATGCTTCAGATTGTCTTTTAAGTACCAAAACAATATCTCCTTTCATTAAAGGTAGGTTTAGTTATTTCTTTAGTTCCCAATGGGGAGCATTCATCGATTTAAAATTAGCATCGGCAACCCATTCGGGAAAAGATTATTCAAACATTGTACCAAACCTTTATTATAATCTGGGAGATGATTTCAATGAAAATAAAAGTACAACTCTCCATGACGGGAGTATTGGAGGGACATACCGCATTGAAAATAAAAATTGGTCTATCCGTACCAGATTGGGGATAGGTATAGGAGAAATGCTCGCCAAGAATCCAGACTTCACTATAAAAGAAAAAGGAAGTAACAATCTTTATTATATAAGATATACCGCAGGCGACAGTTATATGGAAGTCGATGAACTTCCTTTCTTAAATCCAGGTATTAGCCTGAGTTATAAGTATAATAATCTTCTTTTCAATGTGGATATTGATTACACCCAATTCATACAAAAAGTCAGTTACACTTATGTACTTACTGACGCTTACACCCAAGAAGTTATTGAGAAAAGAAAGTTCGCTCCCAAAAGCCTTTCCGGTAATCTTGAGATTGGTTTAGGAGTCAGTTTTTGCTATTAATTATCCAGCCAGTTCAATAACCTCCAGATCTTTAAACTCCCCATTATCTATGACAAACCGAACCATGGTACGCACTTTGTGAAAACCATAGATACCAGCTGCACCCGGATTAATATGAAGCATACTAAGAGTTTTGTCGTACTTTACTTTCAAGATATGTGAATGCCCGCTGATAAATAATTTTGGAGGACGAACCAGAATACTTCCACGAATTGATGGATCATAATTCCCGGGATAACCACCAATGTGCTTCATTAAAATTTCGGCGCCTTCAATGGTAAATCGGTTTATCTGCGGATAAGTCTTGCGAATATCCTGTCCGTCAATGTTCCCATACACAGCCCTTAAGGGGCGAAAAGCTGCTAGTTTCTCTGCAACTTCCATAGATCCTATATCTCCTACATGCCAAATTTCATCACAATTTTCAAAATATTTCAGGTATTTTTCATCCCAGTAGCCGTGAGTGTCTGACAATAAACCAATTCTTACCATTTTTTTGCAATTTATGTCTGCAAATATACTATATTTACGGCAAAATCGCTGCTATGGAACATTCTTATCAATACTTTAAACGCGATATTAGTTGGCTATCGTTTAATTATCGTGTGCTACTGGAGGCTAATGATGACAAGCTTCCACTCTATGAACGTATTAATTTCATTGCTATTTATTCTTCTAACCTGGAAGAATTCTATAAAATACGTGTGGCAGACCATAAAGCGAATGTTTCAGGAGCCAGGACAGATGAAGAATCTATACAGGTTTCTCAGCAAATATTAGAAGATATAAACATAGAGGTAAATAAGCAGCTGGAAGAAAGAGTACGTATTTATGAACAAAAAATACTTCCTGAGCTTCGAAGAAACAATGTTATCTTCTATCAAAGTAAAGATGTGGAACCTTTCCACCAGGAGTTTGTTCGTAATTTCTTTAACGAAGAAGTGTTCCCATTCTTACAACCGGTTTTAATATCAAAAGGCGAAATAATATCTTTCCTTAGAGACAACAGATTGTATCTTGCTGTACGTTTATATAAAAAGAACTGCGCAATTGATGATCCTTCGCGCGAGCAATACTTTGTTCTTAAAATGCCTTATAGTAAAGTCTCCCGTTTTATCGAACTGCCTCAGCATGATGGGAATTATTACATAATGTATATTGAAGATATTATCAAAGCCAATATAGGAAGTATTTTCCCAGGATATGAAGTAGACAACTGTTATTGTGTCAAGATATCCCGAGACGCTGATATTCTTATAGACGATACTATAAGCGGAAACATTGTGGAGCAAGTAAAAAAGAAGGTAAAGAAGCGCAAAATTGGAGCAGTATGCCGTTTTGTCTACGATCGCTCTATGCCTGATGACTTTCTTAATTTTCTGATTGATGCTTTTCATATTAACAGAAACGAATTGATTTTAGGAGATAGTCATTTAAATCTTGAAGATTTAATTAAGCTACCCAATCCCAACAAGCTCTTACAAATTAATGAGAAGCCTCAACCAATGAGACTTAATTGTCTGAACAAGCATTCTTCCATCTTCCAATACGTGAAGAAGAAAGATCTGCTAGTTCATTTCCCATATCACTCTTTCGAACATTTTATCCATTTTCTTTATGAGGCTACACATGATCCGCTGACTAAAGAGATAATGGTTACTCAATATAGAGTAGCCGAAAACTCTGCAGTGATAAACACATTGATCAGTGCTGCCCAGAACGGAAAGAAGGTAACTGTTTTTGTGGAACTGAAAGCTCGTTTTGATGAAGAAAACAATCTGGAAACAGCTGAAATGATGCAAAATGCAGGTATTAATATTATTTACAGTATTCCGGGATTAAAGGTACACGCCAAGGTGGCGCTTGTACTGAGACATAGTGATAAACAAGAGAATGTACCTAGTTATGCTTATGTAAGCACCGGTAACTTTAATGAAAAAACAGCAAAGGTTTATTCTGATATCGGCATCTTCACATCTAAGAGTGAGATTGTGGAAGACTTGCATACTTTATTTCTTATTCTGGAAAGAAAGGTGGAACATCCACAATTTAAGCAGCTTTTGGTTGCGCGGTTTAACCTTATACCGGAGCTCACTAAACTAATAAACCACGAAATAGAACTGGCCGAGCAAGGCAGAGGGGGAAAAATAATTCTTAAGATGAATGCCTTGCAAGATCAGATTATGATTGATGAACTTTACCGTGCATCGGAACATGGTGTGGAAATAGAACTCATTATACGTGGTATTTGCTGCCTTATTCCGGGCCAGCCATACAGCAAAAACATTCGCATAACCCGAATCGTGGATAGTTTTCTTGAACATGCCCGGATATGGTACTTCCATAACGGAGGAGATCCAAAAGTATTTATCGGTTCTCCCGACTGGATGAAGCGAAATCTCTACCACAGAATAGAAGCAGTAACTCCAGTTCTGGATAAAAATTTAAAAAGAGATATCATTGATATTCTGAATATTCAGTTAAAAGATAACCAAAAAGCTTGTTTTGTGGATGCCGACCTGCAAAACAAATTTAAATATAACCCATCGGAACCACCAATTAGGTCACAATATGCGATTTACAATTTTCTGAAAGACAAAAATTCACTACCTTTGCGCCCTAATTAGCAAAAATAAGAATGATTTCAGTAGACGGATTAACAGTAGAGTTCGGGGGAACCACCCTTTTCAGTGATGTTTCTTTTGTGATTAATGAAAAAGACCGTATTGCCTTAATGGGTAAGAATGGTGCTGGTAAGAGTACCTTATTAAAGATTCTTGCCGGTGTACGTCAACCCAGCCGGGGAAAAATTTCAGCTCCGAAAGATAGCGTGATTGCTTATCTGCCTCAGCACTTGATGACGGAAGACGGACGAACTGTTTTTGAAGAGACAGCGCAGGCTTTTTCTCACCTTCATGAAATGGAAGCTGAAATTGAGAAGCTGAACAAGGAACTTGAAACAAGGACCGACTACGAAAGTGACAGCTACATGGAGCTTATTGAAAACGTTTCTGCTTTAAGCGAAAAGTTCTATGCTATTGATGCCACTAACTACGAAGCGGATGTGGAGAAAGCACTTTTAGGGCTAGGTTTCATGCGCGAAGATTTCAACCGACAGACAAGCGACTTCAGCGGTGGATGGCGTATGCGTATTGAACTTGCCAAGCTCTTATTGCAAAATCCCGATGTTCTTTTACTGGATGAGCCTACTAATCACCTCGATATTGAATCCATTCAATGGCTGGAAGATTTCCTTATTAACAGCGCTAAAGCCGTAATCCTTATCAGTCACGACCGTAAATTTGTGGATAACATTACCACACGTACCATTGAAGTAACTATGGGACGTATATACGACTATAAAGTTAATTACTCCAAATATTTGCAGCTTCGTGCAGAAAGACGCGAGCAACAGCAAAAAGCCTTTGAAGATCAGCAGAAAATGATTGCTGAGAATCAGGAATTCATTGAACGTTTTAAAGGTACATATTCAAAAACCAACCAGGTACAAAGTAGGGTTAAGATGCTTGAAAAGCTTGAAATACTTGAAGTAGATGAAGAAGATACTTCTGCTTTACGTTTAAAGTTCCCTCCTTCTCCACGCTCTGGTAATTATCCTGTAACCATGGACAGTGTGGGCAAGACTTATGGTGAAAAGCTGATATTCAGCAATGCCAATCTAACTATTGAACGTGGCGATAAAGTTGCTTTTGTAGGAAAGAATGGTGAAGGTAAATCTACTTTAGTGAAGTGTATCATGAAAGAGATTGAGCATACCGGAACACTGACTTTAGGACACAATGTACAGATTGGTTATTTCGCTCAGAATCAAGCTTCGTTGTTGGATGAGAATCTGACCGTTTTCCAAACCATTGACGATGTTGCTGTGGGAGATATCCGAAATAAGATACGCGATTTACTGGGAGCATTTATGTTCGGTGGTGAGGAATCAACCAAAAAGGTTAAAGTATTATCGGGTGGTGAACGTACGCGACTGGCTATGATTAAGTTATTGCTTGAGCCGGTTAACTTGCTTATTCTCGATGAGCCTACCAACCACCTCGACCTGAAAACAAAAGATATTCTGAAATCTGCTTTGAAGGATTTCGACGGAACACTTATCGTGGTATCTCACGACCGTGATTTCCTTGACGGACTGGTAACCAAGGTTTATGAATTCGGCAACAAGAAAGTTACTGAGCATCTATGCGGTATTTATGAATTCCTTGAAAAGAAGAAAATGGATTCATTGAATGAGCTTGAGAGAAACAAATAAAAAGAAATAAATATGGTTGCTCAAACAGAATTCTCACTAAAAGCCAGACAAAGAGGTTTTCATCTGGTTACTCAGGAGATCATAAAAAATCTGCCAGAACTGCCAAAAATAGGAATGCTTCATTTGTTTATCAAGCATACTTCTGCAGCTTTGAGCATTAATGAGAATGCTGACCCTGATGTGAGAACAGATTTGGAATCCACATTCAATCGTCTGGTTAAAGAACGCGAGCCCTATTATGAGCATGTACTTGAAGGCGATGACGATATGCCTGCCCATACAAAATCAACAATAGTTGGTTCAAGCATTACAATTCCTATTACCAACGGTCGGTTAAACCTGGGAACATGGCAAGGTATCTATCTTTGCGAATTCCGCAATTATGGCGGAGAAAGAAGGATTGTTGCCACTGTTATGGGATAATTGGTGAATGCTGAGAAAATCATTGGTGAATGGATTTTATTTATTGGGCAATGATTAAAAATTATTGGTGAATAATATTTCAAACTCCCGCCTGCTTTCAAAAAAAGCAGGCGGGACATTTCTGCATTCAACTTTTAAATGACTGACCTTTCCTGGATTGTGTGGTTCTTTTGCAATTTAGTTGAAAGGACGTATCGTTATAGTTCCTAAAGAACTCTGATAAAACAAAACTTCTTCAAGTTTTTTGTATAATATAATACATTAATAGTAATATATTAATCTATTTAT
>Ga0268360_1003174_pt1 | contig 10881 bp, 8 predicted proteins | sample BioMet11_FD_192465 | JGI IMG/M metagenome (GOLD analysis project Ga0268360, IMG submission 192465) | Sewage microbial communities from Oakland, California, United States - Biofuel 11 (Illumina Assembly) | ecosystem: Engineered > Wastewater > Sewage > Unclassified | place: USA: California... | reverse complement strand
CAGCCAATTTATAATTTCGAATGAATTTTTTTAATTGACTTAACGTAATTTTTATTCTATTGTTTTGCCACGATGATATTCGATATCCAGCGGTTCTCGACCCACGACGGCCCAGGGATTCGGACGGTCGTCTTCTTCAAGGGCTGCCCCTTGAGGTGCGGGTGGTGCGAGAACCCGGAGAGCCAATCGGGGCTCCCGGAGCTTCTCTACACCCGGAAGGACTGCGTCGGCTGCCGCTCCTGCCTCGGGGCGGAGAGCGGAGGCGCAGTCCGGGCTGCGGAGGACGGCGGGATCGAGGTGCTGCGGGGGGTGAACCCTCCGGCGGCCTTGGGCCGAGTCTGCCCGGCGAAGGCCCTCCGCTTGGCCGGGGAGGCGAAGTCCCCCGAGGAGATCCTCGAGCTGGTGCTGAAGGACCGGGACTTCTACTCCAAGTCCGGGGGTGGGCTCACGGTCTCGGGGGGCGAGCCCCTGGCCCAGATCGACTTCGTCGAGGATCTCCTGCGGATGGCCGCCGCCGAGGGTGTCGACCTGGCGGTGGAGTCCTGCCTGGCGGTGGGGACCGAGGCCCTGGACCGATTGCTCGATCTCCCGATCCACTGGCTCGCGGACCTCAAGCACGTGGACCCCGCGGCCTACCGGCGGGGGACCGGCGGCGACGTGGCCCAGTCCCTCGCGAACCTCTCTCGTCTCGCCCGGGGAGGTGGGGACCTGACCCTCCGCGTGCCCCTCGTCCCGGGCTTCAACGACGACGCGGAGTCGGCCCGGGCTATACTGGAGTTCGCGGCGGGGCTGGACGCGCCGGCCGGCTCGGCGGCCGGGCGCAGGGTCGACCTCCTGCCCTACCACGATTTGGCCGCGGGGAAGTACGCCGCCCTGGGGCGCGCCTACCCCTACCCTCTAGGCCTCCGCGTCGATAGCGGATTCCCCGAGCGCTGCGCCGAGATCGGGCGCTCCCTCGGACTCGATGTCACCATAGGAGGATAGCATGAACGATCGTCTCGCCCGGCTCAAGGATCAGGTCCTCTCGGCTGTCCCCAGCCTCTGCGTCGAGAGGGCGCGGGTCTACACCCGCGTCTACCGAGAGAACGAGGCCCTGCCGGTCCCGAGGAAGCGGGCCCTGGCCCTCCTGCGGACCCTGGAGGAGTGCACGATATACATCGGCGACGAGGAGCTCGTCGTGGGCAACACCGCCTCGCGGCTCAGGGCCGCAGCGATATTCCCCGAGTACTCCGTCGACTGGCTCGTCGACGAGGTGGACGGCATCGACCGCAGGGAGGCCGAGTCCTACGAGGCTTCCCCGGAGCTCAAGGCCGAGATCAAGGAGATCTGCGCCTGGTGGAAGGGCCGCACCCTCCAGGACCGGGCCGTCGCCAACTTCACGCCGACCCTCAGGGCGATCAACGACTCGGGGATAGTCCACGCCGAGGGGAACATGACCACCGGCGACGGCCACGTGGCGGTCAACATGGCCCGGGTCCTGGAGCTGGGCGTCGGGGGCTACGCGGCCTACGTCCGGCGCGTGGACGGGGCCCTGGACATGGCGAAGTACGAGGACCTCAGGAAGCACCAGCTCTACTTGGGGATGCTCGACGCCCTCCGGGGGCTCAGCGCCTGGATCCGCCGCTACGAGGGCCTCGCGAGGGACACGGCGGCCTCCTGCGCCGACCCCGGGAGGAAGGCGGAGCTCGGGGCGATAGCCGAGGTGTGCGGGGCGATAGCCGAGGGGGCCCCGTCGGGCTTCCGCGAGGCCCTGCAGCTCTGCGTCTTCGTCCAGCTGGCCCTCCAGATCGAGTCCAACGGCCACTCGGTGTCCCTGGGGCGGATGGACCAGTACCTCTATCCCTACTACCGGGCCGACGTCGACGCGGGGACCCTGGGCCCCGAGGCCGCCTCGGAGCTCCTCTCCTGCGCCTGGCTCAAGCTCCTCGCCGTGAAGAAGGTCCGGTCCTGGTCCCACACCCGCTTCTCGGCGGGGGGCCCCCTCTATCAGAACGTGACGATAGGCGGGGTCAAGCGCGACGGGACCGACGCGGTGAACGAGCTCTCCTTCCTCATCCTCCGGTCGGTGGGGGACATGAAGCTCACCCAGCCCAACCTCTCGGTGCGCTACCACCGGGGCATGGGCGACGACTTCCTCAAGGCGGCGGTGGAGGTCATCGAGAAGGGCTTCGGCATGCCGGCGTTCAACAACGACGAGATCGTCGTCCCGGGCATGCGGAGGCTCGGCGTGAGCCTCGAGGACGCCCGGGACTACTCGGCGATCGGCTGCATCGAGGTGGCGGTCCCGGGGAAGTGGGGATACCGCACGACCGGCATGAGCTTCCTCAACCTGATGCGGGTCTTCCTGGCCACCCTGAGGGACGGGGTCGACGAGAAGTCCGGCTTGACCTTCCTCGGGGGCACCGGCGAGCTCGAGTCCTTCTCGGGCTTCGACGAGCTCATGGCGGCGTGGAAGGCCCAGCTGGCCTACTACGCGTCGGCGGCCGTGGGCATCGACGTCGCCATCGACGCGGCCCTCGAGGACCTCGTGCCCGACCTCCTGTGCTCCACCTTCACCGACGACTGCGTGGCCAGGGGCAAGCACCTCAAGGAAGGCGGCGCGGTCTACGACTGGGTCTCCGGGCTCCAGGTCGGGGTGGCCAACCTCGGAAACTCCCTCGCGGCCATCAAGAAGCTCGTCTTCGAGGAGAGGGCGGTGAGCCCCGGTGAGCTCATGTCCGCCCTGGGCTCGGACTTCGCGGGCCCCGGAGGGGAGCTCCTCAGGCTCCGGCTCCTCAACCAGGCGCAGAAGTTCGGCAACGACGACGACTACGTGGACCGCCTCGTCGTCGAGGCCTACGGCGCCTACGCCGGGGAGATGGCCAAGTACCACAACACCAGGTACGGCCGGGGCCCGATAGGGGGTGGCTACTACCCGGGGACCTCGAGCATATCGGCCAACGTCCCCTCGGGGGCCGTGGTATCCGCCACCCCCGACGGGAGGCGAGCCTGGACTCCCCTCGCCGAGGGCTGCTCGCCGTCCCAGGGCACCGACACCAGCGGCCCGACCGCCGTGTTCAAGTCCATCGCGAAGCTCCCCGCCATGGACATCTTCGGCGGGGTCCTCCTGAACCAGAAGCTCTCGCCCCAGATGCTCGCGGGGGAGGCCCAGAAGGGCAAGCTAGTCGCCCTCCTCAGGACCTTCTTCGACGACCTCGTGGGCTGGCACGTCCAGTACAACATCGTCTCCCGGGATACCCTCCTGGACGCGAAGGCGCACCCCGCCAAGCACCGGGACCTCGTGGTCCGGGTGGCGGGGTACTCGGCCTACTTCAACGACTTGGCCGCCGAGACCCAGGACGACATCATAGCCCGGACGGAGCAGGTCCTGTGACCGCGCGGGCGACCCCCAGGCTGAGGATCGGCGTGGACCTCGGCGGCACCAAGCTCGCGGTGGGAGTCGTCGACCCGGAGGGGAGGCTCCTCGGAGAGTCGGTGAGCCGGGACCACCGGGGCCTGGGCGAGGACCAGGTGCTGGCCTGCATAGGGCGGAACGTCGACCGGGCCCTCGCCTCGGCGGGGGCATCCCGCTCCGACGTGAAGGGCGCGGGGGTCCTCTTCCCCGGCCACATCCGCTGGCCCGAGGGCGTGACCCTCACCACCTCGAACCTGCCGGGATTCAAGGACTTCCCCCTGCGGGAGCGGGCCGAGGCCCTCCTCGGCTTCCCCTGCCTGGCGGACAACGACGCGAACGCCCAGGCCCTCGGGGAGTACCTCTTCGGGGCGGGGATCGGCCTCGACCCCATGGTGCTCCTGACCGTGTCCACGGGCATAGGCGGCGGCATCATCATCGGGGGGAAGCCCTACCGCGGATACACGGGCTCCGCCGGGGAGTTCGGCCACATGATCGTCGACGCGTCCTCGGACAAGCGCTGCACCTGCGGCAACCCGGGCTGCCTCATGAGCGCGGCCTCCGGCCTCGCCATCCCAGCGGCCGCCCGGGAGGCCGCCCGGAAGCTCGAGGCCGCGAAGGCCTGCGCGGACCTGCCCGCCGGCTGCGGCGACTACTCGGCCCTGGACGGGGAGCTCCTCGCCGCGGGCTGCGAGGACGGGAACGAGCTCTGCCGCGCGGTGGTGGAGGAGTTCGCCCGCTTCCTCGGGATAGGGCTGTACAACATCTTCCAGGTGCTGAACCCGCGGGCGGTGGTCCTCGCCGGGGGGCTGACCAACCTGCCGGATTTCTTCTTCGAGACCGCGGTCGCGACCTGCTACGAGCGGGCCGGCCCGATGATGCGCGAGAGGATGGAGATCCTGCGGGGACGGCTGGGGGCCAAGGCCGGGGTCCTCGGCGCGGCGGCCCTGTTCGAGCCCTGAACCCGGCGAGTTGGGCGAACTAGGAGAGGATCTTAAGGCCGGCCGACTCGAGGCGGTACCGGCAGTCGAGGGGGATGCCCGGATCGGTCACCACGCCGGCGAGCTGCGAGAGGTCGGAGCAGACCACGCTCGCGTGGGAGGTCCCGAACTTCGACGAGTCGGTGAGGACCCAGGCCGCAGCGCCGCACTCGACGCCCCGGACGAGGATGGCCCGGGTCACGTCGGCCCTGGCGACGTCGTTCAGCATGAAGCCGCCGTTGACGGTGTAGCCGGAGACGCCGAGGAAGGACTTCGAGAACCCGATGGAGCGGACCGCCTCGCAGACCGAGGGCCCGACGAGGCTCTCGCTCTCCTCCTGGTAGAGGCCGCCGAGGACCAGCACCCGGGCCTTGGAGCCCCGGAAGATGCGGGCGATGAAGAGGTTGGTGGTGACCACCGTGAGGCCCTTCAGGTCGCGGAGGCGCTGGGCGAACATGGCCACGGCGGACCCGGCCTCCAGGAGGATCGTGTCGCCCTCCTCCACGAGCCCCATCGCCGCCGCGGCGATGCTCTGCTTCTCGGCGTAATGCAGGTGCATGCGGAAGGGGATGTCGTCGCCGTCGTAGAGCCTGGCCTCGCCGTGGTAGCGCCGGACCAGCCCCTGGCGCTCCAGGAGGTTGAGGCTCTTGCGGACCGACACCTCGGACACCCGGAGCTCCGCCGCCAGCTCCGCCACGCGGCAGCTCCCGGACTTCAGGATCTCCTCCCGCACGGCGTCGGAGATGTCGTGGTTGCCCACCTTGCCGCGCCCCCGCGGGGTCTTCTTACCCTCCGTGCCCTTCATGATGCCCCGGTGTGTTCCTCTCGTTTTGCCTGGATTCAGGACGAACGATGCGGGCTTCAGTCTTCAATATATTTCCCTTCTTGTCAATACAAGATTGATTCGTAATCTAAATAATATCATTCGTAACATTTTTTTGCGGCGCCGCCCAGGGCCTAAGGCCGGCCGCTGGGAGCCACTCCCCTCCCGCCGCCGGTCCCCGGGCGGGCTACCGGCGCGAGAAAAATGGTTGGACAATTCGGGATTCCTTCCGTAGACTCCCATCGAGGAAGGCCCTGCCGATGCTGACTGACGATATGAAGAGAGATGCGCTGAGCTTCCTTCGGGCGGCGGGCGCGGGACCGGTCTCCCTAAAGTTCTGCGAGCGCTTCGACGAGACCAGCAGGATCTGGAACCTCAGGGAGCACTCCCACCCCTACCTCGAGCTCATCTACTTCATCGACGGCAAGGTCAGCGTGGCGTCGAGCGGGGACACTCTGGACGTCGTCCTCTTCGACCTCCTGGCCTACCCCCCCGGGGTGCCCCACCGCGAGACCTTGGACTCGGCGAGCCACCAGGAGATAATCTGCCTGTGGCTGGAACTCGGCGGGGACGTCGCCCTCCCCTTCTCCTTCAAGCTGAGCGACTGCGACGGCGAGCTCGGCTGGCTGTGCCGGAGCGCCCACCTGAACCATTGCCGCCGCTCGAGGCACTACCTCGAGCTGGAGGGCCACCTCCTCAAGTCCCTCCTCCTCTTCATGGAGCACAAGCTCGAGGCCGGGGACGCGGTCGGGGTCGCCGCCCTCGACCGGAGCCGGGCCTACATATGCGAGCATTACGCCGAGGGCTTCGAGGTCGAGACCCTCGCCCAGATCGCCTGCGTCACTCCGTCCTACCTCTCGCGGCTCTTCAAGAAGCACCTCGGCACCTCGCCCATGCGGTACCGCAACGCGGTGCGGATCGAGAAGGCCAAGCACCTCTTGCTCGTCAAGTCGGCCTCGGTGGAGGAGATCGCCGACGCCCTGGGCTTCGACGACCCGAAGTATTTCAGCCAACTTTTCAAGACGACGACCTCCCTCACGCCGAGCCAGTTCCGCCGGAAGTACGGCCCGGCCCCGGGGAGCTCCTCCTAGCCTGGCGCATCGTCGCCGCCGCGGCGGAGTCCGGCGGCGTTGCCGCGGCGGCGACGCTCGGGTAGAATCCCTCGAGGTGCCAAGGTCATGGCTTCGCAGCACGATGTAGCCAAGCTCGCCCACGTCTCCCTGATGACCGTCTCGCGGGTCATCAACGGCTCGCCCAAGGTCCGCGCCGAAACGCGGGAGCGCGTGGCCCGGGCCATAGAGAAGCTGTCCTACGTCCCGAACGCCGCCGCGAGGGCCTTGCACAGCAAGCGATCCTACAACATCGGCATCGTGTTCCCCCGCAAGGAGTACCTCCTGATCGCCCCGTTCTGCATCGAGCTGTGCACCGAGCTGGAGGCCCAGCTCCGCAAGAAGGGGTACCACCTCTTCCTCGGCTCCCTGAGCGACGAGGAAGGGGTCGACGACCTCCCCGCCCTCTTCGGCGAGGGGAAGGTGGACGGGCTCATACTCTTCGCGCCCGACCGGGGCGGCGAGGAGACCGCGCAGCTCGCAGCCCTGGGGCTGCCCTTCGTGGCCGCGTTCGCGCATTCCAGGGACGAGTCGTTCTCCTCGGTGGATTCGGACAACGCGAAGGGCATGTCGCTCCTCATGGCCTACCTCTTCGGGCTCGGCCACAGGCGGATCGGCTTCGTCGCCGGCCCCGAGAGGGAGAACGACTCGGCGGAGCGCCTCGAGGGCTACGCCCGCGAGCTGGAGGCGCGCGGAGTGGCCGCCGAGGAGGACCTCGTGTACCGGGGCGATTGGTCCCTCGAGAGCGGCTACGCGGGCTTCGAGGCCCTCATGGGCCTCGGCGCCCCCCCGTCGGCCATAGTCTTCTCGAACGACCAGATGGCCATCGGAGGGATCAAGGCTTCCCAGGACCTGGGCGTCCGCATCCCCGACGACGTCTCCATCACGGGCTACGACGACATCAAATACGCGTCCTTCATCACCCCCTCGTTGACGACGGTGCGGCAGGACATCGGCCTGGGCGGCGTGAAGGTCGCCGAGCTAATCCTGGAGCGCCTCGCCGGCGAGGCCGCGCCCCGGAGCATCACCATAGCGCCCGAGCTCGTGGTCCGGAGCTCCTGCCGCTCCCTGGCCTGAGGGGCGGCGGACCGAGCCTCTCGAGCTAGCCCTCGGGGCGGCCCGCCGGCCGCATTTCCCCTAAAAAACATTTGACAGCCCGGTTAAATGGTATATAAAGGTTGAATGTTATCGTTAACATTTCGAATTCCCCGGGATTCTTTTTGTCCCGCGGGCCTCGGGCGCTGCCCCGGGGACGGGGAATCCGCTGCTCAGAAGGAGGAGACGACTACATGAAGAAACGAGACCTCAAGGTGGTGACGATAGGAGGGGGGTCGAGCTACACCCCGGAGCTCGTCGAGGGGCTCATCGAGCGCAGGGAGACGCTCCCGGTCTCGGAGCTCTGGCTCGTGGACATCGAGGAAGGGAGGAAGAAGCTCGAGACCATCGCGGCCCTGGCTCGGCGGATGGTCGAGAGGGCCGGCGCGGCGATTGAGGTGCGCACGAGCCTGGACCGGAGGCGGGCCCTGGAAGGCGCCGATTTCGTCACGGCCCAGATCCGGGTCGGCGGCATGGCGGGGCGCATCGCCGACGAGCGCATCCCGCTGTCCCACGGGATGATCGGCCAGGAGACCAACGGGGCGGGAGGCCTCTTCCTGGGGCTTCGGACCATACCCGTGATCCTCGATATCGCGGCGGACATCGAGTCCCTCTGCCCGGGGGCCTGGTTCATCAACTTCTCGAACCCTTCCGGCATGGTCACCGAGGCGGTGCTGCGCTACTCGACCAACCGCCGGTTCATCGGGCTGTGCAACGTCCCCGTCGGCATGAAGATGGCCATAGCCAAGGTCCTGGAGGTCGAGCCGTCCCGGGTGAGGATAGACCAGGCGGGGGTCAACCACATGGTGTTCGGCCTCAGGACCTACCTCGACGGGGAGGACGTGAGCGACCGCCTGGTGGATATCCTCGCGGAGCGCGGCGACACCATCTCCATGAACAACGTGCCGCCCATCCCCTGGGTCTCCGACTTCTCCCGGGCCCTGCGGGTGGTCCCCTGCCCCTACCTCCGCTTCTACGTGAAGCGCGACGAGGTGCTCGCGGACCTCCTCGCGGAGTTCCGGAAGGGAGAGACCCGCGCGGAGGTGGTCCAGCGTCTCGAGGCGGAGCTCTTCGAGCTGTACGAGGACCCGGCCCTCGCGGTCGCGCCCGCCCAGCTGGAGCAGCGCGGGGGCGCCTACTACAGCGACGCGGCCTGCGACCTCATCGACTCCATCTACAACGACCGCCGCGACATCCAGACCGTGAACACCCAGAACCGCGGCGCCGTCCCGAGCCTGCCCTTCGATTCGGCCGCCGAGGTGAGCTGCACGATCACCGCGGGTGGCCCGGTGCCCCTCGCCCTCGGGGAGTTGCCGGTCCCGGCGGCGGGGCTCGTGGGCCAGATCAAGGCCTTCGAGCGGCAGGCCGCCTACGCGGCGGTCAGCGGGGACTACGGCGCCGGCCTCCTCGCCCTCGCGATGAACCCCCTGTCGGGGTCCGAGGCCGCGGCCAAGCGGGTGTTCGACGAGCTCCTCGAGGCCCACAGGCGGGACCTGCCGCGGTTCTGGCGCGACCGGGCGTGAGGGCGGAGATGAAGCGCGTCGTCGGAGTGGATATCGGCGGATCGAAGATCCTCGCAGCCCTCGCGGTGGGCGACGGGCCGACCCTGGAGCTCGCGGAGACGGTGAGGATCCCCACCGAGCCGGAGAAGGGCGGGGAGGTCCTGGGCAGGATCTGCCTCGCGATCGATCGCGTGCTCGAGGAGGCCGGCCTGGGCCGCGAGGATATCGCGGCCATAGGCGCGGCCCCCCCCGGCCCCGTCGACGCGAGGCGGGGGATCGTCGTCGCCTGCGCGAACATCCCCAGCCTCGCTGGCGCGGACCTGCGCCGGCACCTCGGCGAGCGCTACGGGGTCCCGGTCGGGGTCGACAACGACGCCCACGCCGCCGCCCTCGCGGAGGCGCGGAGCGGGGCGGGCCGCGGCTACGAGGACTTCATCTACGTCTCCCTTGGGACGGGCATAGGCGGCGGGATCATCGTGGGCGGGAAGCTGTACCGAGGGGCGGACGGCGCGGCCGGGGAGCTCAGCCACATCGTCTTCCCAGGCGCAGGCGAGCTGCACCTCTTGGCCTCGGGCAAGGCCCTGCGCTCGATCTTCGGGATCGGCGCCGAGGAGCTCGGCGCCCGCTGCGACTCGGGCGATGCCCGCGCGAAGGAGGCCCTGGACCACCTAGTCCGCTACATCGGCGTGGGCATAGCCGACGCGGTGACCCTCCTGAACCCCGAGGCCGTCGTGATCGGAGGCGGCCTGTGCAAGCTCGGGGATAGGCTGCTCCGGCCCCTGGAGTCCGAGATCAGGCGCAACGCCTATTCGGTCGGCGCCTCGACCTTCGAGTTCGTCCGGGCCGAGTACGGCGAGAGCGCCGGGGCGATCGGCGCGGCCTACCTCGGCCTCGCCTGCGCGGGAGGCTAAAGTCACTTCTACCACCCCTACTGTGCAGTTTAGGCCCTTTCGTATTCGCCAAGCTCGTTCATCCTATACCGAGGGTCGAGACACAATTATCACCCCGCCGCTGGTTCGAGCCACCCGGCGAGGGGGATGAATCCGCGATAACGGCATCTATTTATTATTGTTTGTAATTTTATTTGACAGTATTCGAAATGCATGACTATTCTTTTGTGGTTTCAGATGAAACATTTTATGTTTCATTTAGAGTCAGTATCAGGAGGTAGAGTATGACAAGAGTGAAGAAGATCTTGGCAATCGGACTCGTGCTCCTCGCTGTGGTGGCTTTCGGCGCGGGCGCTGCGCCAAAGGTGAAGGCCGCCTTCATCGTGTCCAACATGGCGAATGAATCGCAGGCTTTCTCGGCTAAGCAGTTCTTGAAGTACGGCTCGGACTACGGTTTCGACATGTACACCTTCGACGCCAAGGGCGACACCCAGGCGGAGTCCCAGATAGTCACCAACTGCATCGCGCAGAAATTCAAGGTCATTTTCCTCAACCCCAACGACATCAACGCCATAGTCCCCAGCCTCATGAAGGCTAAGCAGGCCGGGCTCATCGTGGGCATGTTCTCCTCCGACCTCGCCCCCGCCAACCAGAAGTTCCGCGACTTCTACGCCGGGGTCAACGACACGATGGCGGGCCAGCAGGCCGCCCAGGCCTTCATCAAGGCCTTCCCGAACGGCGCCAAGATCGTCGAGATCGGCGGCCAGGCGGGGCACGACGCCCAGATCAAGCGCCACGACGGCTTCAACGCGGCGATCAAGGGCAGCAAGGTCGAGGTCATCGACTACAAGGCCTGCCAGCAGTGGGCCACCGACCAGGCCCAGGCCATCATGGAGAACGACATCGTGAAGTTCGGGAAGGACATCCAGGGCGTGTTCGTCCACTGGGACAACGGCGCCACCGGGGTCATCCAGGCCGCCAAGGCCGCCGGCTTCTCCAACCTCTTCATCGTCGGCGTGGACGGGAACCGCGCCGGGTACTATCAGGTCCAGTCTGGCGACCAGGCCGTGAGCATCGCCCAGGACTTCGTC
>Ga0268360_1003172_pt1 | contig 10897 bp, 11 predicted proteins | sample BioMet11_FD_192465 | JGI IMG/M metagenome (GOLD analysis project Ga0268360, IMG submission 192465) | Sewage microbial communities from Oakland, California, United States - Biofuel 11 (Illumina Assembly) | ecosystem: Engineered > Wastewater > Sewage > Unclassified | place: USA: California... | reverse complement strand
GCATAGATCAGGGTGGCAAGAACCGCAACAGCGGAGATGGCGAGCGGGTAAAATATCATAGATACCAGCTACGTTAGAGTTCCTATAACTTATGCATGGCGATTACCGGTTCGGTGAAACGGTACGTACGCCACACCATATTGAAAGGTAATATCGGCATAATCTCCTGGGGGGATTTATAAATGATATCCCAAGGGGATAATTTCGTAAATATATAATAGGTTTGTTGAAGTATATATCAATGGCATTTATGGATATACTACGGGAATACCCGGTATTTTCCGGTTCCCGCAATCTTCGCGTGAGATGACCCTGATGGAGTTACCGGAACTCTTGGAAACAATCCTTAAAGGAGCAAAATATCTCGGTACATATTCCCTTGCGGATCTTCTCACCTTTGCTGCCTCCCATCACTTAAATGCGCTTGCAGTAGCAAAAGAAGGAAAAGGCAGCTATTACTTAGCGTTCCATAACGGGGAACCGGAAGGCGCGATCTGCCTGGATCCCGAAGGCGCTCTGTTTGGTGACAAGGCCGTTGTCCAGATCCGTTCCGGCCGGAATTATGTCCTCTGCGATGTCCGTGAAGATATTATCGAAGCCCTTGCTATGGGGTGCCGGATCTTTGAAAAATCCCATATCCGGAAGAATATCACCTATGCTGTCCCGCAGATTGGCAGGAGAAGCGAAGGGATCGGTGTGGTCACATTAAAGATCCGTCGGGAAAAACAACCGGTAAACGGTGTCCGCGTTTCGATCAGGAAAGACGGCAAAATCGTGGGGAGCGATATTACGACAGGAAACGGGGAAGCGAGTTTTCGTATCATGCACGGAGAATATACCTGCCTTGTCCAGGATCGGACCCGGCAAGTGACGTATTTCCAGATATTGTTCGATGAGACCGCACCCACTCATGTATTGGACATGTAATCTGTCATAACGATCCAAAACCCGGATTTTTCCCTGTTTATTGACGGTATCTGAATCAGGAACAAGACGAAATCCTTTAATTATATTATAACAGATTTATCGCGTATGAAAATTGGACGCGAGGATTTCGAGGCCCTCATCAAAGGGGAGAAAGATATCACTCCCTATATTGAACTCAATACCCTTGAAGGGACGTACTCTGTTTTTGGCGTTAAGACCGCAAGCAACCCCAACTACCTTATCAAGGCTATCTACGACATGTACGAGAGCCACCTCAATAAAAAACTGGCAGTCAAGGCGGTACGAAAGCTCTTCCGGTCCGTGGGGATGGGGTCCCTGGGCCTCTATAACCTGTTGAAAAAGTTCGGCATGGAATTGTCACCGGCAGAGTTTTTGCTGCTGGTCTTCAAGCTCCAGCACCAGCAGGGATGGGGGGCCCCGTTTGAACTGGTGGAACAGAGCGAAAAGCGGATCATCCTCCGTACAAAGCATACCTTCGAATCCGAGATCCTCAAGGACTGGAAGATGCCGGTCTGCGGTGTTCACATGGGCTGGATAGAAGGAGTGATGATGGCGGTGACCGGTAAAAACTGGTATTGCCTTGAACGCAAGTGCGTGGCAAACGGGGACGACTGCTGCGAATTTGTTATCGACCAGGTGGATCCCAGCTGGAAGTTCAAGGCGCAGGCAGTAGTCAAGGGCGATTCTGCTATCACCGAATTTATCGATCACCGCCCGGTGGAGGGTACAATCAAGCTTATCGATGATCCGGTTGTCATGATGCCCCGTTTTGTCTTCACGTCCATGATGAATTCCTTAAAAAAGACGATGGGCGAACTGCCGGCCGGTGGCGTCAACTACCGTGCCTATATGGACATGGGGAAAGAAAATGTCGAGCATTACAAGAAGATGGGTATCACCCAGCCCAATGTGCTTTCTGACATGGCATTCACGTTTTATTCCCAGATGGGCTGGTTCCGGCTGGTAAAGAGCGAGTGGAATGAGGAAAAGAAGGAGAAGACAATCACGCTCGAACATACGGTTGAATCCGAGGCATTCGGTACTACGGGAAAGAACGTCTGTTACTGTACCGCCGGTCTCCTTGCAGGCATTATCGAAGGGTCATTTGGGATCAAGGTTCAGTGCCGCGAGATAAAGTGCCGTTCAAAAGGCGACGAGTACTGCGTCTTTACCGTTACGAATAAATCTGCATAACCCCCTCAGTCTTTTTTTAGAGTCGGGGGAATGGGGGAAATGTCCGAAATCCCCGGTTAGTGTTTTGGAATTTTCCCTGATTTCAACAGCATCTGCGATGTGTGAACAATTCCCGAAACCCCCGGGGGCAGGTTACAAAACCCATTTTTAGAGCAGGAAGTGTAGTTATGGGGTGAGAAGAATCCGGATAATCTGAAATTTCCTCAGTTGGTTATACTCCCGGGGCTATCCACAGGGTTTACAAAATCCGGTGTGGTTTTCTTCCGGCGCAATTCAAGAATCTATATTTAAATAATCTCATTTCCTATTGTTAAACCGGGATTAATCCGTATACCGCTGTGAATACCATGCCGGGCATTATTACCATCCAGATCGTGGAAGACGATGAAATTATCTCCAACCTTATCAGTGTGATCCTGGAAAAAAAAGGCTATGGTGTGGTCGGTAAGGCGGTTACCGGGGAGGATGCAATCATGAGGGCGGCAGAATTCCTGCCGGACCTCGTCCTCATGGATATTAATCTTGCCGGGGTTCTCGATGGCATCACAGCGGCACAGTATATCTCTTCGATCTTCCGTATCCCGGTAATCTTTTTAACCGGCCAGTGCGATGATGCGATCCTTTCGCGGGCAAAAGTGGCAGAACCCTATGGTTTTATCATCAAACCCTTTAACGCAAATGAGATCATCTCGAATATCGAGATTGCCCTGTATAATCACAGTATGCGGAAGCGGTTCTATGACAAAGCCGCGCTGTGGGACATGAAGAAGATCATGGCAGCGCTCGAATCGGTTATCATTACCGATATCCGGGGTAGAATTATTTTTTTAAACCCGTATGCCTGCCGACTGCTTGATGTCCCGGAAAAAGAGGCATTGGTAAAACCGCTTAAAAATGTCCTGATCCTGGTAAACAAACTGACCGGTGAACGTATCAACGACCCGGCACTGGATGTCATCCGCGACAGGATTGTCGTCAGTTATGAACTCAACACGGTGCTGGTCTCTCTCTCAAACAAAAAGCGGTTTGTTGCCCTTACTGCACGCCCGGTAAAGGATGATAAAAACGCGATGATCGGCGTATCCATTCAGATTCGTGAAAAGACGCCGACCGAGATCAAGATGGCAGAAAAAATCTAAATGGGGTTTTTTCTATCCTGCCGAAAGTATACCCGTTATAAAAAAGGCAGATTACTTTTCGGATTTCTTTTTAAAGAGTGCTTTTGAAAACCGTTCGATAAATCCTTCGCGGGATTTTGCCTGCGTAGTTTCATCGGTATAGGCAACACCGATCATGTCAGAAGCAATCTTCTTTATTGCTTTCGATGCAATGGAATCCGGGAATTTGATTACTATCGGTGTCCGTACTGCGGACGCTCTCCGCACGTTTGCATCTTCCGGGATAATCCCTATGACTTTTACCCCAAGGACCTTTTCCATTTTCTTTGCAATAACCTCGCTTTTGTCCGGATCCACACGGTTGACAATGGTACCAAGAACGCGCCCGCCTACTACTTCCGTGAGGATTTTGGTTTTTAAGGCATCCACAATGGAGGATAACTCCGGGTTGACTACAAGGATGACCTCATCGGCAGCTGCAAGAGGAACGACACCGTCCTTGCTGATACCGGCAGGTGCATCGATCAGTAAAAAATCGCACCGTTTTATGATCTCCGAAAGGACATCCCGTATCTTATCCGGATCTGCCTGCTGGAACCCCTGGAGAGAGATCCCACTCGGTATGACCTTGAGTCCTGCCGGCCCGGTATAGATCCCTTCGTCAATATTGTTTTTCCCGGCAAGGATTTCATGCAGGGTGACAGGTACATCCTGGAGCCCGAGGATCAGGCCGACATTTGCCATGCCGATATCTGCATCCATCAGGTAGGTTTCTTTCCCCAGCTTGGCGAGCATTGTCCCCAGATTAACGGAAACGGTGGTTTTTCCGGTACCCCCCTTCCCTGATGCAATTGTATAAACCTTGACCATCCAGCACCTGTCAGCCTAATTATAATACCTGTTCATATGGATATACGGAAATATTTTATTTATGTCTTTCATATCCGTTTTATATCCACCACTTTAAAATATCTTTTGCCTCCTGCACAAGTGTCCGTTCCCGTTCGCTTGTAATAGAACCGGTTCTCTTTGTTATCAGGACAAGAGATGATCCTTTATATTCCATATCATATATCCAGACCCCGTCAGGTTGTGCCTGCAAAGGATCCGTATGGATACGGCAATACCGTGCAATATCTTCTGCTGTCGGGGATTCAACAGAGGACGCGAGCAGGAGCCCGTCCGCAGTTGCAACTGTGGCCTCATCCAGGGAATATTTTTTGGCAAGTGCTGCCAGGCTTGCATGAAAACTAGTCATACCCTGGAGACAATTAGTATCTTCCCGCAATGGCGAACAGACCGGTGCCGCGGCGTTCGTTCCCGTTGATTTCAGGAATTGTTGAGGGCGTTGTTTGATTGACGGTGGGGCCTGGAAGGATTTTGGAATTATCTTTAGTATTTTTTCCCGTTCTGCCGTACGGGACCTGATCAGAATGACGGTCGTTACGATCACACCAATAACTCCGATACCTGCAGCAAGGTACAAGATATTATTGCCGATATCAGGAATCAGGGAAATAATACCCGCCCCCGAAACTCACTCATGGTCCATCAGGTGTTCCAGATGGAGGTTTTTTACCATGGTTTTACATTCTTCCCTGAATTTCCCGGTTACTTCGTCAAGATCCATGGAATCGAGGGGATCCAGCTCGCTTTCAGCCCCGGTCTGGGCAGAGGCACTCTGCGTTTTTGCCTGCCGGTCAGGTATGGGGGAAGGTGCCCGTATCGATACCGGTGGTTCCCGTACAGGATTTTTTGGACCGGCAAGCGGCCGGTGCACTTTTTCCAGGGGGCGGTTTATCAGGGAAGCCGGCCGTTCGCTGGCCGGTGTTCGGTGAGGCAGGGGAGCGCTTTTCTCTTTTTGGATCCCTGATCCATATGACGGGGCCCTGTGAGTGGCAATTTTATTCGTGGCAGGTACAGCAGGACCGGTTCTGTATATACGTTCTGCTTTGTTGAATTCCAGGGATAACTGGATCTGCGCCTCATCAAGGGTGGAAAGGGCAGCATCGATATCTTCCTCTGAGAATCCGTACAGCAGATTTTCCAGTGCAGCTTCTCCTTTCCACGAACCATATTCTGCCAGGATACATTTCCCCGATTTCATCACCAGAGTGCTTATTTCATCCCGACAGGAGATGCTACAGACCCCGGAAAACCGGTCCCGTTCCAGTTCTTCCAGAACATCTGCGGTTTTCTGGTTCTTTTTGATCTCCCGAAATGTTCCGCGGGGAAGTTGCATAATCACTCTAATGGTTGCTTTCGACTATATAGTTTCTTTTTTCTACCGGGTATCCCGCGAAACCCTGCATGTTCCCGATAATATTTCCCCTGCATACAGACTGCACAGTCATGGGTATTCCTGCTAAATGACTCATATATAAAAACCAACATTTAATAAGAAAAGAAGAAGAATGAGTCATTTAATAGTGGTGAAGAAATGCTCAAGCCGTTGTTAGAGGAGTTTTTGAGGGTGGAAGGTGTATCGGCTGCAGTTGTCGTTGGAAGAGACGGTTTTGTGATTGAAAGTGCAGTGTCGGGAAAAGTGGATGTAGAGGCACTGGGTGCCATGGCTTCAACGGGCCTTGGGACATCGGAGGCAATGGGAAATACCCTGGGGAAAGGCGAACTTTCCCAGATGCTTGTCGAACTTGAAAAAGGTCCGATTATCCTTGCTCCTCTGTCAGCGGACGAATTGATCGCACTTGTTGCAGATACAACGGCAAATATCGGTCGGATCCGCTACGAGCTCAAGAAGAACAAGGAACGTATTGTTGCGGCGTTATAACCTCCTTCTTCACATTTTGGGTTTTTTATGAAGCTACCTGCAGGTACCGGTGGACGTGTACTTATTAATCCCCAGAAAGAAGGGATGCTCCAGGCCCTGATGGTCTTTACCGGGGCCATCGAGATTGACTCTGAAAACGGACGGGGTTTTCTCCTCACCCGCAGCGGGGAGCTGGTAGCTGCATATTTCAGGAACCGCCAGGAAACCAGCAAGGGACTGCCTGCAGTACAGTTTCTTATGAAGGAAGTGGAGGAGGGAGGCGGGCGTCCCCGACAGAATATCATCATGCGGGCATACAGTTCCGGAGATTTTGCCGAGGCACTGGCATTATGTACTGAAGGAGGGTTGCTTATTGAACCTGAAACCGATCCGGAAACTGCAGAACCTGTCCCCCTTGTGGAAGATACTGACCCTGCCCGACCCTCGCCTCCTGCGCTCGATGAGGCGATGTTCACAAAGATTGCCACCCAGCCGGGTGTCATCGCAGTCTCTGCATTTTATGAAGGATTTCCTGTCAGATCGCTTGGAGAAGGCGATTTCGAACATGTTGCAGCACGGGCGGAAGACTTTCTCCGGGCAGGGTCACGGATAGCCGAAGATATGCATATGGGGCAGACCGAGCAGCTGATCCTTGAGACTGAGGAAAGAAAAGTGATCATTGCTCCCTGTGGGGATCTCTTTATCTGTATTATCGCAAAAGCGGATGTCCAGCTGGGTCTGTTGCGGGTCCTTATCAAAAGCCTCCAGAGTGAAGGAGGGAGTGTTGTTTGATCCGGAGGGATACCCGGATCTGGTATAAATGCCCGCCGGATTCAATCCAGAGGATAGATATAGTCAAAGATAAAAGGATCTTTTATAAAAATACTGGTACCTGTCCAAGGGGAGGCTAGTTGGGTTGACATCACAGGATGAGGAAAAACAAACCGATATCAGCGCTCTTTTGAAAAAAATTCGTGGTGCCTGTACACCTGATGAAAAGCCGGCTGTTCCTGCTACCCCTCCACCAGAGGAAACTGCCATGTCGGAAGAGACAGATTCCCAAAAAACCGGGGATTTTTCAGAACTCATAAAAAAACTAAATCTCGGGACTACGGCATCAGTTCCGGAAAGTGTGCCAGAGAAGCAGGAAGTGCCGAACGAGAATGTTATACTGGATGCTGAAAGGGGTCTTTCTGACGACGATGCTCTCTTTGAAGCACTTCCTGATCAGGCCACGGAAGAAGAATCCCCGGGTCAGGAACTATCCGGCAGTGATGTACGGGAAGTGCTGGGGAAATTTCTTGCGCAGTCGGGAACTGTACCCAAACCGGCCTCCCCTCCAGAGGAAGAGGAAAAACCGTCGGTTATCCCCTCTGAACCTATACCGCGGGAACCTGCAGTTGAAATTATCGATCAGGATCCCCGCGAACATGAAGCCTCGTCGTTTTTCAAAAAGAGAAAAGCTGCCCGAAATGCAGAAGCAGCGAAATCTGTAAAATCAGAACAGGAATCCGACGACCGGGTAATTTCTGCTGACCAGATCTCAGAACTTTCCGGCCTTATCCTCCCCAAGGGTGCAACATTCCAGATCGAGGAGATCAAACTCCGCGGCGGGCTTAATGCCTTTGAGAACACGGGTACCGGGACTCTCCCCCCGGAACTGGCAGACATCTGGCAGCGCGAATTTTCAACGGCCGGATTCAAAGATCTCGAATCCGAACTTGCACTGGAAGAGGACACCCTCAAAAAAGCGGCAGTCAAGAAATCAGGGTTTTCCGCCCTTTTCAGTGCCATACGTTCCGCTCCCGAAGAGTACGATCCGAAGATCCACGGTCCTCTCGTGGATCTTTCGTTTGAGCAAAACCCGGGTATCGAAGAGATGGAAATGTACCCGGTTAACGAACCATACGCATACGTGCGGGTGATCTATGACCATGCCACCCATGAATATACCTACCAGGTGATCGAGCCGGTCCTTTCCGAGCCGGAAAAAGATCTTTTGGCAGAACTCAAGGACCGCCTCTTTGAAACCCTCGATATCAACACCAAGGATATCTCGAAAGAAGAGGCACGCCGCCAGCTGCGTGCCTCAGTTGATGATATCCTTGCAGATTACGGCATCAAGCTCACCCCGGTCCAGCGCGAAAAGATCCACTATAACATGCACAAGGATTTCCTCGGTGACGGCCTGATCGATGCGATCATGCATGACAAGTATATTGAGGATATCTCATGCGATGGCGTGAATACCCCGATTTTTGCTTTCCATTCCAGTTACGAATCGATGAAGACGACACTGATGTACCATAATGCCGAGGAACTCGATTCGTTTGTGACAAAACTCGCCCAGCGTGCAGGGAAGTATATCTCCATTGCCGAACCGATCCTCGATGCAACCATGAGTGACGGGTCGCGTATCCAGATGACACTCGGTCAGGAAGTTACCGCCCACGGTTCGACGTTTACGATCCGTAAATTCAAGGACGAACCGATCACCCCGACCGATCTCATCGAATGGCACACGTTTGCCCCGCTTTCCCTTGCCTATATCTGGCTCGCTGTCGAAAACGGCAAATCGGCGATCTTTGCCGGGGGGACTGCGTCAGGAAAGACCACATCTCTCAACGCGATCTCCCTTTTTATTCCTCCGATGGCAAAGATCGTCAGCCTCGAAGATACGCGTGAAGTGAAGCTGCCCCATCCCAACTGGATCCCGAGTGTTACCCGTGATTCGTTTGATGCCGCAGGCCGCGGTGAGATCAACATGTACGAGCTCCTGCGTGCAGCCATGCGTCAGCGGCCGGAATACATCATCGTAGGTGAAGTCCGTGGCAAGGAATGTCAGACGCTTTTCCAGGCAATGAGCACCGGGCATGTCACGTACTCGACCATCCACGCGGACTCGGTTGCAAGCGTCGTACACCGTATCGAGAACCCTCCGATGGACGTCCCGCGGAACATGCTCTCTGCTCTCGATATCGTCTGCATCCAGGTACAGGCACGAATGGGCGGGAAACGGATCCGCCGGAACAAACAGATCGTCGAGATTCTCGATATCGATCCCCGCACAAACGAACTGATCACAAACGAGGTGTTCCGCTGGAAATCGGCGACCGATGAGATCGCCTATTCCGGGAAATCCTATATCCTTGAAGAGATCATGGAGGCCCGGGGCTGGAACGAGAACCGGATGCGGGAAGAGCTCAAGCGCCGGCAGGAAGTCCTCGAATGGATGCGGATCAAGAAGATCCGTCATTACAAGGATGTCGCAAAGATCCTGATCTCGTATTTCCGTGAACCGGAAGTCGTCATAGAACGGGTAAGGAAGGATCTGTATGAATAGTTACGAACGGTTCTGTTTCAACCTTCTCGGAATGCGGATGAAAGCACGGAGGGAGAACTATCTCCAGCTCAGAAACGACCTGATATCAGCCAGGCTCAAGACCCCGTTTGAGGTATATATCTCGACTGCTGTAGTCAGTTCCATCATCGTCGGGCTGGTATCTGCCGTCTTTCTTGGCCTGCTCACCTGGGTCTTAAAACTCCCCAATCTCATCAAGTACAAAGGGGAAGTCCCGGCAACACTGCTCTTCCTCAACCAGTACGGCCTTATCCTTGGGACAATCTTTGTGGTTGTATTCTCGCTCCTTGTTTTTGGGGGAATGACCTATGTGGTCTTTTTGGCCTATCCGTCAGTTGAGGCCGGGAACCGGCGCAGAAACATCGATGCAACCCTGCCGTACGCTATCAACTACATCACTTCCATGTCCACCGCAGGTATTACACCGGCCGAGATCTTCCGCCTGCTCGGCGACAGCCCGATCTACGGAGAAAGTTCAGTAGAGGCCCGGTATATCGCCCGCGAGATCGATATCTTCGGAAAAGACCTGATCGATGCGCTCAGGATCGTTTCGGCGAGTACGCCCTCCCACCGGATGAAGGAGTTCCTGCAGGGAGCCATGGCAAGTATCTCCAGCGGGGGGAACCTTACGGAATATTTCCGCACCAAGGCAAACCAGTACGCACTGGAGAACCGCCAGACCCAGAAGCTGTTCCTGGATACCCTTGCGCTCATCGCTGAATCCTATGTAACTGCCATGGTAGCCGGGACCCTGTTCCTGATCATCCTCCAGTCCATCATGTCAGTCCTTGGCGGGGATTCCAAGCCCCTCTTTCTCTATATCATCATCTACCTGATGATTCCCTTTGGCACGTCGATGTTTATCATTATGATCAGTTCCATGACCCCGGAGACCTGATATGGCGATCAAAGATACGTTTACGGGATTACTGGGACAGAAAACTGACGCAAAGCCCCTCCCCGGCCAGCCCCTTTCCCGGGCCGAGATGGACGCTGTGGAAGGCGAGCTTGTCACCATTTCTGCAAAACTGGAATCCGAACGGAAGAGCCGCGAGGGGATGGGCCGGTTCTTCAAGCACCCGTTCCGCGTCCTGACCGAGAAACCGGAGAATATCCTCATCGTATGCGTCCCCCTCTCACTGATCGTCTTTATCGGCGGGTTCATCTCGATGGTGAAGGTCTACGGTATCAATGTTCTCTTCACCTCGACCGTGATCGATGATTTTGCCGTTCTTGCAATCCTGATCTCCATTGTCCCGGTGGCAGTACTGGATCTGCGGGAGCAGAGACGGATAAAAAGCCTGGAGGAAGCGCTTCCGAACTTTTTCCGCGATCTTGCCGGTATGAACGATTCCGGTATGACCCTCCCGAACGCCGTCCACTTGGTTGCCGGTGCAGAGTATGGTGCCCTTACGCCCCATATACGGAAACTGGACAACGAGATGTCGTGGGGTGTTGGTTTTGTCGAAGGGATGTACCGGTTCGGAAAAAACCTCGGAACCCCTCTTG
>Ga0268360_1003165_pt1 | contig 10941 bp, 11 predicted proteins | sample BioMet11_FD_192465 | JGI IMG/M metagenome (GOLD analysis project Ga0268360, IMG submission 192465) | Sewage microbial communities from Oakland, California, United States - Biofuel 11 (Illumina Assembly) | ecosystem: Engineered > Wastewater > Sewage > Unclassified | place: USA: California... | reverse complement strand
TCTCCTACTACATTCCGGACGCCTCCGGCATCCGCGGCATCGAAGCGACGCTCCTGCGGGAGTGAGCCCCCGCGCTGCTGCCCGATTTTCATCAATAATTCCGGCCCGGTCCTTCCACCGGGCCGGTTTCTTTGCGCTTTATTAGACTCAATCCATAAAATGCCGTCAGTTTATGTTTCAATTTATTCGCAACAAGTCATAAGAACAATATTTCCCGGGGACTCCGGAACATTTTTAGTTAATATGGCGTTATTTCCGTTTTTCAAATCCGTTATACGGCAAAATCAAAAAAGTAGAAATTTTCAGCAAAAGCGCGTTTTCTATTGAATTATCCGGCCTGCCGCCGTATAATTCAGTTGGCGGCATCGGCGCCATCCATGGGGGGTACCCGATACAGCAAATGGGAATATTTATTTAAGGAGAGGAAAACATGAAAAAGTTCATAGCACTTCTTCTGGCGGTTCTCATGCTGACCATGGTTCTGGCAAGCTGCGGCGCTGGAAGCACCAGCAGCGCAAGCAGCAGTGCAGCAAGCAGTGCCAGCAGCACCAGCAGCGCGAGCAGCAAAAGCAGCGCCAGCAGCGCGGCAAGCTCCTCGTCGGCTGCAAGCGGAACGACTAAGGACTTCTCCGGCAAGACGCTGGACGTCCTCTACATGGTGGGCGGCCAGGGACAAATGGCCGACCCCATCTGCGAGAAGCTTAAGTCCGTCTATTCCGGGCTCACCACCACCGTCGTCTACGACCACAAGGCCGGCGACATCATGCGCGACCGGACGCTTGCGGGCAACCCGCCTGACGTCTTCGACGTGAACAGCACGACTTACGATCACCTTGCCGCCATCGACGAGGGTGTCGTGGAGCCTCTGGACTTCCTGTATGACACCCCCTGCGTGGACGATTCCTCCAAGACCCTGAAGGACATCCTGAACTTCTCCACCATGAACTTCGGCGCCAAGGACGGCAAGTACTATCTGATGCCCGACTGCATCTACGCCGCCGGCGTCTGGTACGATGCCAAGATGTTCAAGGACAACGGCTGGAAGGTCCCCACGACCTGGGACGAGTTCTATGCCCTGGGCGAGACGGCCAAGGCCGCCGGCAAGAGCCTCCTCCTCTATTCCACCAAATACGGCGGAGAGTATTTCTTCGACTACTGGTTCATGCCGCTTCTTCTTTCTCTCGATCCGACCGGCCAGACCTACATCGATATCCAGAACATGAAGGAAGGCGCCTGGACCGAGCCCGCCGCCAAGAAGGCGTTTGAGCTCACCGAAGACCTGATCAAGAAGGGCTACATCGATACCACTTCCGGCACGCTGGAAATCTCCGAGACCCAGATGCAGTTCTGCAAGGGCAACACCCTCTTCTATTCCTGCGGCTCCTGGCTCGAGGCCGAGATGGCCGGCAACTGGCCGGACGGCTTTGAACTCACCTTCCTCCCGTTCCCGAAGCAGAGCGCCAGCGATCCCTCCTTCATCATGGACAGCTCCGTCGTCAGCGGCGTCACCGCGGCCTCCAAGAACAAGGACATCGCCGCCGAGTATTACCGCTACATGCTCTCTGACCCCGAGACCACGAAGAAAGTCGTTCAGACCACGCAGAACGGCCTGCCGATCAAGGACTTCGCGAAGAATTACGGCAGCCTGCTCTCCAATTCCGTCAACTCCATTTGGACCGCCATCGGGACCAAGGGAAGCGTCACCGTCGACGACGAACTGGAGCACAACTATTCCACGCTCTATGACTTCATCACCGACAAGTCCGCGGCCCTCAACTCCGGCTCGATCACGGGCGATGATTTCGCTCAGGCCATGGAAGCTTTCTGCGCCAGCCTGAGGAAGGATTCCGACGTCACGATCCGGGCCTACGATTCGACCGCTTTGCTCGACGCCATCAAATCCGCAAAGGGTTAATCCGATCTTTGGCACGGGGGGAGCGCAACTCCCCCCGTGCGCCGTTTTCCGGCCATCGCTGCTTCGCCCGAAAAAATCGTCTGTCGGGAAGGAATCACACATGGAAACTGATATTAAAACCACGGAAGCCGCTGCGGCGGCAGCTGAAACAACTCCTCTGAAAAAGAAGAGGACGCTGGGTCAGCGTCAAAAGAGCCGTTTCATCCTGGTGTTCTCTCTGCCCGCGCTTCTTCTCTACTTCCTGTTCCGTTTTCTCCCTTCCATCATGGGGCTGGCCATCAGCCTCTTCAACTGGAAGGGCGTTTCCATGAACATGAAGTTCGTGGGACTCAACAACTACGTCAAGCTCTTTCAGGACGAGACCTTCTACAAGGCGTTGGGCAACCATCTGTACATCTACGTACTCAACACCGTCATCGTCTTTGCCTTCGCTCTCGTCCTTGCCATCCTGCTGACAAACAGCAAAATGAAGGGCCGGAACTTTTACCGCGTGATGGTGTTCTTCCCTTCGGTCATCCCCGCCGTCATCGTGAACGTGCTGTGGATGAGCGTCTATAACCCCAGCATCGGCATCCTGAACGCCGTTCTCGGGCTTTTCGGCATCGCGGGGCACAACTGGCTGGGCGACGAGGCGCTGGTTCGGAACTCCATCCTGTTCGTCATGGTCTGGCTGTCCACCGGCTTTTACATGGTGCTCTTCATGGCGGCCATCATGAATATCCCGCAGGACATCTACGAAGCTGCCAAGATCGACGGATGCAGCGTTTTCCGCCAGACCTTCGCGATCACCATTCCGCTCATGTGGGAGCAGATCCGCACCGCGCTGGTATTCTTCATCGTGACCTCCTGCGGCGTGGGCTTCAACGTGGTATATATGCTGACGAAGGGCGGGCCGAACAAAGCGTCGGAGATCCTTCCGACGTACATGTACCTGCTGTCCTTCGGCGGACAAAGCAAGTTCGGCTACGCAATGGCCGTGGCAACGGTCATCATGGTGCTGACCACCGCGCTGGCGCTGCTCATCCTGCGCGTCACCAAGCGCGAGACCTATGAGATGTGAGGAGGAGCGGACATGAACGACAGCAAAACCATTTCCCGCCCGCACCGCAGCGGGGGGAGCATCGCACGGGACGTGATCATCAACGTTCTGCTGATCCTCTACACCATGACCGTCATCATTCCTCTGGCTTTCATGCTTCTCAACTCTTTCAAGACGAATCAGGAATTCTTCGCGGACTTCTGGGCGCTGCCCTCCTCGCTGAATTTCATCCACTATCAGGAAGCCATTGAAAACACGGGCATCATTCGGATGTTCGGCAACACCATCATCATCGTGCTGGCGGCGCTGGCGCTGAACATCGTCACCTCCGCAATGATCGCCTACGTCATCGCCCGTTCCGGCAGCAAGATTTCCGACCCGATGTACAAGTTCTTCCTTTTCGGCATGCTGACGCCCGGCGTTGTGACGCTGATCCCGCTTTTCCTCATCGCGCGCACGATCCATCTTTACAACACGCGCACGATCCTGATCCTTGTCTACGCCGGATTTGAAATGTCGTTTTCGGTCTACGTGTTCACAGGGTTCTTCAAGACGCTGCCCGGCTCTCTGGAGGAGGCGGCCTATATCGACGGGGCCAGCCGCTACCAGACCTTCTGGAAGATCCTCTTCCCGCTTTCGAAGCCGGCCGTCGTCACCGTGGGCGTCTTCAACTTCATCGAGTACTGGAGCGACTACCTTCTGGCCATGACGCTGGTATCGGACGAGTCGAAAAAGACCGTGTCCCTGGGCGTCATGAAGCTCCAGGTCGCAAACGCGGTGCGAACGGAATGGGGCCAGCTTTTCGCCGTATGCGTGCTGGTCATCATCCCCGTGCTGCTCATCTACATCATCTTCCAGCGCCAGTTGACCGGCGGTCTCACGGCCGGCGCGGTCAAGGGCTGAAAGCAGTTTTTCCCGCACAGGCAAACAAGCGCCGCCCGGACGAAACGTCCGGGCGGCGCCTTTATTTTATTCGGGTCATGTGTTCCGCCGCACCGGGATCAGGACGATGGGCAGAAGGCCGCAGCTTTCGGCGTAGTCCGCGATCGAACGGTACTGCACGGGCCTGACGGCCCTGCCGTGCACGTTCTGCACCAGCACGCCGCCCGACGGCGCGTGCGTCACGCAGACGGTGTGCACGCCGACCCAACGGCCGCAGGCCCGCAGCGTCCTGGCGTTCCAGAAGGAGAACACCGCTGCCGGCGCGCCGGCGAAAGCCGCGTCGTATTCCCTTGCCCGGAATGCGTACAGCGGCTCCGCGGCGCAGCCGCAGCTGCGGAAAAAGCGCGGGATCGCCTCCACGTGGGTGCCGCCCGAGCCGTTCAGAATGATGCCCGTGCCCTCGAAATAGTCCGTGATCTCCGCCAGCGGCCGGGGCTCCCCCAGCGCCAGCAGGACGTTGTAAACGGCGATAACCTCGCACCCGCAGTAAGAGAGCGTCTTTCTCCCGAAAGGCAGCGCCGCCGCGGGGCCGAGCTCCTGCCCGCAGATGGGGCGCGCGCCGCCCGCGTCGTAAAGGCCCACAGCGGCGCGGTTTTCCTCCCTGCGCCGCGCCCACGTCCGGGGACGCAGACGGCGCGCGCAGAAGTTCCAGGCCTCCGAGAGGCCCCAGGTCGCCTTGACGGAGGCCTTTGCAGTCCGAAGTCCGTTCAGCAGCATTTGCGCTCACTCCTTCAGCATCCGCTCGCGCTTCCTGAAATCCGGCAGATACGCCCCGATCAGCGCGTAAAACGCCGGGCCGTGGTTCTTGTAAACGATATGGGCCAGCTCGTGGACGACGACGTACTCCACCGCGGCGGGAGGATACGCCATCAGCCGCCAGGAAAAGCACAGGCTGTCTCTTCCGCTGCAGCTCCCGTACCGCTTCCGCGCCGAGGTGATCTTCACCCCGGACGGCCGAACGCCCATGGTTTCCGCCCAGCGCGCCGTCAGCGGCGGAAGCTCCGCAGCCGCACGGGCGCGGAGCGCGGCCTCCGCCGCGGCGTCCGGCTCCGGCCTCTCCGCGGCGCGGAGGCGCTGTTTCTCCGCATGCTCCCCGATCCAGCGCGCGTGGGCGCGCAGGAATCGCTCGATCTCCGCCTGCGGGCAGGCCATCGGCGCGCGGACCAGAAGTCCGCCCTGCGGCGTGATCTCGGCCGCCAGCGTACGGCGGCGGCTCCGTTTGAGCGTGTATTCCATCGGCGCCTCCAAAAAATCGTTTCGGCTCTGCGGTTATTATACCATGGCCGCAGGCCGTGGCAGATCGGCATCACCGCCGGCTGCCGCGAAGCGGCGAGGCGGACGCGCCATAAAGGATAGTATTGCTTTGCAGATATTATAGCATGATCCCATCATGCTATAATATGGCCCTGCGCCGTCTCCGACGGCGCGGCCTGAGATTTCAGCGCACCGGCACGAAGTGCCGGCGTGCGCGCATAATGGCCGCAACGCGGCTATTATTATAGCACATTCCCCGCCCAAGAGCGAAAAAGGCGCGCCGCGAAGCAAAACGGAACCCGTTTCGTTTCGCGGCGCGCTCTGCCGGGACGGCGTCAGCCGCCCAGATAGGCTTTCTTCACCGTGGGCGAGCTGGCCAGCTCCGCGCCCGTCCCGGTCATGGCGATGCGCCCCGTCTCAAGAACGTACCCCCGGTCAGCAACCTCCAGCGCTTTGCTGGCGTTCTGCTCCACCAGGAGGATCGTCTTTCCCGAGGCGTGCAGCTCCCGGATGATGCCGAAGATCTGATCCACCAGGATCGGCGCAAGCCCCATGGACGGCTCGTCCAGCATCATGAGCCGCGGCTCGCTCATGAGCGCGCGCCCCATGGCCAGCATCTGCTGCTCGCCGCCGGAGAGCGTTCCGGCGATCTGGCGGCTGCGCTCCTTCAGGCGGGGAAACTGCTCATACACCAGCCCCAGGTTCTTATCCAGGGATGCAGCCGGGCGCGTATACGCGCCCATGCGCAGGTTCTCCTCCACGGTCATCTGCAGGAACATCCGGCGCCCCTCAGGGCACTGCGCGATGCCCATGCTCACGATCCTGTCGGCCGGGACGCGGCTGATGTCCGTTCCGTTGAAGCTGACGGATCCCGTGCGGCTGCGCAGAAGGCCGGAGACAGTCTTGAGAATGGTGGATTTCCCGGCGCCGTTGGCGCCGATGAGCGTCACGATCTCGCCCTCGTTCACGGCGAAGGACACGCCCTTGATGGCGTGAATGCTGCCGTAATAGACGTTTATGTCGTCGACCCTGAGCATCTCTCCCATCGCTTACGCCTCCTTCTGCCGGCCGAGGTACGCTTCGATGACGGCCGGATCCGCCTGGATCTGGGCCGGCGTGCCCTTGGCGATGATCTTTCCGTAATTCAGAACGCAGATCCCCTCGCAGATGCCCATGACGAGATTCATGTCGTGCTCGATCAGCATCACCGCGATTCCGAAGGTGTCACGGATCCTGGTGATGTTCTCCATGAGCTCCTCCGTCTCGGAGGGGTTCATGCCCGCCGCAGGCTCGTCCAGCAGCAGGATGACCGGATCCGTCGCCAGAGCGCGGACGATCTCCAGCCGGCGCTGGGCGCCGTAGGGCAGGCTGCCGGCACGGCTGTCCGCCAGATCCTCCATGCCGAAGATCGACAGGAGCTCCAGCGCTTTTTCATGGGCGCGTTTTTCCACGCTCCAGTACTGCGGCATCCGCAGGATCCCGCCCCAGAACGAGTAGCGCATCTGGTTGTGCAGGCCGATCTTCACGTTGTCCTCCACGCTGAGGGAGGAAAAAAGCCGGATGTTCTGGAACGTGCGGGCAATGCCCGCCTGATTGGCCTTTACGGTGTTCATCCCGTGGGTGTCGATCCCGTTGAGCAGGATCGTGCCCCGCGTGGGCTGATAGACCTTGGTCAGCAGGTTGAACACCGTCGTCTTCCCCGCCCCGTTGGGCCCGATGAGCCCGGCGATCTCCGTCCGGCCGATGGTCAGGTTGAAATCGTCGACGGCGGTGAGCCCGCCGAAATCGATGCCGAGGCCGATGCACTCGAGGATCGGCGGCTTCCCGGAGTCCCGCTCGGGGATGATCGCGTCGCGCTTGAACTGCACCATGTTACCCATTTTCGGCGGCCTCCTTTCCCTCCGCGGCTTTTCCGTGGAAGAGCCGCGCGAAAAACAGTTTGAAGCGCGGATTGTTCTCCGCCAGCATGACCAGGATCAGGACCACGGCGTAGACGAGCATGCGGTAGGTGCTGAATTTGCGCAGGACCTCCGGAAGCACGGTCAGCGCCGCAGCGGCCACGATGGAGCCGGTCATGTTGCCCAGGCCCCCCAGCACAACGAACACCAGGATCAGGATCGAAGTGTTGAAATCGAACTTGTTCGCCACGACGGTGGTGAAATTCATGGCAAAGAGCGTTCCCGCGGCGCCGGCGATGGCGGCGGAAAGGACGAAGCCCATAAGCTTGTACTTGGTGACGTTGATGCCCACCGACTCCGCGGCGATCCGGTTGTCCCGCTGAGCCATGATGGCCCGGCCGCCCCGGCTGTCCACCAGATTGAGGATGATGAACAGCGTGACCAGGATGAGAATGAACCCCGCGGTGAAGGTGGAGAGCTCCGGGATGTCGGAGATCCCCATGGGGCCGTTGATGATCGTGGTCCCGTCGGCGGAGAGGTTCAGCGCGTCCGCGCCGCCCAGAAGATTGACGTGCAGTCCGCCGCCGTCCACGCCCACGTAGAGGTTATTGATGATGCTCTTGATGATCTCGCCGAAGGCAAGCGTCACGATGGCGAGATAGTCGCCGTTGAGCCGCAGCACCGGGATCCCCACGACGAGCCCGGCCAGCGCAGCGCAGGCCGTGCCGACGCCCATGGACAGAAGCAGGCGGATCCCGGCGGAGGGGACCGCCTTTTCCAGCGCCACCGCCGCCACGACGCCCGTAAAGGCGCCTACGCTCATGAAGCCCGCATGGCCCAGGCTCAGCTCGCCCAGGATGCCAACCGTCAGGTTCAGCGAAAGCGCCATGACCACGTAGGCACAGACCGGGACGAGCAGGCCCCGGAGGGAGGAGCTCGTCTTGCCCAGCGCGCCCAGCGCCTCGACCGCGGCGTAGGCCGCGATCACCACCGCATACGGCACCAGGTTCTTTTTCTTGATTCTTGTCAGCCTTTTCGTTTTGACAGTCATGCGCTCACACTTTCTCCGTGACGCGCCTGCCGAGCAGGCCGTCCGGCTTGACCAGCAGCACGATGATCAGGACCGCGAAGACGATGGCGTTGGAAAGCTGCGTGGACACATACGCCCCGCTGAAGATCTCGATGACGCCGAGGAGAATGCCGCCCAGCAGCGCGCCCGGAATGGAGCCGATCCCGCCGAAGACCGCCGCCGTGAACGCCTTGATGCCGGGCATGGATCCGGTCGTCGGGACCAGCGTCGGATACGCCGAGCAGAGGAGGACGCCCGCCACCGCCGCCAGCGCGGAGCCGATGGCAAAGGTCACCGCGATCGTGCGGTCCACGTTGATGCCCATGAGCCGCGCGGCATCCTTGTCCTCGGAGCAGGCGCGCATGGCCATGCCCATCTTCGTCTTGTCGGTGAACCAGGTCAGGACGACCATGATGACCATGCAGGAGATGACCGTGACGATGGTGACCACCGGAACGGTGAGCTGGCCGCCGAAAAGCTTGATGGAGGCGTTCCCCGTGACGGAGGGAAACATCTTGGTGTTGGAGCTCCACAGGAGCTGCGCCGCGTTCTGCAGGAAATAGCTGACGCCGATGGCCGTGATGAGGACGGCCAGCGACGGCGCCTGGCGCAGCGGGCGGTAGGCCAGCCGCTCGATCACGATGCCCAGCGCCGTGCAGGCGACGATCGCGGCGAAAACGCCCACCAGCGGCGGGAGATGGAAGGATGAAACAGCGTAGAAGCAGACGTACGCGCCCACCATGATGATGTCGCCGTGGGCGAAGTTCAGCATCTTCGCGATGCCGTAGACCATCGTGTAGCCAAGCGCGATGATGGCGTACACGCTGCCCAGGCTGATGCCGCGTATGAGATAAGTCAGAAACGACATAGTAGCACCTCGTTTGCGAATTTCTCCGCGGACGACCGCTGAGCGCGGCGCTTTCCGGGATCCGACCGGGGAGCGCCCCGCTCAGGGGCCGTCCGGAACGCGCGCGGGCCGGAGAGCCGCAGCTCCCCGGCCGTGCGCGGCCTGGAACGGAAGATCGGCCGGATTACATGCCGACGTAAGCGCCGTTCTTGATGACCATGCCCTTGGGGTCCTTGGTCACGGCGCCGGTGGCGTCCCACGTCATCCCGGTGCCGGTCAGGCCGTCGAAGGTCATGGTGGTGAACTGCTTGATCATGAGATCGCACAGCGTTTTGGCGTCCATGTCGCCGGTGGCGTTGGCGTTCTCGATAGCCTGCTTGTAGGCATAGACGCAGTCATAGGCGTCCGCGGCGAACTGGTTCGGGGTGTCGTTGTACTTTTCCTTGTAGCTCTTGACGAAGCTCTGGGTCTTGGCGTCGGTGGAGTCGGCGCTGAAGGGGGTCAGGAGCATGACGCCCTCGGCCAGGGACTTGTCGAAGCCCTCCATGGTCAGGATGCCGTCCATGCCGTCCACACCGAAGAACTTGGGCGCGTAGCCCATGGACTTGGCCTGGGCGAGGATCAGGGAAGCGGGCGTGTAGTAGATGGGCAGGAAGATGAGATCCGCACCGCTGCTCTGCGCCTCGGTGAGCTGCACGCTGAAGTCGCTGTCGCTGCCGTCGGCAAAGGTGGTGGCGGAGACGACGGAGAGGCCCAGCTCCTGCGCCTTGGCCTTGAAGGTATCGTAAATGCCGGAGGAATAGACGTCGTCGTTTTTATAGATGACGGCGATCTTGGTGCCCAGCTTCTGGTCGGCGATGTATTTTGCGGAGGCGGAGCCCTGGTTGGGATCCATGAAGCACATCTGGAACATGTTGTCCTTACCCTTCGTCACGGCCGTGGAGGAGGCGGAGGGGGTCAGCGCGAAGATGCGGTCCTGATAGGTCTTGGCCGCGGTGGCTTCGCAGGGCTTGGAGGTCACGGACCCCAGGGAGATCTGCATGCCCCAGTCCTTCAGCGCGTTGTAGGCGTTGACGGCCTTCTCGGCGTCGTGGGTGTCGTCCTCGTACTTGAGGTCGAACTGGATGCCGCCCATGGCGTTGATCTCGGCGACTGCGAGCTCGGCGCCCTGCTTGGCGGCGGTCCCGTAAATGGCGGCGCCGCCGGTCAGCGGGCCGGTCCCGCCCAGCTTGAAGGTGCCGGAAGCGGTGCTCTTGGCGGCGGAACCGGAGGCAGCGGACGAGGACGCCTTGCTGCCGGAAGCAGCGGAGCTGGAGGCGGCGGACGAGGACGCCGCGGAGCTGGACGCAGCAGAGCTGGACGCGGTGCCGCTGGAACCGCAGGCGGCGAGACAGAGCAGCATCACGCACGCCATGAGGACGCAGATTGTTTTCTTCATTTTTCTTTCCTCTTTTCAATGAAATTCCTGTGGAAGTTATTTATCCAAACAGCCCGGGCGCCCTTGCCCGCGCCGTTTTTCACGAACCCGGATAATAAAAAATCGGTTTCGTCCGGAAGACGAAACCGACGCCCGACACCCTGTGTCAACAGCTGCGTTTCGATCCCCCGGGATATTCCGCGCCGCGGAGCAAGACTGCAAGCAGCGCCAGAAGATTAACCAGCAGCACGACGGCCGCGCCTACGCCCAGAATAATGGCGGAGAATACAAAAATGGATACCGCGACAAGCGCAGTATCCACGAAAGCAGCGATGGAACGGGGCGCGAATGCGCGCGCGCAGGATGCCGCGGCGCAGGAAGCGGCGCAGTCTTCATACCGAGGCGTCATTCCGTAAGTTTCAGACATCTGTGCGCTCCCCTTTCGCTTTAGTCATTTATATCGTCAAGGATACCCCCTTTGCGCGCCGCTGTCAACCGTGAAAAACGATATAGTTTTTTACTCTTTTTCAGTCAATTCCGACAAATTAAACAAAATCCCG
>Ga0268360_1003164_pt1 | contig 10944 bp, 11 predicted proteins | sample BioMet11_FD_192465 | JGI IMG/M metagenome (GOLD analysis project Ga0268360, IMG submission 192465) | Sewage microbial communities from Oakland, California, United States - Biofuel 11 (Illumina Assembly) | ecosystem: Engineered > Wastewater > Sewage > Unclassified | place: USA: California... | reverse complement strand
TTAAGCCCGACGAAAACCATTTTCTATTCCGCAGTCGCAAGGGGGCGAACTACCCCCTGACAACATTCCGAGTCACCCGGCTCGTGAAGGAATGGGGAGCGATGATTGGACTAAAGCAGAATCTGGGTTGCCATTCGCTTCGGAAAACCTTCTGTTGGTTCCAACGCACCAAGTACGGAGCCAGTTGGGAAGTCCTGAGCCGAAGACTAAATCATAGCTCGCCCAGTATCACTCGATGTTATCTTGGCCTGACAGATGAGTGCGTAGAGGAAATTCTGCATCACACCATATAAACAGAATGGGCCTCATAGCGAGGCCCATTCAAAACCGTTTAGTACAAGCACAATGGAGGATCAAAAACTGCATTCATGCAATTTTAAAATAGCTGTTGCATAAATTTTTTACTGACTTACAATAGGTCCCCGCGTCACTATTACGAGAAAGGCGCTCTGTCATGCAGTGAATATTGCCTAAGTCATTCTAATTAATGGTTTCATGTTTTTAAGGAGGAATCCATGCCGTTGGAAACGCTTATGGCTCTGGATGACGAGCTGGGGCGGGCCATGACGCCACAGGAGCTCGCCAAGAGGCTGAGGGTGAGCGTCAACACTGTTCGGAAGTATCGCGACCGGTGGGGCGGTGTCGAAGTCGCTCCTGGGAAAATCAGGTTTTTTGAGAACAAGGTTCGGGAGGTGATCCATGCCAGCGCTGATAACGAAGTTCAGTCCGCCGCGATGGCGGGGTGTCGTCACATTCAACGGGAAGCGAAAAGAAAAGTTGTTCCCGGACGGGTCCGAGAAAAGCAAGCGGGCAGCGGAAAAGTGGGAGGAAAAGCAGCGCCGCATCATGAAGAAACCGACCCCGATCGACACGGACTCGCCGCCGACGGTGATTGACCTGGCAAACCCCTACCTCGACTTCGTCAAGGAACGACAGTCCAAAAAAACCTACGCTGAGAAGCATGGGGTCATGAAGCGCTTTGTCAGCCGATTTGGCAAGTCCATGCTCCTTGAGGACATCACCGTCCCCGAAGGACTAAAGTTCCTCACAGAGCAGTATAGGAAGCGCTCGGGGTATGCGGCGAACAAAGAGCGAAAGGTCCTCGTCACCGCCTGGAATTGGGGCAAGAGGTATCTGGCGAACTTTCCTGACCGCCAGTGTCCATTCCAGGTCATCGACCGGTTCCCGGAGACGCGACAGCCCCGGTATGTCCCACCCGAGGAAGACTTTTGGAAGGTCTACGAGGTCGCTTCAGGGCAGGACCGGGTCATGCTGCTGGTGTTCCTTTTCCTCGCCGCAAGGCGCGGTGAAGTTTTCCGGCTCAAATGGGCGGATATCGATTTCGCAGGGAATATAGTCACCCTTTGGACGAGAAAACGCGCGGGAGGTGACCTGGAACCTGATCCGGTCCCCATGGTGCAACGGCTCAAGAAGATCCTCATGGCGTGGTGGGAGAACCGCCCTATTGTCTCCGAGTACGTGTTCGTAAATGTGGAAGAGCATGCCTTCTGCAAGGAATACCGGGGGCAGCCCTTCACCAACCGCCAGCACTTCATGGAGCGACTGTGCAAGAAAGCAGGGGTCAGGGAGTTCGGGTTTCACGCAATCCGTCACCTCACGGCGAGTCTTCTTTACCGCGAGGGACAGCCTGTGGCGGTGGCTCAAGCTGTCCTGCGCCACAAAAGCCCGCAGACCACGACCCGCTACCTCCAGACCCTTGGTCTCAAGCAGACCCAGGAAGCCATGGAAACGGTCATGGGACAGCGAGGCCCCAAGAAGGTGGTCAGCATCCAGAAAGTTTCCCAAGAGTAAGGGGGAATACCTGACTATAAAAGTCGTAAATGTGGACTTCGTGTGGACCAAAGAAAAAGCGGGTTACCCTGAACAGGTAACCCGCTGAATTTCTTGGCGTCCCCAAGGGGATTTGAACCCCTGTTACCGGCGTGAAAGGCCGTCAACATACATTTTCCCTCAATTCCCGCCTTTTCCCATTTACTCCAATAATATCCTAATTTACTGGATAAATTTTCTTCTCATTTTCCCCTTGACTCCTATCGTGTCACCTGTATTTTGACCTTGGCTGTTGGGTATAGTGTTGGGTACGAAATCCGGGGGAGGTTATCGGCATGCCGGCAAAGAAACGTTCCAAGACATCCTATCCGGGCGTCTACTACGTCGAGGGACAGGCCGTGGCCACGGGCAAGCCTGAACGGATTTATTACGTCATGTATCGCCGCGACGGGAAGCTCATCGAAGAAAAAGCCGGCCGCCAGTTTCAGGACGCCATGACCCCGGCCAAGGCGGCGCGGATAAGGGCGGAGCGGATCGAAGGCAAGGCCCCGTCCAACCAAGCCCGCCGGGAAGAAGAACAGGCCGCCAAGCAAGCCGAGGCCGGGCGCTGGACCCTGACGAAACTGTGGGCGGAATACGCGGCACAGAAGACGCCTGGGCCGGCGCTGCGGACGGATCAAAGCCGGTTCGAGAAGTACATCAAGCCCATTTTCGGGGAGAAGGAGCCGGCCGAAGTGCTGACCCTGGACCTCGACCGCCTGCGCTCCCGCCTGCTCAAGCAGGGCAAGGCCCCGCAAACCGTCAAGCACGTCCTGGCCCTGTTCAAGCGCCTGGAGCGGTTCGGCGTCAGGAAGGGCCTGTGCGACGCACCGGACGCCCGCAAGCAAACCATCGTCATGCCCCGGGTGGACAATGAGACGACGGAAGACCTCGACGCCGACGAGCTGGCCCGACTTGTTCAGGCCATTGAGGACGAACCCAACATCCAGGCCGCGGACTTCATGCGGCTGGCCATGGTGACCGGCATGCGGCGCGGTGAACTGTTCAAGCTCGAATGGCGCGACATCGACTTCGAGCACGGCTTTATCAACATCCGCCATCCCAAGGGCGGCAAGAGCCAGGCAATCCCTCTCAACGCCGCGGCCAGGGCGGTCCTGGAAGGACATCCGCATGTGGAGGGGACGCCCTACGTCTTCCCGGGCCAGGGCGGCAAGCAGCGCGTGACCATTCAGGTGGCGTCCAACCGGATCAAGGCCCGCGCCGGACTGCCTGCCGACTTCCGCCCGCTGCATGGCCTGCGGCATCTTTTTGCGTCCACCTTGGCGTCGTCGGGGAAGGTGGACATGCTGACCCTGCAAAAGCTGCTGACCCACAAAGGCCCACAAATGACGAAGCGGTATTCCCACCTGCGCGACGATGCCTTGAAGCGGGCGTCCGAGGTGGCCGGCGAACTGCTGGGGAACCTCGGCAACGGCAAGACGGAGAAGGTGGTCAACCTCAAGGGAAGCCAGTAGCCCACGGAGCCATCCCGGAGGCCGGCGTCGGGGAATGGCTTGCATTCCTGCCCGGCTGGTTTATGTGAAAAGAAAGCATTCCTTGCTGTTGGGAAATGCTTGGGAGGACGCTAGCATGGCTATTCAGTATCAAATCGACGAGCACGGCAACCGCGTGGCCGTGGTGATCCCGCTTGCCGAGTGGGAAGCCATCCAGGAACGTATGCGGGAGCCCAACGCGGAAACCATCGCGGCCATGGAAGAAGGCCGCCGCTCCGAAAAGCTTACGAGCTACGCCTCGCCTGCCGCCCTGTGGGCAACGCCCATTGAAGATTTCAGCATGACGCCTGCCGAGGGCAAGGAAACGCGTTCCCGCCTGGAGGCCTTCGCCCCGGATTGGGATTCCCCGGATATGGACGCCTACAACAACTATGACGCTGCGAGGCAGGCCCTTGAAACGCGGTGACGTGGCGCTTGCCGTCTTCCCCAACACGGACGGCCTGACGGCCAAGCTGCGTCCCGTGGTCATCATTCAGGCGGACGAACTGGACACGGGCTTGCCGCAAGTGCTGGTCGCCATGGTGACAAGCAACTTACGCCGGGAGGGAAAGCCCTTCCGGGTGTTCATTCCCCTGGCTAACCCCGAGGGCCGGGCGTCGGGGCTGCTTTCCGATTCCGTGGTCATGGCCGATTGCGTAGCCACCATCGCCGTCAAGGCCGTGCATCGCGTCATCGGCCACATGGACAAGGCCGCCCTGGACCGGGCTTTGCGGGTGGCGCTGGACCTGTAGACCACATTTCCAGGGTCTAGTCGGGGCCTCATGAACCCCGGCGAAAAGCCGCTTCCCTTGGCGGTCTGGCCCTGGTTCATTTCAGGGGAAAAGCTGAAGGGGGCTAAAAAAATGTCCGATGACAATACCCAAACGCTTCGGAATTTTTATTTGTTTTGGAAATGGGAATATATAAAAAGATGTGACGTAACAAAGCTGTATTGTAGAGGTTTCTTTTCCGAGAAAGCTAAAGCTGTAACCTGTGCGAAAGATCTATACATGGGTTTTCGTAAACTAACAGGCGAGGGTACATCAATAAAGGAGATATTAAATGCTGGACTAGAATATAGAACATATGAACTTGATATATTTAAATTTACCATCCTTGAGTCACGCGTCAATTATTACTTTGATAAAGACGCAACTAAAATACTCAATAGTATTATGGATAAACAACTGATATATATTTATCCAAATGTGGATTTAGGCTATAATGCAGCAATGCCTTTAACTGAGCTTATTGAAGATTTTTCAATTTTTGAAAATACTACAGATTGGGAACTCCATAGAGTTACCCAAGAAGATATTACGAAAAAAATAAATGAATGGGGATATTTAGTACTAATAGATAACAATGCAGACATTGATGTGGTCGTTGATGAAATAAAAAAGATTCATCTTGGTTCTGACAAGGAGCAATTAAATAGCCATATAAATAAGTTGTTAAAAGGTATATGCCTTGAAAACTCAAACGAGCCCCGTGCCGTTGGTTTGTGGATGTGGGACTATATAACTGAAAAATATGGACCAGGGAAACCACCACATGGCAAAATTGCAGAAGCAAGGCGTGAGTTAGAGAAAAATTTTGACATTTCAAAATTAGGATATGCTGATTCAAGACCTGAAACTATAGAAAATAAATATCGCAGGACATGTGAGTGCATCGAAGCCTGCGAGGTCTTGCCCTTCTAGCCTCGAAATCGATCCTAATAATCAATCCTTTAGAAACGGATTCTTGCCGGTACTCTCCTAGAATCCGATCCCCTCCGCCTCAAACATAAAAGGGTATTATTTTTTTCTGCGTTTGTGCATCCCATGGGAAATTTAACTGTCCCATAGGAGACAACGCAATGGAAAATCCCGTTGTAGTTCTGGATGAGAAGAGGGCCGCCTCTTACCTCGACCTGTCCGTCAAGACCCTGCAAGCCCGCCGCGCCGCCCACAAAGCGCCTGCCTTTCTGAAGATCGGTCGGTCCGTCCGGTATCGGCTGGCGGACCTGGAAGCCTTCCTTGCCGCACATCGGGTTGACCCCGAACGATTGCAATAGGGGGCGTAACCATGGACAACAAAAAGCAAAACCCCGGTGACGGCCGGGGCTTCGCGGAAAACGTGGTAGTAGGTGACAAGGCCCTTGTGCCGGACCTGGGCGGAAATGGCAACGACAATTCCCAGTCGGCCCAACGCTTCCGGCTGCTGGCCGCCTTGCGTAAAGGCCCCGTCTCGACCCTCGACGCCAGGAAGTTCTGCGACATCCTGCATCCGGCCGCCCGGGTCCAGGAACTTCGGGACCGCGGCCACTGCATCGATACCGTCTGGGTGGAGGACATCACGTCCGAAGGCCGGCCGCATCGCGTCGCCCAATATCTGTATCGTGGCATGAAGGGGGCGCAATGACGGACGCCTTCACCGATCTGCAAACCCCGGCCGGATTCCTGGCCCTGCTATGGCCGGACGCCACATTTGACGGCTGGTTGACCTTCTTCGCCAAGGCCCCGGACGGCAAGACGGGGACGGCGGCCTTCCCTCGCTCCCGGCTGGCCGAGGCCCACACATGGGTGCTTGCCCAGGCCAAGACCGCCAACGTCTGGCACGGCGTCGGCCTTCGGAAAGAGAAGCCGGCGAAGAACGCCCGCGGCAAGGCCGAGGACGTGATTGCCCTGCCGGGCCTGTGGTTCGACCTGGACGTAAAAGGCCCCGGCCATGCCGAAGAGCACTTGCCGGCGACCTTCGAGGATGCCCTCGACTTCCTGGCCTCGCTGCCCCTCAAACCCACGGTGACGGTCTTCACGGGCGGCGGTCTGCAACCGTATTGGCTCTTCCCGGAGCCGTTGCGGCTTTCGACCGAAGCGGACTGGAACCGGGCAAAGGCCGTGTCCGAGCGGTGGCAACGGTGCATCATCGCCAGGGGCAGGGAACGCGGTTGGAAGCTGGACAATACGTCCGACCTGCCCCGCGTGCTGCGCCTGCCCGGAACATTCAACCGGAAAACGGCAACGCCCGTCCTGGTGACGGTGCCGGCCGAGCACGTGGACCTTGCCGCCCGGTATGATCTGGACGCCATCGAAGCCGTGTTGCCGGCGGCCGAGACACCCCGGGCCGACGAACCCCAAGCCGCGGCCCGCGACGACGTAGCCGACGCCGACATGACGTTGATCGTGGGCAAATGCGCCTGGCTGCGACATTGCCGGGACGATGCCGCCGCGCTGCCGGAACCGGAATGGTACGCGGCCCTCTCCATCCTGGTCCGCTGCAAGGACGGTGCGCGGCTGGCCCATGCCTGGAGCAAGGATCATCCGAAGTACGCTCCGGCCGAAACCGACGCCAAGCTCAAGCAAGCCATGGACAAGGCCGGTCCCCGCATCTGCGAAAGCATCCGGGCGGACTTCGGCACATACTGCGCCGCCTGCGCGGCCAGGGTCACAAGCCCTATCGTGTTGGGCCGGGTGGATCATCTGCCCGAAGGGTTCCAGGCGAGAGACAAGGGCATCTACTACCGTACCGAAGACAGGGACGGAAATCCTGAATGGCATTGGTTGTGCTCGCCGTTGCGCGTCCTGGCCCTGACCCGTGAAGCCGACGATCAGGAATGGGGCCGGCTGGTCGAAGTGATCGACCCGGACGACAACGCCCATCGGTGGGCCATGCCCATGCGAGCCTTGCGCGGGTCCGGTGACGATCTGCGGGGCGAACTGTTGGCCATGGGATTATGCCTCTCCCCGGGGAAAGGTCCGGCCCGGCTACATGACTTCCTTTCCTTGTGCCGCCCGCGTGGCCGTGTGCGCTGCGTCCCCCGCATCGGCTGGCATGGCCGTCGGTTCATCCTGCCCGATGTGGTCTTCGGCTTCGAGGCCGGGGAATCGGTCATCCTGCAAGCCGAGCGCGTGGACAATCCCTTCAAGGCCATGGGCACGCTGGCAGAGTGGCAAGAGGCCATCGGTCGCTTCTGCGTAGGCAATTCCCGGCTGGTGCTGTCTGTGGCAACGGCCCTGGCCGCGCCGCTGCTGTACTTGGCCGGTGCCGAGTCGGGGGGCCTGCATCTGGTGGGCGGGTCCAGCCTGGGCAAGACCACGGCGCTTGATGTGGCCGGGTCCGTGTGCGGTGGTGGCGGGGTCCGTGGCTATGTGCTGCAATGGCGGGCGACCGCCAACGGCCTGGAAGGGGTGGCGGCGGCGCACTGCGATGCCCTCTTGTGTCTGGATGAGCTGTCCCAGGTGACGCCCCAGGCGGCCGGTGAAACCGCCTACATGTTGACCAACGGAACCGGCAAAACCCGGGCCACCAAACAGGGAACCGCCCGCAAGCCTGCCGAGTGGCGCATCCTGTTCCTCTCCACCGGGGAAATCACCCTGGCCGACAAGATCAGGGAGGACGGCCGCGGCCGGGCCATGGCCGGGCAACTGGTGCGTGTCGTGGATGTTGACGCCGATGCCGGCGCGGGCCTCGGCCTCTTCGAGAATCTGCACGGATTCCCTGATGGAGATGCTTTCTCGCGTCACCTCAAGGAAGCGGCCAAGCGGACCTACGGCGTGCCGCTGCGGGTGTTCCTGGAAAAGCTGACCGGCGACTTCGAGGAAGCCCTCCGGGTGGTCCCGGAGCTTATCAAAGGGTTTATGGCCGAGCACTGCCCGACCGGGGCCGATGGGCAGGTGAAGCGGGTTTGTACGCGGTTCGCCCTGGTGGCCGCTGGCGGGGAATCGGGCGCGGCCTACGGCGTCCTGCCCTGGCCCAAAGGCGAGGCAACCCGGGCGGCGGCGCGATGCTTCCGGGATTGGCTGGTCCGGCGCGGCGGCACCGGCGCGGCCGAGGTTCAGGCGGGGCTTGCCCAGGTACGAGCGTTCTTCCAGGCCCACGGGTCCAGCCGCTTCGAGACCTGGGGCGACCGGGCCGATGAATCCAAGACCATCCTCCGCGCCGGCTTTCGCCACAAGGATGACCTGACGGGGGCCTGGGAATACTACGTGCTGCCGAGTGTGTTCAAGTCGGAGATCGCCAGGGGGCACGACGCCAAACGGCTGGTCAAGGAACTGGTCGAGCATGGCCTCATCGTCCCCGGGCCAGAAGGGTGGCCGGCTTCTGGACAGCGCATCCCCGGGCAACCCAACGCCAGATATTACCACTTTGCCCCGGGCATCGTCTCGGACGATTCCGACACGTCAAAAAATACCGTTGCAACCGTTGCGCCTGTTGCATCCAGTAATGACGGAGGTTCCCGGCGCAACGGCCCTGAAATCGCCACCGTTGCAACCGTTGCAGATGACCGGCGCAACGGTGGGCCTGCAACGGCCGCAACGGTGAACGGAACATTACCGTTACAGAAAAAAGACTGTAATTCAAAGCAGGTAACGGCTGCAACGGTCGCAACGGTCGAAAACGATAACTCCGAACAAAAAAACGGCCCGGTCATCGACATGGCCCCGGCCAATGCCAATGGCCTTTGGGCCGGCCCGGCGGAGGTAGAGATATGAGTGCCGCCGAGGTCATCACCGAAATGGGCGCTGCCGTCGCCCTGGTGGGCGGCAAGGTGAAGCTGTCGGGCCTGGACCACCTGCCGGCAGAGGTGGCCGAGCGAGTGCTCGCCGTCGCCCGGGAACGTCGGGAAGAACTGGCGCGGGAACTGGGGGCTTCGGCCCCCGGCCCCGTGACCGGCCTCGAATGGATCAGCAAGCCGACCGATCCCGACGGCCCGGATTACGGTTCCCAATGGGCGGCCTTCGACCTAGCGGACCTGTGCCGCCTGTATGACGTCCGTGTTGTTCGGGCCGGGGAACACGTCCTCGCCGTCTATCCTCCCGAGCTGGAACCGGAGCTTATCGCCTACGCCTCAGAGCTACTGGCCGAGGCCCGGGACTTCCTGCGCCAGCACATGGACCGCCTGCCGATCCTGGCCCCGGCCGCGGCCGTAGAGCACATCATGGAGATCATGCGGGAGCATCCCGGCTTGCGCTTCACCCGAGGCGACGACGGTTCCCGGTGGCCGCTGTACCCCAAGACCTGGACCGCCGGACAACGCGTGACGCTGCAAAGCCTGTGGCTTATTGCCGGCGATGCCTTGGACCTCGACGACTTCATGGAGGTGGACGAATAATGCGACAACTTGACGCAAAAAGGAGGCGAGGCCGTCCTCGGGGTGGGAATCGAGAATTTGCTCGAAAAACTGGTCTGTCTGAAGCTGGCGTCCGACGCGCCCGCAAAGTTGCTTCTCTTTTCCCCGAAACTCATGAGGCGGCAAGGCGGCTTCACCTGGACAACAACCAAGCCGCTTTACTCGCGGCGGCAGAGTACGTATCGGCCGAGGATCAAGTCGCCGTGTTAGAGGAATGGGGCAAGCCGCTGTCGCCGGGAGCTGTGGAACTGAAAGAATGGAACCGGCTTGTTGACGCCTGGAATGCTACCCGGCCTGCGATACAAGCCCGCTTCCTGGATGCCGTAGATAACGCCCTGGGGATAAAGCCGTGAATACGCCTGCCCATCTTCCCCTTCCCCGCGCTGTCCACGATCTTGACGCCATAGCCAAGGCCCGCCCCATCGCCTTCATCGGCGTTGATCCAGGGGCAACCGGCTGCGCGGCGCTCATTCATGACGGAGGGCAAGAACTGCTGGACTGGCCGGGCGACGCCGCTCTTGTGGTTCCCAGGCTGGCGGACTGGCTGGCCCGGTTCGAGGTGCGCCTCGCTGCCCTGGAAAAGGTCCATGCCATGCCCGGGCAGGGCGTCGTCAGCATGTTCAGCTTCGGCCAGAACGTCGGCACATGGCAAGGCATCCTGGCCGCTCTGTCCATCCCCTACGTCACGCCCAGGCCCCAGGAATGGCAGAAGGGGCTGGTGGATCACAAGGCCGGCAAGGACACGAAAACCGCATCCCTGGCCACGGCCCGACGGCTGTTCCCGGGAGCGGACCTAGCCCGGAAAAAGGACCATGGCCGGGCCGACGCGCTGCTCATCGCCTGGTGGGCGAAGCGGCAATCATTGGGAGGAAAATAACCATAACTAACGGCTATCATTAGTGATAATCACATTTCGTCAATCTTTTGGCATGAGGGATGGGATAGGGGGGCAGAATGTCTAGGCCATCCCCTTTTGGAGACCGATGTGGCACATTCGTGTGGAGTTTTCTGAAAATTTTGAGGGGGGGGCTAGGGGGCGTCAAAGTCTAGGCCGCCCCCCTGGGAACCGTTGGTGGCAGTCACATTCTCGCGCTGTCAAAATGAAAAAGCAGGTTCTGGACGGGAAAAAAACACCCCAAAATCGAACCAAAACTACGCGCAAAGGTGGTCAATCGGTTCGCCGCGGCCACGGCCTGGACTTTCAAGCCCCCTATCCCCCCTGAGTGTGCTACGTTTCATTCTGTTTGTATTACGCGCCCTTGCTGCCAGGACCGGGAGATTGCCCGACGGGCCTCGGCATGAAATCAAACAAGCCTATAAAATGCGGACCGAAGCGGCACCTTCACGCACGCGAACCGGAAAAACGAAGGAAGGTGACGCCCCTGGTCAATCCTCATCGAATAGGTCTTTGATCTTCACGCCTAGCGCCACCGCTATGGTGGCCAGGGTTTCCAGGGTACATCGGACAATCATCGGCCCACGGGCGCGGTTGACGGTCTGCATGGA
>Ga0268360_1003163_pt1 | contig 10948 bp, 15 predicted proteins | sample BioMet11_FD_192465 | JGI IMG/M metagenome (GOLD analysis project Ga0268360, IMG submission 192465) | Sewage microbial communities from Oakland, California, United States - Biofuel 11 (Illumina Assembly) | ecosystem: Engineered > Wastewater > Sewage > Unclassified | place: USA: California... | reverse complement strand
GGGTTCTATCCTTTCTGGAAACAGAGGGGTAGCTGAACACATTTGATAATGTGGATAACCAAAGAGGCTTACCTTTACTTAATAAATACATGTTTTCTTTTTTAGACATCGGTGATGTACCTTGTACTCCACCGATAGTATGGGATGATTTTATCCAGCACATGGCATCAACCATTTCAAATCCACTATCTACAAACGGTTGTAATGTCTGTAATATATATTTCGGAGCGTAGAACACAACAATAAATGAATCTATTTTCATTTTGCTATAAAGAATTGGTGCAATGGTTTTATACAATTGACGTGTATATGCCGGTGTATCATTAGGAACAGTTTGTCCAGCACGTGATATAGAGGATTTATTGCCACCCCATGGACCGTCAATCGTAGCTAATGCAACTGATTCAGTTTTCAATCTATTGAGGAAGGTAGCCGCGTCTTCATTGTAAATACAATCGCCGTCATCATCATTTCCAAGGTTTGCTATCTCCCTTGCGCGACGGACTATGCCCCTAAAATCAAAATAATTCCGCGACCCCTCCTGCCGAAAACCATTTTCGCGGACATAATCTTTCAAAGCTTCAATATCATCATGACGATTATCTTCACGACATCTTGCAATTGCTTTGTTAATTTCATCTATGGCCAATTTCATTGCAATTTGGCCCGACTCGTTGCGGAATGCGCAATGCATTGCTTTTTCTGTTGGGATGATTTCTTTGATTATTTCATTGTTTTCAACAGTTACAAGATAATCATTTAAATTTCTAGTTCTTTCAATCACTTCATATTGTACATCAGCGGCCACCATTTTTGCAGCTTTCAACCAATCGCATTGCGGTAACCGCTTTATTTTCCAAAGAGAATTCCCTTTTCCATGTAATTTTTTCTTTTCCTCGTCGCTTAACTCATTGAAAATAAAAAGAAAAACCATTGTGCTTTGGCAGTAACGCGAAAAATTTGACTTATCCAGCTTCAGTTCTCTACAAAAATCACCACGTTGGGAACGGTGCCCCCTTCCACCGCGTTCCTTATTCCATTGTAAGGCACAGATACCAATCATGAGCTTGGAAATACCATTAACTTGATTCTGCGATACAAAGGAAATAATGCTTTCGTCACCTGCGAAATCTGTGACGATACACGGGATAGTTGAAATACCAATCTCTTTACATAACATTAGACGAAGACTACCGTCCACGACTTCGTATTTATCAGTCTCAATTTTCCGCACTGTTATGGCATATTGTCGTTCCAGCCCACCGGATAATGCAATATCATCACGTCGTAATGCAGTAATTTCATGATCGTAAAACAGCTTACGGTACTCAAAAATTGGCCCATGCTCAATAAAATCAACAGAAATTTCTTGTAATTCTGTGGTCATTTTGTTATGCTCCACGTAAATTTGCGAAAGTTTGAAAAGGATAATAGCCAAATTTTGGAATTTGTCAAGAAAAAAGCGTTGTAAACAGTACCACAGAAACGCGCGTTACATATAACTTTTAGCACAATTACAGAATACATATTAAAGTTGCAGTTAAAAATACAGTATACTTGCGATGTATTATTGAGATAGTATTTTGATACATACTTTTGGAATGTATTTTTCGTATGTGTTTTGGGAACGGTATTTTTGAATGGAGTAGAGATAATCATCCGAAATAATTCAGAATTCGCCTTTCCCTCCACAGGAAATGGTTTTCTGTCTTTCGCCATTTTAGCGATGATGAACCCCGATGGGGCTAGGTAGCCGGATCTGCGGGCTGGTCGGATTTGAAAATGGTGGAGCTGGGAGGAGGAAGTCTACGCGTGCGACGCGCGTTCTAAATGCCTTTTATCTACTTCTTAAAATCTAAGAGGGGCTGAAAATCCGCACCACGCCTTGGTTTGCGGGCGGCATAGGTGCATATCCTGCACGTATTGAACCCGAATAGGTGCACCTCCTGCACGTGTAGCCTCGAATAGGTGCACCTCCTGCACATGATACTTTTCAGTCCTCAAATAGGTGCAGGCAGTGCACCTATTCCCTCTCGTCCTTCCCGCGCTTCGCTGCCAGCCACGCCCTTTTGACGGGTCCATCAGGAAGCGTATTAGGGTCTATCATATTGTTTTGAGTGATATTTTCTCCACCAAATACCTGTTGGATATTCAGGGTCAGGTTCTCAATGTGGACGACGTTCAGCCCCTCCGACTTGCCGGTCACGGTAAACTGCTTCAGCTCCGCCACGGCATCCCTGACGGTGGACGGCAGGTAATCCCAGGACGCCGTTGCCGCTGGTCGGCCCTGGTCGTCTCGCAGCTCGATTTTTTCCCGCAGTCGGTAGACGTTGCCCCGGCCCTGGCGTTCCTTCGTGACGTAGCCAAGCTCCTCCAGCTTTTTCAACGAGGCGATAACCTGGCGCTTGCTGATGCCCGCCTTCTCCGCGATAAGCTCCACCGTTGGAAAACTCCTGCCCGTCCGCCAGTTCGTATAGCTCTTGACCACCAGATAAACCGTAACGGCGTAAGGCCCCATGGAAGCCACGTCGCCGGAGTCAACCATAGTGCGGAACACGTGGAACCAGCTTGTTTCCGGTTCGATAAGATTCAACTGCTTTTCATTCGCCATGTCCGGCACCACCTTTCAAAATCCTTTTCACTGACCCGGCGGCCCAGCGGCCCTTGCCCGATAGGGTCCGAATTCCGCGCCTGTTTAGTTCACTAGCCGTTGCCCTTCCCCCTTTTCCAGCGGCGTGAAGCTCATGGACAAGACGGATCTTCTCCTCCCTGGTCATATCCGGGCCTTCCTGGGCTTCCGTGGGCTGGTTGTGAACATTTCCCCGTCCTTGCCCTTCCCGTGCGTTCTGATGGCCTCCCACGGCTTCTGACAAGGGGATTCTGGCCGCAATGGTTTCCAGCACGGCAAGCCGGCGTTCCATCATGTCCAAAGCCTTGGCCTGATTTTCCGCGATTTTGACTAGGATGGGCACGAGCTGCCCGAAATCCATCCCACTCCCCGGAGCTGGTGACGGTAGGCCCGATGGTGATGATGGTGGTTCATCACGTGGAATGGGCTTCACGTCGTGGGTCTGGTTCATTTCCCGTGACAAGGTGGCCACTACCTCGGAACTATCTTTGCCTTCTTTGAACAATTCTTGAATCATTTTGAAAACTTCAAGTGATTCACGGGGAAATGATAGAACCCGATTTATTCGTTTTCCACCTAAAAAAGTAGGAAATTTTTCATTCCAACGCCTCAAGCTAGGCCCCGGAATGCCCAGGGCCTGTTCAAGGTCCTTGAAGGTCATCCATTCATTCGTGATTATCGTGGTAATCGTCACGGTTTTCACTCCCCTTCAATCAAGGCCCATCATGTGATAATCGTGAGAACGTTTTCACGATTATTATCACGGTTATCACACGCTTACCATTCATAAATTTGAGGTGCCCCGATTACCCACCATTTTCCCACCACGGGACGCTTGACGTACGTAAGGGGTTCGATTTAATGGGATTTTTAGTTAACTATTCGATTTTGCTCGACTTTTTATATTGCAGCCACCGAGGAGTACGGAGATGGATGTCACGGCCGAAAAATTAAAGGCGATACAGGACGTTACGGAACACTTCCTAAAAACTGGTGACCACAAGTACGCTTTGGCATCATCAGAAATATCTTTACTAATAAATCCGGTTGACACCATTTCAATGATATACAAGGCGATTGCTCATTTTAAATGCAGAAACTACAGTGAATCATTGCGATGTATTCAAATGGCTTTTCAAAATTCTGACAAAAACACACTACATAAACTTAAAAATATAATGGATAATTTTGGATTACCGAAAGAAATAATCGTCCATGAAGCATTTTTAGATGTTGACCGGAAGATAAAGGCAAAACAAATGGTAAAAATAATGGTGTTACTACTTACCGTAGTAACACCATTATTATTTTATATTTTAAAATCAGTTAGTTAAAATTCGTCACCAGGAAAGGGTTGTCGGAGGTACCACGATTTTTGTCGAAGCTGGGATCGGGGAGGAACCGTTAATCCTCCCCAATCCCAGCTACTTCTTCTCTTGTTGATTCTTGACGGTGGGATTGTAGCTTTCAAAAGCAACCGTCAACCGACTATCATCGGAATTTCCTTGACTTGAAGTCGGAGAAATGCGTTCAGCAGTTTCGCTTGGTGGTGGCGGAGCTGGACTATTGGAATCAGGTTTGTTTTCCACTAGTATCACCTACCTTCTCGCCTATGTTTCAAGCCTTGTTAAGGCTTTGGCAGAGCAAATACAATAAAAGCCAACACACCCAATACAATGGAAAAGTTTATACCAAAAGACATGAACCGCAATTTTATACCGACTTTATGTATTTCATCTTTTTGAGTTATTATGGAATCATTTAAAGATTTAATCACTGTGGTAAGTGTTGTTGCGCGACTCTTTTCACCAGACGCCTCTTTGTATGCCTTATCTGCAAGATCCATAAAAGATCCATATGGCATAACTCTAGGCTTTCTTCCCCGCATCGTATCAATTCCAAAACAAAAAACTGCAAATCCCAAAAAAATAGACGCTACTGAAATATGGTAAAAAAATATACTAGGGTCTTTTTGAAGCCATGTCACATTTATTGTTTTTCCAATTAGTGCTTTAAACGTAGCCACTTCAGCAGCTACAAGCAAAGAAGAAAGCCAAAGATACGTCTTCAATACAGAACGTTGATATGCAGGAACCTCTTGAGTTACAAGTTTATATTCCTTTTGAGCGTGATCTGCAAGAATTACAAGATTTTTTTCATAGACAGCATGGTCAAATTGTTTGTTTTGGGACACGAATCGTCTCCAGCGAATTGTTTTTTTTCGGCATTTCAGCATAATTAACACTTTTACAAGTATTCGCATTACGAAGCGATACGCGGCCCCGCACCGTAAGCAAGATCATGGTGCGTTGTTCATCACAGCGTCAAAGTGAATCGGCTATTTACAGATAGTTCTTTCCTGCAAAAATAGCACGTCCTCCGTCATGAAGTATTTCTTCAGCAATGAGTTCGTCCATAGAAGCAAAAAGTTCTTCTCTAGAAAATCCCATCCTCGTTACTAAATCAAATTCTGCACTTGAAACGCCTCTGGTAACACCCCCCCCCCTTTTTGTTGAAAAAATACAAGGATAGCTTTTTTGCATTGTTCTGATGCGGCCATTTTATTCCCCATATAAAACTATACTAACTGCTACTGCACTCCGATTGAGACGATCCACCAGCAACTTCTTTACTTATCAAATCGTTTAGCCATGAATTTACACTCTTCCCTTGTTTCTGTGCGCTCAATGCTATTTTACTATGAAGATCTGGATTTGTTCGCAATAGAATTTTACCTGAAAAAGATTTTTCTGGTATTTTGTCAATCTCTTTACAAAATTCAATGTATTCATCAATTGTTTCCCTAAAATCAGTCTCTAACTCATCAAGTGTATTCCCTTCGTATGTTATTTCATCACTGATACCAATAACCTTACCATACAATATCTTATCATCAGTATCAAACTCTATTGTACCAACATAGTCACCATACTTCATATGATTGGTACCAGTAATAAAAGACACACGAGATTTCATAATATCACCTACAGATAATGTAACTAGCTATTCGGCGTAATGCCCAACTTCCGGAAAGTCTCCCGGATTGATTCTACCGCATATTTTCGCAGATCTTTTTTATGCGGGCGATGGATTTTAATGACTGCGCCTTGGATCGTAATACTGACCCGAGAACCCGCGCCTTCTTTCACGGTACCACCATGGGCCTTGATGAGCGCTATAGCCGCATCATACGTGATGTCTGACCTTGTCGGCTCATCGAAGACCTCGGTTAGGGTTTTATCATGGCCACTCACGTTTCCCCCTGTCCGAGCATTTCGCCGGGACACCATGCCCCGCACCTACTGATAATAGTAATTATGCTATCACTGTCAACCACCTCTACCGAAAAAAAATGGCGACACCCCGGAAGCGTTGTCGGATGTACCACAGTTTGGATCTGCCCGTGGTGGTGCCCATCGGCTTCCGGTCCAGGTGCTGGACATGACGACGGCCACCATTTTCACCCGTTCCGAATCACCATTTTTACCTGTCCAAAAGGTATACTTTCAGCACACGTTCCGACCGACCGTCGATCCTGGATTTTCCGTGTTCAAAAAGTCTCAAAAATAATTGTTGACAAAAATTCAAATAAGTCCTAAAAACTTTATCAACACACTTTGAATGGGAGGACACAAAATCATGAGCAACACCACGAACCGCCACGGGATGACCATTGCCTACCGCCGTGCCTCAACCACCGACCAATCAACCGCCCGGCAACTGCCGGATATGGTCTTTGACCGCGAGTTTGAGGATTTGTGCAGCGGCTCAACCCGGAACCGTCCTGGCCTGCAAGCTTGCCTGGATTATATCCGGGACGGTGATACCTTGGTGGTGCATTCCATGGACCGGCTTGCTCGAAATCTGCCCGATATGCTGGCCCTGGTCGGTGACCTGACTAGTCGCGGAGTGAGCATCAAATTTTTCAAGGAAGGTCTGACATTCACGGGCGAAAAGAACCCGATGCAAGATTTACAACTTCAAATCATGGGAGCGGTTGCACAATTTGAACTTGCCATGATTCACGAGCGGCAAAAAGAAGGGGTGGCCGCTGCCCGCCGTGCCGGAAAGCATTGCGGAAGGCCGTCCAACCTCGATCCAACACAAACAAATGAAATCCTTGAACGTGCCTTTGCTGGTGAAGATAAGTCAAAACTTGCAAAAGAATTTGGCGTAAGTCGTGGGACTGTTTATAATTTGATTAACAAAAAAAATGGTAAAGTGACCAAGAAATGAACCGTAATAATAACGATTCACCATTCAAAACTACCTGGGCTGGAATGGATGCAGAAATTCACTCCAAAAAACCTACGTGGTCCGTTGGTAATTTTAATTTAATTCCAGCCGATCAACAGGCAAGTAGCAACCAAAATAATATCAATACAATTCAAAAAGATAAACCAGTTGAAACCATTTCCCCTTCGCACAAGTGGTTGTTGCTTCATTACCTTCTAAAAATGCTTGGTAAATAACAGTTCCCGGCCTGGTTCGGCCTGGTGCCCGGTTATCCATTTTTCCACCCCCTTCAAAAACGCTTCAGAATCGCCCCTGGTGCGTTTTTCTTTCCAGGGTAGCCGGAACTACCCACCGGGCAAGTTTCGTCGCTTAAACGGCCTCTCCTGCCCTTCCTTCACATGCCCCGGAACGGTTGTACCCATCACCACGGTTTCGCCCCCCACGACCACCGACCAACCATTTTTACCGACTGGTCCACGTGCCCCCATTTTTCCATTACTCTTCTTCAAAATTAAAAGTGATCTATTGCGCAACTACAAAATCCATTCATTTTCAACATACTTTGCTTTTATGTTTATTTATACTATATAATATAATGAGGGTGTAAAAACTTTAATTGACGATAAAAAAGGAGAAATAACACATGAAACAAGCTGTAAATGAAGATAAATCAATTTTTGTTCACCTTGATCTAATAGATTCAATGGCATGGCAAGATGCATGTACACATACAAACATCATTTTAATCACAAGTAGTCGTGATGATACATTTTTTTTACGATCAAAATTTCAGCAATTTAAAAGCGTTGCGCATCTTGCAAATTATGATTTTGATGAAAAATATATTGAAATAATGGAGCAAAATGGAATTGAAATAGTAGTATTATTACCAACTGAAAATTATACTACATTAGCAATATCACTAATAAATGTTGGATTTACAGTTAAAATACTGGAAATGACCATAACTGATATATTAAGTGGAACATCTAGCGAATTATCTAAGCATATCAATAGAAGCAAAGACTATTATATACATTGGTTTGAAAAAATATCAAAGAAAACTGATATCATTGTAAATGCAACTGGACTTGAAATGGAAATAATAAATTTAATACGTAAGTTAGACTTCAATAAATTAAACCACATACCATTTAATTATTGGCTAATTCAAATGGTGCAACTGGATAATGGATGCGGGGAACCATTACTTTTCAATTTCATCCAAAAATCTGTTATAACGACTTATAATAACAAAACAAACTAAGGAGACGCTATGAAATTAACACCAAAAGCAAAGCGAATGAACATAAATTCAAAATACAACCTATCACCTTTGGCATCATCAAATCTTGTAAAGAATGTAAAATTCGGCATCCAGGTCAAAAAATTGAACAATTTACTGACAAAATACGGATTATCAATTATATCTTTACGTCAAATTGAAAACTTAGTTCTTGCACTTGAGGATGTTGTCAAGCGTCATGAAGATAAAATTGATAATAAAAATGGAGAAAAACGAAATGCCCTGTAAAAATAAAGTAAGAGTTAATGCGTATCTTGATCCACAAAATTATTCAGCTATTTCAGAATGGGCCAAAATACATCATGTAAGTGTATCATCGCTTATAGTTATGCTTTGCGATAATTTTTTGAAACAAGAAAATAATGGAGAAAACACATACACTCTATCAAACTCCAAGAAAAAACCATTAAAACAAGTCAAAAATACTGATAAACCATACGAAGATTACATAAATGACCACACACGACCTGATTACAACTGGCTTGATGCTGCATTATACAATCTTAACCACAATCAGATGAGTGAAATATAAAATGAAAACCGCGATGGTAGATAAACATCGCGGCTAATACAGTATTATGAAAAACGTTGAGGTGAATAATGTTTTATGGAAAATAAAGTAAAATTTAAAAATAAAATCATTTTCCGATCCTCAACTACTAAATTTTCAATGGATAGTATGGCAAACTCCAGGAAGTTTCCTCCATTTTCACCGTTACCATACTATCCATTCTCTTTTAAAAATACAACCAGCAAGCTACAGTCATATAACAAAGCACTGGTTATAGATATGTGCTGGAATTGCATTCTCAAAGTATTGCAAATGACTCATTTATGTATTAAATTTCTGGAATGGACACTGATAAATACGTGGGACATTTTCAATCATGTATTTGAATCGGCATTAGCCGAAAAGAAAGGGGTCTGGGGAAATTCGTTTCCCCAGTGTATATGTACATATATAACACGGTATTCCATTTTAAACATCTACAAAGTATAGAAGTAAAATATGCTAAATGACCAAACATAGAACATAACAAACAAAAATAGTCGTTGATGATCTGCGAAATCACCAACGACTTATAAAAGGAGAACAATTTATGATAAACAATGGCAGAGATAAATATAACATAGTTTTTAACATTTGCAAAGAAAAATTAAATAAAATCCAAGGGAATGACTTCATAGTATCGTGTGAAATTGATAACATCGAAGGTATTTTATACACATCAAATGCAATTGCATCAAATTTGTACCATAATATAACCATTAACGGCCCCGTTAAAAAATTATTTAAAACAATTAGACGTAAAAATAATCTGTTGATTGTCTACCTTGTAAATAATCATGATGTAAAAATCACAATAAATAACGATGTACCTTCGTCAATTCAATTTAACTTTACCTCTCCATTTTTACGAAATGCTATAGATAACGACGATACCATTCGTTTTGTATGTTATTTTTTTCAAATTTTTGGAATTGACTATAATACTGACTATATTAAATCCAATTTAAAAGTCTATTGTTTTGAGTGCTACGCGGACATTTTATCGCGCCCGAAGGATATGCATAAAATTGTTAGTGACACCATTACGTTAATCAACACGGATATACACGGTGACGTTGCGGTGCCTAAGATACGAATTAACGGTAATCACCTGCAAAAAAAGTTAAATGGTGACAAAAAAAATGGTGATCATACCATTGAACAGTCATTTATTAGAAAATCAAAATTCAAGGTATACAACAAATTATTCCAGATATGCAAAAAATACAACCAATCGGCCCATTGGTGGCGGCACTACAAAGATTATTTTGACTTTACAGACGATGAGTTCCAGTTATTTAATAGAAATATATCTTCAATGCCCTCATCATATAAAACAAAAATTTACAATAAACTAAAATCAAATGGTTTTTCCATCATCCGTGTTGAATACTGTTTAGATTATTCTATCTTAACAGAATGGATAAGTAACAGCGAAAATGAAAATGGAATTTATTATAAGTCATTTATTACAGTTCTCAACAATCCTGAGCATTTATTTTTATTTTTGATGGAGCATTACAACATAGAACTAATGGACGACAATTTAAAATGGAATGTACACCCACTTTTCTTCATGATTGAACAGGTATTACAAAATAATTTAAATACAAAATTCACCACATTCCCACTTGATCAAGAAAATGAAAAATTCTTGAAGCGTAAATTATTTGAGAAAAATTCACTTTCCGGCATCACTTTGCTTGAAAATAGTATCTACAAAATCCTTGAATCACAGGATGATAAAGTAAAATTAAAAGAACACATGGATAAATTATACGACCGATTGGAACCACTGATGTATGTTATTCAGATGAATCGCCAATAAATACAACCAGTTTCATCCATTTCAAGGTGCCCCCGCTGGCCTAATCCGCCGGGGGCACTACATAGCTTGGTCCTGGTCGCCCCCGAAAATGTTATTCCAAGCCACCGGGAAAAAGGCTTCGGACAGTTCAGATCCGGCCACCATCCGCCCCAAGGACCGGGCCACCTTGAGTGACACCCCGGAACCAAGAAATGGATCGATCACAAGGTCACCCCGGGTGGTGGTGGAAATGATGATATCCTTCATCAAATCCATTGGTTTTTGTGTAGGGTGGGTTCTATCCTTTCTGGAAACAGAGGGGTAGCTGAACACATTTGATAATGTGGATAACCAAAGAGGCTTACCTTTACTTAATAAATACATGTTTTCTTTTTTAGACATCGGTGATGTACCTTGTAC
>Ga0268360_1003161_pt1 | contig 10959 bp, 8 predicted proteins | sample BioMet11_FD_192465 | JGI IMG/M metagenome (GOLD analysis project Ga0268360, IMG submission 192465) | Sewage microbial communities from Oakland, California, United States - Biofuel 11 (Illumina Assembly) | ecosystem: Engineered > Wastewater > Sewage > Unclassified | place: USA: California... | reverse complement strand
CGCCGGCAGCATCGCTCCCAGCACGTCCTCTCCGGCGTCGTTTTCCGTACGGATCACATGCACCAGGGAATACTCGTTGAAAAGCGCCTTGTACCTGGGCGCGGTGAGGCCGGGAATGAACTGCATGAATTCCAGATTAATGAGCTCGGCGCCCGCGTCCAGCGCGGCGGACTGCCCGGCGCCGGCCACGTCCGGCGTATTCAGGCTGTGCTTATACAGCCCGCAGTAACCGCCGGAAGCCAGGATGACGCAGGGAGCGTGCACGGCGGCGAGCTCGCCCCGCTCCGTGCAGATAAGCGCGCCGGAGACCCGCCCATCGGTTTTGACGATGCGCAGCAGGTCGCAGTTCTCCAGGACCTTCAGCCCGCTCACGCCGGAAAAAATCCCCCGCGCGCGGGTCCTGATGTCCGACCAGCCGCGCCAGACGGAAAGCTTTCGCCTCGTCTCGGCAAAGCAGGCGGGGCGGCCGGTGAGCATGGCGACCGTCGGCTCGATGCCGAGCTGGGGCAGCCGCGCCGTCTGGGCTGTGATGTCGTCGATGAGCACGCGGACAAGCTCCTCGTCCGCGGCGCCGGCCCCCGTCTTCAGGACCTCCTCCAGAAAGACCGGCTTGTCCGCCTCGTCCTTCGGAAGCTGGGAGCCCAGCCCCGACGTCAGCGGATAAAAGCTGGAGCCGGAGCAGAAGCCCCCCTTGGCGATGACCAGCGTCTCAAGTCCGGCGGCGGCGCAGTCGTACGCGGCGCGCAGCCCCGCAAGGCCAGCGCCCACCACCAGCACGTCGCAGGTACGGGAAGTGTCAACCTTCATTTGCCGAGATCTCCTTTTTCTGCTGTATCCAGGGCTTGAACCGCTTGTAAAGCACGAAATACCACACGCCGCACACGACCTCCGACACGGCCCCCACAAGGAGGAACACGATGGGAGGCACGTGGTCCGCCAGAGCGCCCACGACGTACAGCGTGACCGCCGCCGAAACGGAGTAGAGCGTCATGCGCCACGCGTTGTGGATGCCCGCCGTATCCGGATCGATGGTGCGCATCACCAGCACCGGCACCGCCCATCCCAAAAGCGTGCTGCCCAGGCAGCACAGGAAATACAGCGCCATGAAGGCCGCACCGCCGCACAGCGGCATCGCCACGAGGGAAAGGTACGTCAGGCTCCCCAGCAGGCACACCCAGCGCGCATCGACCCGGCTGTCCAGATAGTAATAGGCCCCGCTTGCGGTGATGTAGGCCAGCGAGGACATGGCGGCGAGCTTGGTCAGCTCCTCGGAAGGGATGCCCATCCGCCGCGCCAGGATCACGATGGACGCGATCACCGCGCCCGACACGCCCCGCAGGGCCGACGGCACGATGAACTCCGAAAAATCCTTCCGGCGCAGCACGCCCATCACCTGCCGCGCCGTGATCTTCGCCCGCGGTCTGAGATCGAAGCTCTCGCTCACGATCTTCATCCGCCCGGTGACCCAGGCCGAGAGCACAAGCATGACGCAGCCGGCCAGCATCCCGATGAAATACGGCATGTCCTCGCCGGGATGGGCGTTGATCAGAAGCGACATCACCCAGCTGAACACCACCATCAGCACGCCGATGGCGACGCCCGAAACGGCGCTGAGCGTCCCGTACCGGGCGGGACGGAAGATCTGATAGACGAGCTTGTACTCCAGGATCCCCTTGCAGGCCTCCAGGTATTGCTGCGCCATGGCCACCACGATCGCTACGCGCAAAATCGTCCCCGCGCCGACATTCCCGACGAGGAAAACAGGCACATAGAGCAGGAAGCACAGGCCCATCGGCAAAAGATAGCGCCGGCTCTCCATGAGCGCGTTGGGGTGCTTCTCGGCCAGCCCCGAGCGAAGCGGCATGACCACAAGCCCCATCACCTGGACCAGCGTATTGAACAGGCCGATCCCGGCGGAGGACACGCCGCTGTGCAGCAGCCAAAGCTGCATAAAGGTGCCGCTGATAAAAAGGAGCGCGGCGCTGTGGAGCGATTCCCGGCAGGCGTAGAGCGCGCAGTTGAACCGCTCCTCGCGTACGACGGACGATTCCGAAACGTCATCGTTCATACAGAAAAGAACCCTCCGCGGCGCGGTTACTTCAGCCTCTCAAAGCTGTACTCGGCAGCGCCGTCCTCCGCATTGTAGGACTTCATTTCAAAAGCGTATCCGGCAGCCTCTGCGATCGCGGCCATGACCGCTTCCGTTGTGAGCGGGTACCACTCCGACACCTTCACGCCGTGCCCCTTCATGAACGCCACAGCCGGACACGCGGAGACCCGGACGGTCATCCGGTCCCCGCCCAGATCAAAGGACACCTTGTCCCCCTCGTCCTCGCTGGCATAGGAATTCAGGATCTGCTCCCGCAGAGGGGCAAGCCCTTCCTTCTTCATCCGCCCGATGGTGGGCGCATAGAAAGAGAGCGCAAAGCCGCGAAGGTAATCCCTGACCGCTGCGGTGCCGTATTTCGAGCCCAGATACTCCACGCCGGTGTTGATGCCCGTATGGAAATCCCGGTGGCAGTATTTGTTGTCGGCGGCGGTGCGGCGCATTACCACCGTGTCGGGCGTGACGTCCATGGTGCCCCTGAACTTCTTCGGATCCGTCACGGTGATGCGGCAGGCGGCGCGGTCCGTATCGGTATAGTCGTAGTCGTAGCGCAGGCCGTAGGGCTCGATGCTCCTGCGGTACTGATCGCAGTGGTGGCAGTAGTCGTGATAGGGCTCCACATGTTCAAAATCCAGCAGCCTGCCCTTGGAGGGGCAGTGATACATCTTCATCATGAACCAGCCGTCTTTTTCGTTGAGCAGGAGCTCAAAATCCGCGGCTTCCTCGTTCAGCGTCCTCGACCAGTATTTGTAGCAGCCGGCAATGCCGTACTCGCGCACCAGGGCGTTGAGCGGGGACTTTTCCGGCACAAAGATCGCATTCCAGTAACGATGCACCTCGTCCTCGCCGTAGTGTTTTTCCAGGTAATCGAAAAGCGCGCTGTACGCAGGGATAAACTCCGTACAGGAAATCATGATAAAATCCTCCGTTCCGAATACGCCGCGGCGGAGCCTCCCCCGGCCGCGGCCGCGGGAAACTCCGCAACGAACGTTCAATATTGCGCCGGACTCAGTAGTCTACGGCAAGCTTGCAGATGAGCTTCTTCACATGGCCGCAGCTGCCCGAACGGCAGGCGGGGCAATGCGCGTCGCCGGGGAAAAGCACGACGAACTGGCCCTTCGTCAGATGCACGGGGGTGCCGTCCCCGTCCACCGCCGCGAGCAGCGCGTCGACGGCCGGGTCATACGGCTTCAGGACGTTGGTCAGGCGGGTGACGGGCTTGACGTAAATGGTCTCTTCCCCTTCCACCATATACATCACGTCGATGTACGCCCTGTGGGCTTCGAACCGGGAATCCGGGCCGAGCTCCTTCGTGTCGTATTCGCAGGCGTTGATGTAGAGCTTGTTTCCGGCGACTTCGTTCCTGCCGGCGGGATAGGGCTCCAGCGGGAGCGCGGCGATCGCCTTCAGCGCGGCGGTCAGCCCGCCGGAAACGCCGGAGTAAACCTTCGCATTTTCGAGCACATCGAGAATCATATTTTTTCCCCCTTACTGATTTCTGGAAAGAACAAAACGCGGAGGGACGCAGAAGCGCCCCTCCGCGGCGGAGACGATTACAGCTCGCCGATCTTCTTCATTTCCCCGCGGACCTCTTCCACCTTTGCGGCGGAGATGGAGGAAACATAGTCGGGCGAGAAGTCGCCCTCGAAGCCGAGCATATTCATGGCGGCGCTGTATGCCGGCCACAGATCCCGCGCGATAAAGAAATCGCGCAGCTCGACGACGTTCGTCAGGCATCTGGCGGCCGTGTCGTAATCGCCGGCCTTCATGGACTTGTCCATCACGTCGAAGTTGTGCGGCGTGCAGGTGATCATGCCGTCGAGATAGTTGGGGATGCCCCACTTGAAAGCGATGTCGAAGGTGTCGAGGCCGGAATACATGGTCTTGAAATCGGCGGGGATCTCGCCGCCCAGGTGCAGGTGCAGCTGCCTGTGGAGCGCCAGATTTCCGCTCTTGATGCCGTTCAGGTTCGGCAGGGCCTTCGTCAGCTCGACCACCTCGCCGTAGCTGATGGGCGTCTGGGTGACGCCGGGAAGGTCGTAAATGAAGACGGGCTTTTTCGTCTGCGCGCAGACGCCCTTGTAATAGTTGATGACCTGGTCGCGGGAGCAGGGCGCGTAATAAGACGTGGTGAAAACGAACGCGTCGAGCCCGATGCCGTCCATGGCGGCCATCCGCTCGCCGGCGCGGTGGATCGCGGTGTCCATCGTGCCCACGAAAACAGGCACGCGGCCGCGGACCTGCTCAACGGCAAGCTTTGCGATCTTCGGCGTTTCCTCGCTCCGGATAAAGGCCTGCTGGCCCATGGAACCCATGCTGAGGACGGCGCAGCAGCCGGCCTGGATCATGCGTTCGATCTGCTCCTGATAGCTTTTGGCAATAACGCGCCCGTCGCTGTCCAGCGGCGTGCCAAGGGCGGGTATGAACCCGGCATCCAGTTTCATCGTATTTCTCCTTCTCTCAGATATCGCGCCTTGCGGCGTCAATTCTGCCTGCCCGGCCGGGTCTGTGCACGCCGGGCACCATTTCATACTATAATTCCGCGTGGGCTGTCAGTCAAGTCCCCGGCGCCGAAAACACAGGCCGTTTTCTGCCCGCCGCGGCTCCATTGAGCAATCCGGAACACGCGGAGCCGGAAAATCCGGCAGAGTCCCGCTCGCTCCATTTAATTTTTCTTTCCAAAAAAATTACGTCAAACTTTAGCGGCTCTTCTTATTTCTCCGAAAGCTCCTGACGTATCCGAAGGTTATCGCCGCCGCACGCACCGGCGGCAGGTCTATTTTTTCATTGAACTGTTAACATATTGGGTATTTTAATTGGCCTCTTCAAATGGTAGAATAGACGTATGGTTTTGACCTGATCCGGAACGGCGCCGGGCTTGCCGGCGATTCCCCGTGAAGGTGCGAGGCCACCGGGTTCTCCAACGCGAAATACTTTGGCTACGTTTTCAGGCAGACCGTCGGAATGACGCCGCTGGAATATCAGAAACAGCCCGGCTGACGCCGGAGGAAGGGAGACAACATGGATCTGAAAAAGCTTTACAGTCTGGAAGGGCGCACCGTCATCGTCACCGGAGGCCGCGGAACTTACGGAGCCGGCATTTCCGAGGGCCTGTGCGAGATGGGCGCGGAGGTGATCATCGCCTCCCGCAACAAAGCGAAGTGCGAGGAGCTGGCCGCCTCCCTGCGGGACAAGGGCTACAAGGCCCGGGGCGAGGCGCTGGATCTGAGCGCGGACGATTCCGTCCGTGCGCTGGCCGAAAAGGTATACCGCGATTCCGGCCGGATCGACGTACTGGTGAACAACGCCGTGGACCGCAGCAACATGGTCTCTTTGGAAAATGCGACCCGGGAAAAGCTGCAGGCCTCCTCCGACACGAACCTTACCGGACAGATCATGCTGACTCAGGCCGTCGTGGGTTATATGAAAAAGCAGGGCGGCGGCAGCATCGTGAACATCGGCTCCATGCGCGGGCTGGACTGCCCCCACTTCCCCTTCTACCCCGAATCCTGGGGCGAGCAGCCGCTGAGCTACACCACCGAAAAGTGGGCCATGGTGGGCATGACAAAGTATCTGGCGGGGCGCTACGGGCGCGACGGCATCCGGGTCAACTGCGTGGCCCCCGGCGGCTTCAATCCCGGCCTTGCCGACGATCCGGACAAGAAGGCCTTCGTGGACACCTATATCAGGAACTGCCCGCTGGGCCGCTGGGCCACGGCGGACGACATCAAGGGGCCGGTGGCGTTCCTCGCCTCCGACGCCTCCGCCTATATCACCGGCGCGACGCTGGTCATGGACGGCGGCTGGACGATCTGGTGATTTCCGGACGCAATCCGCGGCGAAATTACCGGTTCACAGCTTTACTCTCCAACCCGTCTATGGTAAGATTTTGCTGGGAACCTTCCGCGCCCGGAAGGGCGCGCTCCGCAAATATCACAAATAATTGAAAGCAGGGTGTGATCGTTTTGAAGCACGTTACCGCAAAAGGACTGACTCTCTCTTCGATGTCGCTCGGCACAGTCCAGCTGGGCATGGCATACAGCCTGAACGAGACCATCGGCAAGCCCACGGACGACGAGGCCTTCGCAATGCTCGACCGCGCCATGGAGCTCGGCGTCAACAATCTGGACACCTCCAACGACTACGGCGATTCCCAGCGCATCATCGGCCGCTGGCTCAAGAAGCGCATCGCCGACGGCGCGCCGACGCCCATCATCGTCACCAAGATCGGGAAGCTGGATCACAGCTCCTACGACGCTCTCCGCGACGACATCCGGCGCAAGGCCGACGGCTGCCGCAAGGAACTGGGCGTGGAGACGCTGGATTTCCTGGCGCTCCACAATTTCGAGGATTACGCCGACGATCCCGACGCCACGCGGAAGATCTTCGCCGAGCTCAAGCGGGACGGCTACTGCCGTTACAGCGAGATCTCGGCCTATTCCCACCACGATTACGGCGCCATCGCCGCTTCCGGCTTCGACGCCGTGCAGATCCCCCAGAACGTCTTTGACTGGACGAAGATCGAGGACGGCGGGATCGACAAGCTGGCCGCCTCCGGCATGATGGTCTTCGTCCGCAGCGTGTTCCTCCAGGGACTCGTTTTCTTCAGGCCCGAAACGCTGGACCCGCGGATGGATTTCTGCAAGCCGTACCTGAAGCGGTACCTGGAGCTGTGCAGCGAGTTCTCCCTCTCTCCGGCGGTGCTGGCGCTGTCCTTCGTGCTCTCGCTCCCCGGCATCACCACCGTGGTGCTCGGCTGCCAGAACAAGGCGCAGATCGAATCCAACTGTGCCCTCATCGACCAGACCGTGTCGCTCACGTCCGAACAGATGGACAAGCTGCATCAGGCCTTCCACGGCATCGACCCCCGCGTCATCAACCCGCACACCTGGTACAACGCCTGAACCCGCGCCCGCACGAAAAGAAAGTGAGGGAACGCGTGAAAGTACTTTTCGAATCCACGGTCTATGAAAACCCGCTCCCCCAGCTTCGCGCCGAGAATTCCTGTTTTCCCTTCTTCTGCCCGCTCCCCGACGGGACGATCCTGGCCTCCCACCAAATGGGACAGGCCTTTGAAAGCGTGGACGGCACCACCTTCATTTCCCGCAGCGCCGACGGCGGCAGGACGTGGGAAAAACCGTACCGCGCCTTCGACAAGCGCGGGGAGACCGTCCCGCTCACGGACTGCGCCAAGCTGACGCTCCTGCCGGACGGTCGCGTTCTGGCGCTGGGCTACGAATTTTTCCGCGAGGATCCGGAGCTCCCGCTGGGAAACCCCAAAACCGGCGGGCTCCTGCGCGACCGGGTCTACGTCTCCTTCTCCGCCGACGGCGGGCGCACCTTCTCCCCTCACAGGGAGGTGCCTACCGCATGGAACGGCCACACGGAGGCGTCCGCCCCCGCCGTCGTCCTTCAGGACGGCAGCCTGGCGGCGCCGATCACGGGCTTTCCCGACTGGGAGGGGCGCGCCGTTTCCCGCAACTGCGGGCGGCTGCTGCGCAGCGCCGACGGCGGCGAGACCTGGGACGACGGCACGGTCTGCATGGCCTTCCCCGGCGACGCGGTCACCTGCTACGAGCAGCGGCTGTGCCAGACCGGCGACGGCACTCTCGTCGTCATCGGCTGGAATGAAGACATGAAGACCGGCGCACGGCTGAATAACCACGTAACGATCTCCCGCGACAACGGGAAAACTTTTTCCGCGCCCATCGACACGGGCGTCCGCGGGCAGGCTTCCTCCGTGCTCGCCCTGGGCGGCGGCCGCGTGCTCTCGCTGCACTCCGTCCGCCGGGATACCGACGAGCCGGGTATCCTGGCCTGCGTCGCCGACGTATCCGACGGCTGGCGTGTCCTGGAACAGGAACGGATCTGGGCGCCGCGCGTGCCCGTCCTGAAATCCGCCGGCATGGCGGAGATCTTCTCTTTCCTGAAATTCGGGCAGCCCGGCGCCGCGCTCCTTGGGGACGGGACTGTTCTCGTCTCCTTCTGGGTGTGCGAGGACGGCGTTTACAAGACGCGGGCGCTCGGCCTCAGTCTCTGATCCTGCGCGCAGCCGCACAGAAATGTACGGCTGCGCATTTTTCTGCAAAATCAGCCCCGGCGCGGGCGAAAGGAAGCGCACATCTTATGAAGCAGCTCTGGGAAAAGACGTGTTTCGGCGATTTCCGGAAAGGCACCTTCTGCAACGGCGGCCAGAACCTCTACGTTTCCGCCGCCGGCGTTCTCCAGCGCATTTACGACTTCGACGTCACCGGCAGCGGTTATCCCGCCATCCCGCTGGCAAACAGCCACGGTATGGACGAGCGGCCCGCCGTCGCCGTTCTGGCCGATCCGCTGAGCCGCGAAGAATACGAACTGCCCGGCAGCGGCAGCTACGATGCCGCCGCCGGCGACCTGAACGGCGACGGATATGACGATCTGGTGATCGCCTGCCAGAATAACGGCACCCACTCCGACGGCGTCAGCGTCCTCTACTACGGCAGCAGGCAGGGACTCACGCCGAATTACCGGGCCGAGCTTCCGACGCCGGACGCCGTGGGCGTGGCCATCGGCAGGTTCGACGGGGGAAAGCCCGCTCTGTGCTTCCTCTCCGGCAGCAGCCTCAGGCTCTTTTTCCAGGATACGGGCGGCTTCAACGCCTGCCGTTTCCGGGAGCTGGCCGTCAGCGGAATCGGGATCTGCGCCGGCGACCTGGACGGCGACGGCTTTGACGACGTGTGCGTCAAGCGCGCCGACGGCTCCGTCGCCGTGTACTGGGGCGGCCCGGACGGGCTCTCCGCCCAGCGCGTCTGCGCGTTTGCCCAGACGGACGAAAAGATCACCGCCGCATTCGGCTCCACGGCGGCCCGGCGGCTCACCTACAACGGCTGGCGGCCCGCTCTCGTGCGCCTCGGCGGCGAAGCGCTGGTCTTCTGCGGCGGAGACGCGGCGCGCTTTTACAGCTTCCGCGGCCGCTGCGCAGCCGAGGAATTTTCGCTCCCCCTCCCCGGCGCAAGATACGCAGTGTCGGGCAATTTCACAGGCGGCGGAGACGAGCTCGCCGTGATCTGCTCCGCCGGCCAGGATGCGGAAACGGATTCCTTCCTGTTCCCCCGCGGCGTGCGCAGTCCGAAGGATGCGATCCCCTTCCGGACCCGGGGCGCGGTCACGGCCGAGGTCGTCCCCGTCGGCGCAGCGGACTGCATCGCCGTCGCCCAGACCGGCACCTCCGTGCTCCACACCGCCGAGTCGCAGCTGCTCCGCTTCTCCGGCGGCAAGCCGGAGAAACTGCGCAGCTTCGTCTCCAAGGAGACCATGCGGATGACCGCGGCGAAATTCGACGGCGTCCATACCGGGCTTGCCCTCATCCACCACGAGGCCGGGCGCGTCAAGGGCGACGAGCTGGTGCGCCTGTACCTGGGCGGCCCGGAAGGATACGGTGAAGAAAACGTCCTCGATCTCCCCGGCTTTTCCGCCGTGGACATCCACCTGGCGGATCTGAACGACGACGGGCGGCCGGACGTTCTCGTCACAAACTGCGCGGAAAACTGCCCGGCGGAGGACCCCGGCAGCTTCATTTACTATAACGGCGGCACCGGGATCTCCGCCGAAAGGCGCACGATTCTGCCCACCATCCGCGCCCACGGCATGGCGATCGGCGATTTCCGCCGTTCCGGCTGGCTGGATATCGCCTGCGCCGGCATCCTCGACCGGGAGATCCGCATCTTCCGCGGCGGGCCGGACGGATACAGCGAATCGCGCATGGACACCGTGGTGCTGGGACCGGATCCGGAGGGCTATACGCCCGTCCGCGGAAACGTCTTCGGCGAAAACATCGCCATGACGCCGGAGCGTCTGAAAGAAGAGCAAAAATACGGCGACCTGCGCTGGCTCTTCACCGCCGACTTCAACGGCGACGGCTGGCTGGACCTCTTCGTCGGCGCGCCGCTCACGGACAGCGCCACGATCCTCTGGGGCGGGCCGGAGGGATTCTCGGCCGAGCGCGCCCAGGTGCTCGACTGTCCGGGCGGAATCTGTGCCACTGCCGCCGATCTCAACAAGGACGGCTGGCTGGATCTCGTGGTCGGCCAGCATCTCATCTCCAGCAAGGCCTCTCATTACGAGAGCTACGTCACCGTCTACTGGGGTGGGCCGGAGGGCTACCTTGAAAGCAGGAAGACCGAGCTCCCCGCCCACTGCGCCAACTCCGTCGCCGTCGGCGACTTCGGCGGCACCGGCTGGCTGGACATCTTCGAGACGGCGTACAACAACGGCAGGGAGCGCGACCTGCCCAGCTGGGTTTTCCGCAACGACCACGGCGTCTTCGACCTGCGCAACAGCTATCCCATCTTCAACCACAGCGGAAGCGGCTGCGTTGCGGGAGACTTCAACGGCGACGGCTACACGGACGTGGCGGTGGCCTTCCACAAGACCTTCGGGAACCACACGGGCAGCTCCGCGATCTTCTGGGGCGGCCCCGGCGGGCTCTCCGACGCACGGAAGCAGGAGCTTCCCGGCGTCGGCCCCCACGGGATGTCCACGATCTCTCCGGGGAACGTGATGGATCGCGGGCCGCGGGAATACTATCTCAGCGAGCCCCGGCGTCTGCCGGAGGGCGCCTCCTCGCTCCGCCTGCGCTGGGAGGGCGAATGCCTCGGCACCGGCTGGGTCGAGGCGCAGTGGCGGTGCGCCGGCTCGGAGGGAGCGCTCCGGGACGCCGCCTGGTCGCCCGTGCTTGAAAACGGCGCCGGTTTCGCACCTTCCGGCGCCTTCGCCCAGTATCGCCTGGCGCTGTGCGCCAAATGCGCCGCGGGAAACGTCCGCATCACCGGCGTGCACGTGGAAATCGCCTGAGGACCCGTCCTGAAGCGCCC
>Ga0268360_1003159_pt1 | contig 10960 bp, 8 predicted proteins | sample BioMet11_FD_192465 | JGI IMG/M metagenome (GOLD analysis project Ga0268360, IMG submission 192465) | Sewage microbial communities from Oakland, California, United States - Biofuel 11 (Illumina Assembly) | ecosystem: Engineered > Wastewater > Sewage > Unclassified | place: USA: California... | reverse complement strand
AGAGAACTTTCTAATGGAGTTGAAAAATCATGGGACTTTTTGACAGACTTGCCGGCAAGCCGGCTGAACTGACACCGAAATCGGCACTCGTACTCTCCGCGATCACGATCATCGCCGCCGACGGCGTCATCGAGGAATCCGAGATCAACGACCTTGCAAAGATCGTCCGCGGCGACAAGAAATCCATCGACGTTGCAATGCAGGTCTTAAAGGCAAACCAGTTCCCGGGCGTCATCGACCTCGTTGCCCAGAAGCTCGACGAGAAGCAGAAGATCGCTACCCTTGCCATCCTCTGCGACCTTGCCATGGCAGACGGCGTCCTTGCCGGTGAAGAGAAGACCGTGCTCCAGATGTACATGGACAAGTTCAAGATCTCCGAAGAGACGATGAAGCCCATCATCGAGGCCATCGCCATCAAGAACGACTTCTCGGTCTTTAACTAAACTCTCCCTTCTTTTTTTCGGTTTTTTCCCGGCCCTCATGCGCCGGCTTTTTTGTCCCTGACAATTGCAGAAAGGACAAGCGGGACAAACGAAAGGAAGAGCCCGGCCCAGACCGTAAGATGGAAGCCATCCAAAAAGACCGCCGGGTCGAGGTCGGCAAAGGGCACGACGCCTCCCGCCGAGGTAAAGAGGGTAAGGAGGGTTGCGTACATGGCGGTTCCGACAACGCCGCCAAAGTAGATGGTGGTGATCATGAGGGACGAGCCCGTGCCTTCCTCCCCCGCGGGTGCGTTCTCGATTATCCGGCTCGCCGCCGGGCCGGCCGCGATCCCGATAGCAAGGCCCATGAGGGCAAGGCCGAGAATGAGCGGGAGCATGCCGGCTTCCGGGACGAGGATGGCAAAGATTCCGTCAAAGACAATGAACACGATGCAGGACGCGACTGCGAACCAGCGGCAGCCGTACCGGTCCGACCACTGGCCAAACGGGATGCTGACGATGCAGGTGACGACCGGCGGGATAAGGAGGAAAAGTCCGCTTACCGCGAGGGAGTAGTGCATCCCTGCCGAGAGGTAGAACGGCAGGAGGTAGAGGACACCGGCGTAGACTACGTTAATGAGGAAGAATGCGGCAAGGACGGCAAAGAACTGCCACTTCCGGAAGAGGGAGAGCCGGATGAGAGGATAGGGAGTCCGGCGCTCCCTGACGATAAAGAGCAGGGCGCAGAGCGCGCATATGCCAAATGCTGCGGCAACGGCCGGGGCTATCCCGCCAAGAGCCGCAGTTTCTTCGAGCGCAAACGTTCCCGCAGCCATGGCTAAAAAGAGAAGCGCTGCGCCAACGAGATCGACCGGGGTCTTGCCGCCGGCCTGGGCCGGTGAGTCTGCGGGGATGACCCGCGCTGCAAGGAGGATCCCGCAGATCCCGATCGGGATGTTGATCAAAAAGATCCAGTGCCAGGAAAGGACGTGGGTGATCATCCCGCCGAGCGCCGGGCCCGCCGCAAAGCCGATCGAGCTCGATGCACCGAGGGCGCCCATGGAGGCGCCAAGCATGGTCGGCGGGAGGTAGCGGACGCAGAGGAGCGGGGCTACGGCAGCGATCATGGCGGCACCGATGCCCTGGACGACACGTGACGCGAGGAGCACGGAAAGCGAGGGGGAGAGGCCGCACGCGGCAGAACCGATCGTAAAGAGCGCGAGGCCCAAGATGAAGATCTTCCGCATGATGCCGCGGTCGGCTACGCTTCCCATGACAAGGACAAGGCCGGCCATCATCAGGAGGTAGGTAATGATGACCCAGGCGATGGTGCCCGTATCGGTATCAAAGGCGGCGGCGATCGTGGGGAGCGCGACATTCACGATCGAGCCGTCGAGGCCGTCCATCACAACACCGAGGGCTGCGGCTCCGAGAAGAAGTCGCTGGTGCCGGGGGTCGGTGATGATTTCGGGCATGTGTTCTTACCGGGTGCTCCACGATCGGTCATTAATATGATGGGAGCCGGTCATCGATCCGGCAGGGAGGGGTATAGAGAGCCGGTAAAACCCGTACGACAGCTGTCTTTTAGGAACGGCCGGGCCTCACACGCCGGTCATATAAACCGATGAAATCCGGGAGAAGGTATCCTCTAAAGCGCAGGACGACATGGATCAATTATCACCGCATGGAGAATTGGTCCACAGGAATAAAATAAAAACGTTTAAGATAAAAATTGCCAAATGCAGAGTATGCGACGATATTTTTTTGTGCTTTTCTCCCTGCTGGCGATTGCGGCCATCTGCCTTTCCGGCTGTACCAGCAATTCGGGAACTGTCACGCAGGGAAATGCCGTTACCAGCGATCGTGACATCATTCTTCAGGGAATAGCCGCAGGAGAACAGTCCTGCATAAACCATCTGTCCGCGGGCGTTTCAACGGACAAGTGCCGGGTAACCTCGACCAACAAGGAGATTATCGTAAGCCAGATCCTTGCAGATGCAGACGCCCACGAACAGGAATGTCGTGCGGGCATCTCGCAATCAACCGATCCCGGGACCTGTACTGTTTCATCCGCCACAAAACAGGCGGCGGCAGAGCGCAGTGCCATCTGTATCGACAATGTGGGGAACAATAATGTGGCCGCGGTCAGGAACTGTGTGGATACCTCGTTTGCTGCGGTAACCTGAAACATCATTTCCTCATCGGCCGGATTCGACGGGCACCAAAGAACCCTTATTACGGCAGGCATCCAAGCGGGATAATACGGAGCCATACGATGATTCTTTCGATCATGGGGGATATGATCCGGTATTTCCACAACGATGTGCGGCGGATCAACCATGCCCTGAAAGTCTATGATTTTGCCTGCCTGATTGCCCACGGGAGCGGGGTGGACACGGAGACACGGCAGGTCATCGAAATTGCCGCACTGCTCCACGACATCGGGATAAAGGAGGCGGAACGGAAGTACAATTCGTCGGCCAGCCGCTACCAGGAAGAGGAAGGCCCGGCGGTTGCACGTGCGATCCTGGAGCCGTATCACCTTGACGAAAAACTGGTGGACCGGATCTGCTACATCATCGGGAACCACCACACATATACGAAGATCGACGGCATCGATTTCCAGATCCTTGTGGAAGCGGATTTCATTGTCAACATCTACGAGGATGAGATGAAACCCGATGTTGTCCGGAGCATCAGAAAGAAGATATTCAAAACAGAGGCCGGGACCCGGCTGCTTGAGGGAATGTATCTCTGAGTGAACCTTTGGAGGGGGATCGGTTAGCGGAAAAATCCGCCGTGAGATCCTTCGTTCTTTTTTTAGGAAAACCCGGATATTCTCATTTTGGAGACAATCAGGCCGTCACGTTTTTTCCGTGCCGCGAGGGCCAGATGAGGTAGCCAAGGACAACGGCGATGGACACCCCGAGTACGGTGTCGATGAGCCGGTATGCGATGAGCTCCGGGGACACGGGATTGCCAAACTCCAGCAGGATGAGAACGAGCGGCGTCATCACCGCGGAATACAATGCATAGTTACGCACTTTCAAGAGGGGGCGCAGTCCGGCAAGAACTGCAACGACCAGCACAAGGAGCCCTGCCGGGGGAGACCCGAGCAGGAGCAGGCTTCCCGCAACAACACCGGCAAACGTCCCAACTGCCCGTTTGAAGACCCGGGAGATGGTATCCCCGAAACGGCGGTGGACCACGATGGCGACGACGATGGCGATCCAGTATGCCTGTGCCTGGCCCCAGAGGACGGCGATGATCTCGCATACCGTCATGCACAGGCCGATGCGCAGGGTGTACTGCCACCCGGCAAAATGATGCAGGGTTGCAACCCAGTGGCGCAGCAGGCGGGTAAGGGTTGGCGGTGCGGGGTGCTGGCCGTCAGTCCCACCGGGAGCGGATGCAGGTTCCCATCCCCGAATCTGGCACAGGTACGATGCGGTGAGCATTACGGCAATCGTCCAGAGAGCGCCGAGCAGGAAGACGAAGGTCACGCCGAACGGGCCGGCTGTACCCGGTCCGCCAAAGATCGAGCCGATGATAACGAAGATGATAAAGAGGCTGCTGTTCCGTGCAGCAGTCCGGCTTATGCCGCCCATGAGAGCGGCAAGAATGGTGATGGCAACGATAGCCACACCGGTTATCCAGCCCTGGCCGCCGACTGCGGAACCGAGAAGGACCGCCGCCACACTGGCCACCAGTGCATACCCAGACGGGATAGCCTGCTGACGGAGCGTTCCCTTGGCCGCAGTGCCGCTTAACGCCAGCCCCCCGAGTGCGGCAAGCATTCCCAGAGGTACCTGGCCGGTTGTTGCACCGACCGCCATCGGTACCGCCATGCCAAGGGCTGCGCCGACAACCCACGAGGGGTGCACCGGTTCGTCCCGCGACCACCGGGATGCGTCGGCAGCGTGCGAACAGAGCGTATCCCAGTGGGTCTTCTTGTCGGCCATTATGTGATTTTTCGGCGGTGAGATTTTAATGATATCCTGACAGGTACCGGATTTTGCGGGAAGATAAGGAGTCCGGATGTTTTCCGGATACAGGCCAAGGGGGGTATACCCCCCGCCTCCGCATACGACCCCCACCCCTCCCCATTTGTGCCGGACCGGGGGGGTGGGGGCCGGCACAACAAAATGTCCACATGGGGGGAGAGGGGCATCCTCAAATTTTTGGTGGGGGAGGGTACCCCCACCCCATCAACGTGATACCCCACCTCCCCTGATCGCAACCGTAGGGGTAGTCCCCTCACCCCCGCTCGCCGGATACTCCACGCGAAGCACACCTTTTGGGACTGGAACGGTGGGGGGGTGGTCCCCTGTTTTTGCCCGGAAGGGGGAGGTGGGGGTCTGTTTGCGAAAATGGAAAACTGAGGGGAGGGGGGTAGTAAAAATTCCGGAGGGCACCCCTCCCCATTTGGGAAAGAGGGAGGGGGGGGGGGGTCATGGGGCCGGTCTTTTCTAAGAATGCTCAGCAACGAACCTGAGGTTTTTTTGTAATACTCAGCAGCGGACCTGAGGTTTTTTTGTAATCTGCAGCAAACGATCCGCTCTTTTTTTTGAAAGCTCAGCAACGGACCTGAGGTTTTTTTGAAAACCTCAGCAACCGATCCGATGTTTTTCCGGAATCCTCAGCAACGAACCTGAGGTTTTTTTGTAATACTCAGCAGCGGAGCCAGAGTTTTTTTGCAGAAACGCGGGGCTTTGCGGAGGCTCTGACGGAGATTGTGATGATTATTGGTGGGTTGGGGCATTGGGGGGGGAGAGGGTGGTGCCACTCTTTTTCCGGAATTCTCAGCAACGGACCTGAGGTTTTTTTGTAAAGCTCAGCAACCGATCCGAACTTTTTTTGAAAAGCTCAGCTCGGGACCTGAGGTTTTTTTGGAACTCTCAGCAACTGCATCGAACTTTTTTTGAAATCCTCAGCAACGGACCTGAGGTTTTTTTGTAAAACTCAGCAACTGATCCGAACTTTTTCCGGAAAGCTCTGGCAGCTGTGCCAGACATTTTGGAAAAATTCGGAAAAATATGGAAAATCCAGATTTGGCTGAATATGAAACTGGCATATCAAGGCGGGGGCTGTCGCCCCCACACCCCCACGAGCGATGAACGCCGCCGCCCCCGACGGGGCGCCCCCGCGGCGGATCAATTACCTAAGGTAGAGAAAATTAGTGACCCACCAAACAAACTTCAATGATCTAAATCAATGGTGGGGTACTTCGAATACAAGAGAGATCTATTAGGAACTATACCCGATTACAACGAATCCGCCAATTGATATCGATCCAAAATTATCTCCCCAACTGCAGTTAGTATAAATAGCGCTAATAGATACGCTCCGATGAACAATAAGATCGTGACTGAATTAATTAAGAAGTTAGGATTAAATTGAGGAACTACAGAGGATACGAAACTTTGGGCAACATTATTCCAAAAAGTAATATTGAGGGGATCTGATAGAGAAGCACTTGTAGCTAATGGAATTGATTTGTAAAAAACGAGCATTACCATTAGAAAAAATGTTGATGCGGTTAATGCAAAGTAAAAGGAAACAATTCGTTCTTTCAAATTTGGTTTTGATCCAAGATCTGAATGATATATTTTTATCATACCTAATAATGGTTTGAGCATAGGATACGGGGATTCTTGCTTTACAGGGTTTGTTAATAACCGAATTGATAACAAATATCCGGGAATAATGGCCAACGCTGCTTTAAACTCATTAATCACATTTGAAGATGAAGTTGCAGTGATTGAAGTGATAAAAAAATTTCCTGGATTTAACAAATAAACAATCGTAATATAAAGAGGAATTGAAAGAATTAGGTTGTTTTTAAAAGTTTTTAGCATATTTATTCTTACGTTTTCTCGTTTTTTCGACGTGTTTGATTTAGAATAGGTACCAATTTCAGAAATGGGTCGTGAAATAGTCACTACTGTCATTACAAATAAGAACGAGATTACTACTGTAAGAAAAAGAAGAGCCCAAGCCATAGTACAAACAAAAGAAAGACAATTAAATATTATAATTATTAAAGGAGAGAAAAGCTGTAGGACATTGTCAATCACATAAATAATTGTATTCATTGTAATTTCAATTACTGCAACGATTGTACCGAATATCGAAAGAAAAAGCAAAAGGCAACATAATTTAATCCCGACATCATCATTCGATAAAGTCACAAAATGGATATTATCACAGATTCATATTAAAAACTTTGTTGAATTTTTTTCATTTAATACTGTGACCACAGAAATATTTCATTATCCTATGAAAGTTTGCGCAAATCTGTTGTGCGGGACCCTGAGGCGGGGAGCCATCGTTGTAATCACTAAATCAAAAAAGCAACAGAAAGTGAGATAACATCTCACTCCTTCTTCTGAGCAAGCACCGCCTCAATCTCTTTCCGGAGAAGCTCACTCACAACCTTCCCGTCCACCGACCCTCTGACCTCCTGCATCACTACGCCCATCAGGGGGCCGAGTGCGCCCTTCTGTTTCTGGGTCACGAACTCGGCTCGCTCGGTCACGATCTTCTTGATCACCGCTGCGAGCTCATCGCGTGAGACGGTCGGGGCGAGCTTGGCCATCGCGTCCTTGACCGTGCTGCCCTTTGCTATCGCGGTGAGGACTTCGGGGATCGCTTCCTTTGCCGCTGCGCCTTTCTCGACTGCTTCGAGCACGGCGATGATCGCATTGTCGGGGATCTTGTCGGTTTCCACGCCATCGCGCCGCAGCTCCTTGATGGTTGCAAGGAGGGTGCGGGACGCGAGCGTGGGCCTGATGCCCTTTGCCACGGCCTGCTCGAATAAGGGGCGCTCCTCGGAGAACGCCATCTGCCGGGCTACTGCCGGGTCAAGGCCGAGGTCCTTTGCATACCGTTCTGCCGTGACGGTCAGCAGTTCGGGGATGACGACCGCGTTCCAGCGGGCCTCGTCGATTCTCACGGGGAGCACATCGGTCTCGGGGTACATCCGTTCCGCGCCGGGCAGGGGCCGCATGTACGCGGTGCTCCCCTCTTCGAGCATCTTTCGGGTCTCTTCCGGCACCGGCTTTTCCGAGAGCGCGACCTCTGCCCGGTCCGCTACCTGGTGCCAGGCGCAGTCCGCCTGCTTCGGGCTCGAACCCGAGACAAGGATCACGGCGTCCTGCTCTTTGGCATGGACAAACTCGCGGAGCCGGGCCACTTCCTCCGCGGTCACGCCATATGCGGGAAGCTCGTCGGTGTGGAAGATCCCGCCCACCCCGCACTTCTTCGCATAGTCCGACATCTCGCTCCCGAGCCTGCGGCCGGGCTGGAGCTCGCGGCCCACAAAGCCGGCAAAGCCGGGCAGGATGAGCGCGGAGATCTTCTTTGCTTTTTTGAGGATCGCAGACCCGGTTCCTTTGAAGAGATCGGTCACATCGACCTGTTCGGTCCCGACACTCGCGTTGCGCTTTACCAGTTCGTCGCGGATGAGAAGAAGGGTCTGCTGCCGCTGGACTTCCCGGCGGACGACCTCGGCGATCAGGTCAAGTTCCTGCACGCCCTTGATCTCCACCCGGGCGCCGTTTTTGATCGAGATATTGACATCCTGCCGGATCGTCCCAAGCCCGCGCTTGACTTTTCCCGTAGAGCGGAGCACCATCCCGATGTACTCGGCCACCTGCTGCACCTCTTCAGGGGTGTGCATGCAGGGCGAGGTCGTGATCTCGGCAAGCGGGATCCCGAGCCGGTCGAGCGAGAAGATCTCGTCTTTCACCCGTTGCGCCGCCTCCTCCTCGATACAGATCGTCTCGATGCTCCCGCCGTTCGGGAGCGCCCCGTTGATGGCCACAAGGGCCGTGCGCTGGAACCCGCTCGTGTTCGAGCCGTCGATCACGAGCTTTCGCATCGTGTGGACCTGAGGGATCGGCGTCATGCCAAAGGTCTTTGCAAGCGTCAGGCCGATGGAAAGCGCCTCCTCGTTGAACGGCGCCGGGGGCTCCTCATCGTTCTCGACAAGGCAGGTGGTCTTGTAGGTGTAATACCGGAACCTCCTTATCCGCTTCATCTCTTCCTGTGCGGCCCGGTCGATCTCCCCCATCTCGCTCTCGGTTGCACGGAGATAACGGGAGAACTCGCCCGTGTGCTCCGCGTTATCCATGAGCGTGGTCGGGCAGTGGCAGAAGAGCTTCTCTTTCGTGTCGAGCTGCTGGTGGATCTCGATCCCCGCCACAAGCCCGAGTGCCTTATAATCCATGGCCGCTCCTCCGCATGTACTCGCCCTTGAGATCGGTTGCCATCATCGCTGCCGCCTTTTCGGGATCTTTCTCGTTTCCGAGCACCCACATCTGTTTGACGAGCGCCACCTCGGGGAGCATGTCGCCGCCCTCGATGACACCCGCATTCAGGAGATCGCGGCCCGTGTCGTACACCCGGTCGCAGACCCGGCCGTGCATGCACTGCGAGGTCATGACCACCTGCGTCCCGCCCGCGATCAGTTTCCTGATCCCCGGGATCAGCGCCGTGCTCACGTGCCCGAGACCGGTGCCGGAGAGCACGAGACCCTTATATCCCTCGTATGCGGCAAGGAGCTCCGGGGCCATCCCCGGGTAGAACTGGATGAGGGCGCAGTGCGGTTCGAGCTTGTCGTGCAGGGCAAGCTTGTGCGTGCCGCGCTTCACCGCCTCTTCAGAGAGCGTAACTGTACGGGACGCATAATCGATCGTGCCAACCGGGGGAATGCCGATGCTCTGGAACGCGTCGCGCCGGGATGTGTGCATCTTCCTGACCCGGGTTCCCCGGTGGATTGCACAGTAATCGTCGTTTGTCGTCCCGTGCATCACGATAGCAACCTCACCGAGATTGCTCTCCGCGGCAAGCGCCGCACAGACGCCGTTCATTGCATTGTCGCTCGATGGCCGGTCGGCCGAGCGCTGCGATCCGACAAAGACCACCGGCACCGGGGTGTCGAGCATGAAGCTCACCGCCGCCGCGCTGTAAGCCATCGTGTCCGTGCCGTGGGTGACAATGACGCCCGTAACGCCGTGCTTGATCTCGTCGTGGATGGCACGGGCAAGCTCCTGCCAGATCGCAGGTGTCATGTTCTCGGAGAGGATCGTGTAGAGCACGTTCGTGCGGTACCGCCCGATCTCGGCGAGCGCCGGGATCGCGGTCAGGATATCGTCCGCATCGAACTGGCTCGTGACCGCACCGGTCCGGTAATCGATTCGGCTTGCAATCGTCCCGCCGGTTGAGATGATCGATAACTCGGGCAGCTTCGGGTCCTGCCGGACCGGCGCCATGTGCGATGCCGGCGCAGGAGCCGGGGCGACGAGCGAACAGCAGCCCTTCTCCACCCCGATATTGTAGCCGCTTGAGAGTTTTACAACCGCCATGCCGTCGCGGTCGGTGATATAGGTCCCGGAGAGTGTCTTTCCGCCATAGATGCAGGTGACATGGTCACCTGACGAGAACGCCTGCGTTATGCTACCAGCCTCCGGGCATCGGAGAGGAGGTCTTCCTTGGCTTTTGCAATCTTTGCGAGCCGCTCGTCGATGAACGCCGAATCGGTGTCAAGCACTTTCTTGCGGTCGGCAATCGCGATCTTTGTCGCAAACGGGGCAGGGCCGCCGGTCGCTTTGCGGACCTCGACCGAGTGCACCACGTCAAGCGCCTTGTCGATCTGGTCCTGCGTGAGCCCTTTTCCGGAAAGCGAGATCCCGAGTTCAAGCTCCTTTGCCGAGGTTTCGAGGGTCTCTAACGAGAGACTTCCCTTCGAGACGGCACGGCCCACGATGTTGTGAGCGGTACGGAAGGGCAGGCCGTAGTCGCGGACGAGCGTGTCGGCAAGCTCGGTTGCCGTTGAATTGCCTTTCCCGGCTTCTTCTTTCATCCGTTCGGTCTCGAACGTTGCGCTCGAAAGCATATCGATGAGGAGCCGCAGGCTCTCTTTTGCATCCTGCATTCCCCGCCAGATATTGGGGGTGAGCTCCTGGAGGTCGCGGTTGTAGCTCATGGGGAGACCCTTGACAGTCATGAGCGCTCCCGTGTAGGCCCCGAAGACCGAGCCGGTCTTTGCCCGCATGATCTCTGCGGTATCCGGGTTCTTTTTCTGGGGCATGATGGACGAGGTCGAGCAGAACGCATCGTCGAGCGTGACGAACTTCACAAACGAGGTGCTCCAGATCACGAGCTCCTCGCAGAGCCGGCTTACGTTCGCCATTAATATCGAGAGGTCGGCGAGGGTTTCGAGCGCGAAATCCCGCGTTGCGACCGCGTCCATGGTGTTTGCCACGAGACCGTCGAAGGCGAGGATCTTTGCGGTATATTCCCGGTCGATGGGGTAACCGGTGGATGCGAACGCGGCAGCCCCGAGCGGGCAGAGGTTTACCCGGGCATAGGCGTCGCGGAGCCGGTCGAAATCCCGGGAGAACTGCTGCTCGTAGGCGAGGAGGTGGTGGGCGAGCGTTGTCGGCTGGGCGTGCTGCATGTGGGTAAACCCGGGCATGACCGATTCCCGGTGCTGTTCGGCAATCGCGATGAGGACTTCGCGGACTTTTAAGAGT
>Ga0268360_1003155_pt1 | contig 10975 bp, 15 predicted proteins | sample BioMet11_FD_192465 | JGI IMG/M metagenome (GOLD analysis project Ga0268360, IMG submission 192465) | Sewage microbial communities from Oakland, California, United States - Biofuel 11 (Illumina Assembly) | ecosystem: Engineered > Wastewater > Sewage > Unclassified | place: USA: California... | reverse complement strand
CCAAGCGCGGATTGTTCGACAAGACGAAATGGCGGTGACCAGGTTCACCTCCAGGCCATTCCCGCGCAGTACGCGCACGCGCGCGTGAGGCTTTGCCGGTAACTACGTGGTAACCACGGGCGTGGTGCCCCCCCTCCCACCTGCTTCATCCTGACCATGTGAACCGGATAACCCCCACCCCCATGCCCCCCGACGACGCCATGGGCCCCCCTGGCTGGTAGTACCTTGGACGAGAATTTTCAGACATGTACGCGCGGGAGCGCGCGTGAGGCCGGACCCCGAACAACAAATCGAACAAGCCCCAAAAGTTCGCACCCAGGTACGCACACATTCCTTCACGCGAGACGTGGTCACCGACGCTCCCGGCTTTCATCTTCAACAGGGGGGAGCAGGCAACTAAGCGCCGCCACGGCTCCACAAAATCGGGGTAATCCTCCGGCCTGACTTGACATTATGGAATTTTGGGTGACGGTACGCGCGCACGCGCGAGGAAATGGTGGTGACGGCACTGGTGACCAGCGATTTCTGGCTGATCCCGCGCGCCTCTTTTCAGCCTGTTTTTTCAGGCCGGCATAGGCCGGTGACCCAAACGTCAGGGCGCAGGTGTTTCGATTGTCCTGGGACGGAAACGGGCTCCTCCACCAGCAAGCTGGTACTGCTCCTGGGCATGGCGGCGCAGCTTTTCCCGCTGCTCGGCGCTGATGTACGGATTTCGCCCCGTCCTGAATGGCCACAACCCGCACGGCTCCAGATCCATGAACACCTTGCCGGCGGTGCAGGTGGCCGGCTCCTCCCCGGGCTGGCACTCCTCACGGCAGTACCCGGCGATGACTCGGACCAGCCGGCGGTCGGCTCCCTCCTCGATGACGCCCATGCGGTAACCATGGAAGGTGCAGGTCGTAGACGCGCACTCCGCCACAAGCGGGGCACTGCCTCCCATGCAGGCCAGGCAAAAGCGCCTGATAGACTCAAGCGCGGTTCGGCGCTTTCCTTCAAAACCAGGGACAACAGCTTTTTTTGTCATGCAGTTCATTCCTATCGCTAGACCGTGAGGTTGAATCGCTCCCCCATCGCCATCCAAAAACCAAGTTCTATTTCCTGAATCTGCCACCTGATGTGGTCGAAAGTTCGCTGGTGCATGTGCTTCGGCTTGAACGTGACCGGGTACGCCGTGCCGGCCTTTGCTCCAACCCGTTCGCGCAGCTTGTTCGACCGCCGCAACACTCGGGACAGTTTGTCCTCGTTTTCGACGGCGTAGGCGATACCGTGGCAATGCCGGCACCTGAAGCGCCAACCGGCAAACAGGACGCCCACACGCCGGCCGCACCTCGGACACCAGAACCACGGCCGCGTCCCGCCATAGTTGCAGGGTGTTCGATCCAGGTACACGGTCTCGTCCACCTGCTCGCCGTCCCTGGTTGAGTAGATGAGACGGATGGAATCGGTACTGGTGGTGACGCCGATGCTGGCGCGAGGTTCGCCCCTCCAGGACCAGTTCAACGTGATGGACAGCCCAGGCCGTAGCCAGTCGTTGCGATGAAGGAAACGCACGTCCAGCCGCAGCATATCTTCGCCTACCGGTCGCCAGCCGGGCCGCCCACTCCCAAAACCGCCCACGTCAGCACCTCCGAGAATATTTCCCAAATCAAAAGCGAAAAGTTGGGTTTTGCTTCCCCTGAATCGCCACGAAACATAGGCACCATGCGGTTTTTCACGTGGTCATCGGGCGACCGTTTTTATGGGGTGCAGTTTTGCCCATCATGCTGCCTGCCCATGGGCTTTGACGATGGCCTGGTATCGCAGACGACGATCATGGCGTCAGCCCTCGCCCCGATCCGCCTGGGACTGGTCCAGGATGACCTCGCCCACAAACGGACCAAACAGGCCCAGCATTTCTACGGCCTCAAGCTGACTCTTGCCATGTATGCCCAGGCGCTTGAGCTTGTTCAGCGCATAGTCAACGCGGTCGGTCTCGACGTGACCAATGAGGCGACTACAACCGCGCGCCAGCTCCGACTTTGAGACACGGAACATGCCGCCGGAGGTGTGCAGGTAGATCTTTCCCATGTGCAACTCGTTACGATGCCTCGGGTTCAGTGGTGGTGGGGGTCTCACGATCTTCCTGCCGCTTGGCCAGGATATCCTCGACGGCGGCGTGGTGTTTCGTGACCCAGGAACAAAAATTCCGGGAATGGGACTGGACCTTCACGCTCTTGGCCTCCAGCTCCCGATACAAGGCCGTGACGTTGAAGTCCCAGCCGCCCACCTCCTCCACCTTGTCGGCCACGGCTTCCAGCAACGCGTCCTGGTCAACTCGTCCATTCCTGTTCCGGCGCTTGGCGAGCTCGTCATCGGCTCCGCCGTCCTGATCCTCGGAAGCATCGACCGGAGTCTGGGACGCTTGGGCTTCCAGACCAGGATCGTGGGGAACGGGTTCCATGGGCATGGCGAAGGTGGACGCCTCCACCCTGGCCAGACGCGCCTCAATGCCGGCGAGCTGATCCTTGAAGCTGGCCACTTCGGGATCGGGACCACCAGCAACAGGACCGGCGACCACGGGCAGCTCCATGCCGGAGGCCAGGATGACGGCTCGGGAAACCAGGTCCGCCACGGACGCCCCCGGAGCCGCTACTTTCAGGCGTTCCAAAGCCTCGACAGCGGCAGGCTCCAGCCAAACCAGCACGTCCCGGTAACCCTGCTCCCGCTTTCGTTCCTTCCAGCTCATCACCACCTCCTATATAAGTCTTATATAAAGCACTTATATAAATAGTCAAGGTGCTGGAATATCATGCACTAATTGCGGAAACTGACGCCCGAGGTGATGCTGGCATAGACCATCCGGCTGATCCCCACGGGACAGCTTGTAGCGGAGGCAATGAACTGACCAAGCCCAGGCCATGCGGCCGTCGCCCGAGCGGTTGGAGCAGCGGGTCACAGTACGAAAGCGGCACGTCCGACGCCTTGGACGGCAGCACATATACCCGAGCGGTTCCATGGGCTTCCACGCGAATGGTGGCTGTTGCGGTCGCAGCGACGGTGCGGGGTATCGTCAACGGCTCCTCCTGGCCTTTCCACAAGGATGAGTCGAACGGCAGGCCGTATTTTTCGCAAAAGCGGCGAACGGCGGACACGAACCCGACGGCGGCCTGGGCACGCCCACCACCGTGGGCAGTGCGAGGCCGATACTCCAGGCACGGCAGGCCAATCTCATTTTCCAGGCGAGCCATGAGGCGGGGCCAGGCATGACCACGATGCCCCAGACGGATGGGAGAAAGTCCCTCCTCCATTGCGCGGACCCTTATAAGAATGTCCCTTATTAGGGTGGGCGCAATGGCGAACGGGGTTTCTCCGGTCAACAGGGGTTCGATGCGTTCGTGCCAATCGTGTTCGTTGGCCTGGTCTTCGGCCCGAAATATGCCTGCCACGTGGGCCAGCTCGGGGAACATGAAGCCGAAATGCTTTGCTAGCACCAGAAGTCGCTCGTAGGCCTGCTCCTCGACGTTGGCCTGGCCCCCATGGCGCTGCCTGTCGATGATGAATGAAGGCTTTCTCAACTCGTGGGGCCATTCACGGCCGACTATCACCAGGGTCTTCGATGCCATCACCGGCCTGACTCGGTTCATGGCCTGGATAAGGTCGCGTGGACCAAGGCCGGAAAACCAAGCGGCTCTCGCGTCCTGGTCGCCCCCAAATAGGGCCAGCTCCAGGTCGAGTACCCCGGCCCTGTTCGCCGTCGGCGTCCCAAATGCCAGGGCGGCGTCGTAGTCGCGCCAGCAGTCAAGGCCACGGCTGGACCAATAATGTGTGCTCGCCCATACCCTGTTCCGGTCTACCTGTTTTGCCAACTTCAGCAGGGCGGCCTCGGCGGCTTGGTGGGTGACCAAAAGTACGTTTCTGTCCTCGGGGCGTAGATTCGCCATGGCCTTGCGGAAAACGGCTTCCAGTTTCTCCTGGTCATCCAGCAGCCGGCCCATTTTCCATTTGCCCATGGCTTGGCGCAGCCAGACGCGCCTGGCAGGGGGCAGTTCCACGGCGGCGTCCACCACCTTGAATGGCCGCGAGAACAGTGCTTCCAGCTCCCGATGGTCGCCGGTAGCGTCCAAGGCCACCAGACGCACGTTTTCGGGCAGGTCGGGCACTACGTTTCGCAGGGCGCGGAAAGTCACGGGGTTCGTCGGATGGGGCAGGCAGCGCACGTAGGCGGAGCCCTGGCCCTTATCGCCAAGGCCCAGCCACAGCCAACGAAGCATGGCCAGGTCCACCTTTTCGTCCCATAAGCGGCGTTGCCATTTGCCGGGCTTTTCGTCTTGGTGCTGATCGAAGTAGGCGAGCTGGTCGGACAGGGCCTCGCGCTCGGCCTCGGTGATGTCGGCCGCCTCCCACAAGGACATGGTTGCTTCCCACTCGCCACCTGGTGGCGTGGTGGCGTAGAGGCGGCCATGGGCTCCGCCATTCTCGGACGTGACCTTGCCCAGCAATCGCTCGGCTGTGGCTTCAATTTTCGTCAGGGCGGTCTCGGCGTGGCCGACCAGTCGGGCTTTTAACGCGGTGAAGCTGCCCTGGTAGATCGTCTCCTGGCGCATGAGGTCACGTAGCGGGCTTTCGTCCACGATCCACTCCCGCAGCCCTCGCTTGATTTTGGGCAGGACGAATGGTGCAGCGGCGTGGGCCGCGATAACCAGGCCATGTTCTAGGCCTTCGAGTTGATGGAAGTGGGCGCAGTTTTCACGGCTCATGCATTTGGAACAGACCAGCAAGGCCGGCGAGAAACCCATGGAAGCCACGTGGGAGCAGTAGTCGGCCTGCTCGCACGTTTCCTTGGTCCGGCCCCGATACTGGCGCACGTCCACGTCCAGGCCCTTCTCCTCGGCCATGCGGCGGGCTTTGGCGGCCAGTTCCTCGGCCAATATCGTGGTGGGTACAGTCAGCAGCACCACGCCGTTCCGAGTCACCTCCAGGGCGTGTTCCAGGCCTGCATGGGACTTGCCGACGCCAGCAGGAATTTTCAGCAGCAAGGCCGGGTCATCGCCGGCCAGGGCTTCGCGGATTGTCTGACGGGCCATTTCCAGGGTGATGGCTTCACGTGGTGGCTGGTGAAATTCATGCTCCACCACCTCGTTGTCGGGGGACAGTTCAGGCGCCCATGCCCGCAGGGATAGGCCGCGCCGGAACTCTCGGCCTTGTAGGTCCACGGCTATCTGGCCAGCCTCGCAGCCCGCCCGGTGGCATTTCAGCCGGCCGTCAGCCGTGACCCAGGGATTGCCCCAAACCTCGCCACAGCTCGGGCAATGCGACAGGCGGTAGACGGTCTGCTCGCCCACCGTGATTTCCCGGGTGGTGATGCCCTGGCCATGCAGGTGGTCCAGGACTGCCGTCATGTCCACGGCCCGCTCGGTTTTGGGCTTCGGGAAATTCACCTTAATGACGCAACGCCGCAGTTTCAGCTCGTGGCTGTAGTGCTCAAGGACGGCCCGCCAGGCCGGCGGGGTCCAAACCTTGGGGACGATGCGGGCAATGTCACGGAAGGCTTTGGCTGGATCGGGTTGGCCCTTGACCAAGCGTTCGTACTCGGCTGAGGTCAGGTCGAGGAGTTGGCCAGGATGGTCTAGGAAATGGATGTGCCGGTCACCCTTGCCGCCTTGTGCGGATGTGCCGCGATAGGACCACATTAGCAACGGTGGGGCCTGGCCGGTCTGGGGCTTGTCGTCAATGCCGGGCCAGTGAATCTTGTCGCGCAGCAAGCTCATGAACGCCGGGACCAGCTTGGGCTCTACGGCCCACGGCCACAGGAACCGGAGCCCTCGGCCGCTCAAGGCAATCACCAGTCCATCTTCCAGGCCACGTTCGGCCAAGCGCAGATACAGCTCAGTGGCCACCTCGATGTTGCGTGCAACATTCTCGTGGTCTTTTCCTGGGGCCTCTACGTCTACCCACGGCAGCACCACCCGGCCGGCCGGCGTCTCGGACCAGGCTGTCAGCCAGATGCCCACCCGCCCGTTGGCCAGCTCGGGCAGGGGCAGGCCCGCCACCATGTCGACAACGTGCTCCGCTTCTACCTTTCGCCAGGACGGCTTTTTCGAGAATTTACCAGGCTTGAAGTAAAGCTGGGTAGCGCCCGGGCCACCGTAGTGACCCGGACCAGCTTCCGGCGGTTCGTGGTCGAGGTTATTGCTCGACACTGGCCATTCCAGTAGCTTTTGGCTCGCTCAACAGGGTATAAAGTCCAACGCGATGGGGTTTACCGTTTGAATTGTTGTCGGAAACCCACTGCATGTGGATGTTATACCCGCGTTTGCGTAACTCTTTCACTCGGCCGGGCGGGTGAAGGATGTCCAGTTCATGCCGGGCTCGGGTGCTTGTGATGGGGCCACGGTGTTTGAGGTGGTGAAGCAGGCGGGCGTCCTGGGCATCGGCGGAGTTGCCCACACACTCGGGAGGAAGTTGTCTAGCCATGGCTAGCCACCTCCTCTATAGTGCCTTTGAGCTTTTCCACCAAGCCACGCAGCCGGCGCTCCTCATCGGCGGGCATGGGAGAAAAACCATTGAGAATTCGATGAACGTAACATGGAGAACGCCCCAAATATGTGGCAACGTGAGCTTGTGTCACGTGTAAATTGGCAAGCGTTCCTTTTAAGTTATGCGGTACTACTCCAACTGCTTTGGAAACTGACGATACAAGCATACAAAAATCTCCCTTTTCGGTACAAATTGCTTTGAACCGCTCAGGGAGAACCAATCGGCAACAGGGATGTTTTGGATTTTTACAGTAGGAGTTGACAAAAAGCCGATTAAAGCCTTAGACAACTCGGACTGGACATTCGGTTAGTGGACACTAGCTTGCCGGCGCGAGTCCATTTACCTACAATCCATTTCCCTGAAGACCGCTTGGGTTCCCCCCCGAGCGGTTTTCTATTTCTACTTACTCCTAACGAAATTGAGCGTCAAGCCTCGTCGCCAGTTACCTTCCTGGTACGCTTTATTGGCGCAATCTCCTCGGTAGGTCTCCGCGTATCGAAAACGATGAGACCGTTTTCATTGTCTTTGGCGAGGGAATATTTTCTCGTCATATCCGAGTAGGTGATGTTGTGAAAATCTAGAAAGGCTTTGAGGCCGAGTACTATGCCATTTTTAGTTGTTTTATAGGGGATGGCTCCTTCTTCGTTCACGTCAGTTGTAAATTTTAGCCCGACCAAAAAATTTTCATCGTCATAGAAAAGAACGACTGCCTTGAACTGGTCCAGGCCGTAACCCTTGACAGCCCCGGCGGAAATTGACGCCTGGCCTCTGGACCAGACGGAAATTGCCCGCTCGTAGCTTCGATGGGCACGAACAAATCTCTTAAAGGCCATGGCTTCCCCTCCAAAATTTATACGCTATTTGTTGCGTAATGCGCTTAGCTTGTCCAGTAGGTATTTTTCAAGCTCACGTCGGTCTTTTCGTAGCCGGACCAACTCGGCTTCGAGCACACCCATTTTCTGACGCAGCCCTTCGTTTTCATCGGCCACGCGCTCCCGGGCCTTTCGTTCGTCGCGTAATTCTCCCTGGACGCGTTCCAGGGTGGTTCCCATGGTGGCCAAGTCCTCGCGGATGGCGTTGACCGACCGCATGAACTCCATGGCCATTACTTCGGGCTTCGCTGGCGGGCTGGCGTCCATGTGGCGGTCACCAGCCAGGGTTACATCTTTGGGCTCGGGCATTTCGGCGGCCATCGCCTCCCGCACCTGAGCCAGCCTCATCCCCTTGCCGAACATTTCCGACGCTCTAGTCAAAACCTGTGATGCGGTTTCGACCTGATAGAGGACTAGGCGGCCGGCACGGCGCTGGGGAATGAAGTCGGCCAGGGCCAAGGCGTACCGCCTGGCGCTCGATTCCGGCAGGTCGCACACACGCGCTATCCTGGGTAGGGGCAACCATTCATCCATGCACAGCTCCGTGGTGGACTGGTGGCGTTACTGGCGTCCACCACTTCACCACCACCTTTATGGATAGCACTTTCAAATGGTTACCTGCAATTCGTGGTGTGCAAGTGGCGCTCATCCTTCACCGTCGCCTCGTGTGCCGCTTGGTGCCTTACCCCTATGTGGTGGCGTGGTGGCGGTGTTCATCCACCACTTCGTATTGGCGGCCCACCCTCGGCCAGAAGCAGGCCGCTGGCATCGTCTACACCTGTCCGGCCAGGGGCGTTTCCCTGGTCCTGGCCACCAACTTTTCCATGTGCGCCAGCATGTCCTCGGCCAGCTCGGGGTGGCCCAGCAATGCGTCCATCCGCTCGGTGCAGGACCGTCGAAGCTCCCATCGCTGTCTGGCCGCTTCATATCCCTTGGGGTCCGGGATCGGCAGGCGCTTCACGACGCAGGAGGCCACGCCATGGGGTTCCCAGGATTTCCCCTCCACGCCGACCAAGATGCTGACGCCGGCACGGCCCAGGTTGACATGGAGCTGGTCAAAAAGGCTGTCCGCTCGGGCGAGCAGCGACTTGCCGGTGATGGCGACGGCGCGCACATCGTCGTTGCAGGCACCAAGGTCGTCCAGCAGCCCGAGGAAACTTGAAAGCGGACTCAAAGCGATGCCGATGAAGTCGCGTATCGCCGTGTCGGCCTCGGCAGTCCCAAACAGCCCCAGCTCGTCCTTGCCGGCCAGCAGGTCTACGGGTACGGAATTTTTAGCCATGGTCGCACCTCCGATGCGGTTGTGGTGAAGGCCCTGGCCTGGTGCTCGTAACACCGGCCGGGGCCGCTTTATTGCTACGCCTCCGGTACTTCCGGGGCGTCGTCAGCAAATAGCCGGCCTCCACCTTTGGCTTGATAGTAAGCCTCCAGGTCAAGGCGTGACACAACCAGCACACGCCCAACTCTACCGGCCTTCAATGCTCCACGATGGATTTCACGGCGCACGGTTTCCTTGTGGACTCCAAGCAGCTCCGCCACGTCATCAAGGTTGTATGTCTGTTTTGTTTGGTCAGCGATCATTGTAGCTATATCCTTCTCCGTCCACTTTGCGCGGGCGTGGTCAATCATGTGGGGATTTTCGCGGGCGATGCGGTCCAGATTGTCCCGCGCTTGCCGTATAGCTTCCAGATCCATGGGGCGTTTGCTCATGCGGCCAGCAACCTTTTCACCTGTTCGGCCAAGAACGCTTTGCCGGCCCGGCTGACAAATCCCCGACGTTCCAGTTCCCGGGCGATGGCCCGGAGGCTTTGACCAGCTCCATGAAGTCGGCGCGCTTCGGCTATGACTTCCTGCTCCTCGGGCACGGCCTCCAGGTGAACGCCATCGGCGGCCATGGTGTAGCCGTAGGGCACGGACCCGGTGCGCTCCCCCCGGGCCTTTTTGGCTCCCAAGGCGGCCTTGGTCCTGGCCCCTATCAGCAACCGCTCGTACTCCGCGAAGGCGTCTATCATCCGCCGCATGAGGACCGAGGCAGGGTCATCCCCGTCCGTCCCCTCGCCGGCGGCGCTGACGATCCGCGCGCCCTTCCTGACCACGGCGGACTCGATCATGGCCACCTTGATGGGGTCACGTCCAAGCCGGTCCCGCTTGGCCACCACCAGCACGTCGCCCTTTTTCAAGGCGGCGATGGCGTCCAGCAACCCGGGCCGGGCTTCCAGTCCTTTGGCCCCGGACACGCCCTTGTCCTCGAACACGTCCACCAGCTCGGCGTCCTGGAACTTGGCGAAGCGCCGGCAGGCATCAAGCTGGGCAGCAAGACCGGCTCCGCTTTCGGCCTGGTCCTGGGTGCTGACGCGGAGATAGGCGTGGTGGGACATGGCTTCCTCCATGGGCTTGATGGGAAGCCTACCCTTTCCCCTGCTTTAATCAACTTAAATATACTTTGATAGACTATTCCCTGTCACATGCCGTCCAGTGTGTGACAAGGGGTGGAGCACGCCCTTGACTTATGGCAAAAATACCATATTTTGTGATCGGCACTTAGGGCAAAGACCCACCAAAGCCATTAAAAATTAAACCTGAGAGGTAAAAAATGACTTTTTTATTACAATTTCTTAGGAGGCCACATGAAAGGTCAAATGAAACGTTTGTTCTGGATTGGAAACTCTCTAGAAAACATTCGTAAATTCCCTGGAGACGTTCAGGACGAAGCAGGACTAACATTACGAAAAGTTCAGTATGGACAAACACCAGACAACACTGAACCACTGTCTAATCTTGGGTCAAGCATAACTGGTGTAATTGAAATTATTGTTGACTTTGATAAAGAGACATATCGAGTTGTTTATGTAGCCAAACTAAAAAAAGGTATATATGTTCTTCATGCCTTTCACAAAAAGTCAAAAAGCGGGATAGGCATTCCGCCAAAGGATAAAGAATTGATCGTCAAGCGGTACAAGTTGGCCCGTGAACACGACTCGTCATAGGCGGGGCATTTATGGAAGAAAAAATTATTGAAGGAATAGGGAATGTCTTTGCTGACATGGGGCGTCCCGACCCAGAAGAACGCGCTTACAAGGCCGATCTTATCATGGTGCTGGAAAATATCATCAAGCGCCGTGGTCTGACCCAGGTTGAAGCTGCCCGGCAATGCGGGACAGACCAGGGAACTTTGTCAAAGGTTATTCGGGGACGTGTGGGGTTGGTTTCCACGGATCGCCTTATCCGATGGATAGGATGTCTGGGGGGCTCCGTTCGCATCACTGTAGAGGATGTCCCCGGCCACACAGAACCGGTGTCGGTCTGCTTCTGCCCAGCATAACCATGGAATGGATTTTCATCGGCTTCGCCGTGCTTGTCGTCCTAGCCCTGGTCGGCCTGCTCATCTGGAAGGCCAAGCACCAGCCCGGCAGCGTCCACGGTGACTTCCGTTTTGACAGCCACAAGACCGGTGAGTTGTCCAAGCGCGGATTGTTCGACAAGACGAAATGGCGGTGACCAGGTTCACCTCCAGGCCATTCCCGCGCAGTACGCGCACGCGCGCGTGAGGCTTTGCCGGTAACTACGTGGTAACCACGGGCGTGGTG
>Ga0268360_1003154_pt1 | contig 10976 bp, 10 predicted proteins | sample BioMet11_FD_192465 | JGI IMG/M metagenome (GOLD analysis project Ga0268360, IMG submission 192465) | Sewage microbial communities from Oakland, California, United States - Biofuel 11 (Illumina Assembly) | ecosystem: Engineered > Wastewater > Sewage > Unclassified | place: USA: California... | reverse complement strand
AAGGAAAAGGCGATGGAACGCTCCTACTATACGAGCGCTTATGCCGATTACGTCAGCGCACAACTTGCGGTACTCACCACCCCGCAGTCGGCTGAGGACTCGCTGCACAAGGCTTCGATGAAGTTCCGGCAGGCCAAGTCCGACGATGGCGCGAAGATGAGCGACGAGTACCTCGAGAAGGTGCAGGCAAAGCGCCATTGCTGGATGTGCGGACGGGAGATGCAGGGTAAGGGGATCCACTATTTCTACTACCCGACAGTCGTGCATCCTTTCCATAAAGAACTACTGAAATCTGCTAATGATGATGTCGGCATGCTCGATAATGAGGACTCGGTCACCATCTGCGCGGTCTGTGGCACCGCGATCGAGCGTCAAGCCGACCGCTACGCTACGGCCCGAGCCAATGCAGTGCGTGAGTGGGCGGCTGGCCAGTTCGAGCGCGTCGATGCACAGCTCAATAATATCGAGTCGCGACTGTCCCGCGTCGAGAGCATGGCTCATCGCGACCACTCGTGAGGTTCTAGCATGGACGCATCAATCCAGAAGGTTCTCGATGGCCTAGATACTCGGCTTGCGTTAGGCGAGATCGATATGGCCACCTACACTACGCTCAAGGCTAAGTTCCAAGCCCAGGTCAGGAGCTCAGATTCCGGCGGAGTGGACCCCTTGGCCGCGGCCGTAGACGGTGTTGGGCAGGAGGCCGTGGCGCTCAAATGCCCCGGATGCATGGCCCCGCTGCCTCCTCCCTCTGACCCCTCGGCTACAACGGTCACCTGCGAGTACTGCAACGGTACTTTCGTGTTGCAAAAGGCCGCGGCCGAGATGGAGAAGCTGCGTGGGGACGTGCGCAAGTGGATAGCGGAAGTGGCGGGCAAGGGGGGCGGTGGCTCTGGCGATGCTGCATCGCGCGCCTATATCTTCCGCAACAGCATCTTCCCTGGCATCAAGACAGCGACCGAACGCGCAACTGAGCTCTACCAGTCGGTGCGCTACCTGCCCGTCTTCTCCTTCCCTCTCATCGACCGTCTCGACCGCAGTCCCTTCAAGGACGCCCTCGGACTTACCCCTGAGGCGGCTCAGCTCTCCGACAACCTTAAGGGCGTGGTTTCGCAGATCCAGGCGCCGGAGCTGGCGCCCTTCGCCTCGGGCGGCCGCGAAAAATCAGATCTCCGCCTCCTTGAGGTCGGCTGTATGGAACTCGTGCACCTCGCGAACGTGCGCCACGGCCTGTCGGCCTACAGCGCCGAGGGCTTCCAGCGCATCGTGGCCAACGTCAAAGCGCTGAAGGAAATGTACGGCGGCTCCGCGGATATGTTAAAGTCCGAAGACCCCGCTGTGGCCTCTTTCATGATCGCCCTCGTCGACCGGCTCGACGCTGTGGAGACGGCTGCGGCCACCCTCGAAAGCCTGCTCAAGCCTTCGGACGGCGTGGCCGTCGGTCCGCTGATCCAGCGCCTCGACGCGGCCGTGACCAAGTGCCTCGCCGCAGCCTCGGCCGTCGAGGCCTCCGGGCGCGATCCCAAGGACACGGTCCCCGCGGCCGAGGGCGCCCGCAACGACGCCACCTCGATCCGCATTCTCTCGGCCTGCGTGAAGCTCTTCGGGGACTCGGGCGCCGCGGAGACGGGCGTGGCCTTCGCCGATTTTCTCGGGAGCCTCACCGCTGCCGTTGACGCAGCGGCGCCCACCGGGGCGGGGCTCGAGTGGCTCGACATCTACCTCAACAACCTCGCGAGCTACCTCGGCGCGATGGAGGGCAAGGTGGAGGTCCCCATCGTGGACGACTTCGCCTGGGTCCAGGCGAAGTCCGAGGCGGGCGCTAAGTCGACGCTCTTCGGCGGCAAGGAGGAAGTCCGGCTGAAGGAGAGGCTCCTCGTGCCTTTCTGGATGGCCGTGATACAGTTCGCGGAGCAGACGGGCGCCCTCTTCTGGAAAAAAGGCCAAGCAACCGAGGGCTTCTTCCTCTGCGACGCCTCGAGGCCGGGAGGGCCATGCGTCATCGAGCCGGGTACGACAGCCTTCGCCGCGAGCGCCCAGGCCGCTGTGGACTCGCCCCGTCCGCTCGGCGGGTCGACCCGCGTCGTGGCCCCCGCCCTCGGAGCGGACGCCGCGATCAAGACCATGAAGGCAGCGGCCAATGCAACGGAGAAGTACCGCGGCTGCCACATCAGGATGGTGGGTATCGTCTACCTTCCCGTCGCCGCGGTAGCCTACGTCGGCAAGAAGGGCGAGCGCGTCGAATATGCGCTTCCCACGGAAACAGGGCTCGACCTTGCCATCAAGGTACGGACCGTCAAGCTCGGTGCTCGCGACATTCTGTCGGCGAGCTAGGAGGCAGGCATGGCATTGCTGGATCGCATCAAGTTCGACGGTAATCCCGAGCTGCTCGTCTGGAAGTACCCCAAGGAGAACATCGTCCTCGGCTCGCAGCTCATCGTGAACGAGAGCCAGGAGGCGATCTTCTTCAAGGATGGCCAGGCGCTTGACCTCTTCGGACCGGGCTCCACGACCCTGCACACAAACAACATCCCCCTACTGCAGAAGCTGATCAACCTGCCCTTCGGCGGTGAGACTCCCTTCGCGGCGGAGATATTCTTCGTCAACAAAGTCACCAAACTCAACTATAAGTGGGGCACCCAGTCGCCCATCCCGGTGCAGGATCCCAAATACAACGTCCTTATCTCCATCGGCGCTTACGGCCAGTACGGCCTGAAGGTTATCGACAGCCGCGCCTTTGTGACCCAGCTCGTGGGTACGATGCCCGTATGGGACTCGAGCAAGGTCGCGGACTACTTCAAAGGCCTCGTCCTCACCAAGGTGAAGGACTCGATCGCGAAATACGTCGTGCGCAAGGCCATCTCGATCGTCGAGCTCTCGGCCTACCTCGATGAGCTCTCCTCATTCGCCACCGACGCGATCCGTGAGGAGTTCAACCGCTTCGGCATCGAGCTGCTCAACTTCTTCGTTACCTCAATCAACATCCCCGACGAAGAAACCCAAAAGATCCAACAGGGCCAGTTCCAGCGACTGCAGATGGACCAGCTCGGTGACGAGCGCTACCAGCGTATGCGCTCCCTCGATGTGCTCGAGACCGCAGCGGGCAATCCCGGTGCCACTGGCACCCTCATGGCCGGCGGCCTCGGCCTCGGCATGGGCGTGACGATGATGAACCAGGCCGCTGGCCTGGCCCAGGGGCCGGGGCAGGTGCCGCCGCAGCCTTCCACGCCCCCGCAGGGGCCAGCAGGCGGTCCCGCGGGAGGGCTCCCCTGCCCGAAGTGCGGGATGGCGCTGCCGCCGGGGGCGAAGTTTTGCACTCAGTGCGGCTTCCAGTTCCCAGCCGTTGCTAAGTGCCCACATTGTGGAGCCGATACTCCCGCAGGGGCGAAGTTTTGTGCCTCTTGTGGGAAGCCCCTCGGTCCCTCGAAATGCCCCGCCTGTGGGGCCGACGTTCCCGCGGGGGCAAAATTCTGCGCCTCCTGCGGCAAGCCGATAGGAGCCTGATATGACGAGCGAGAAGCCCAGAGCATTCCCGATCTTACTCTGCCTGGCCCTGGCCCTCTCGGCGATGGCCGCGACCATCGTCCTGCCGGGGCTCTTCGTGGCCAACCCCTCGGCGCGCTCCGCGACCTGGGACGTGTCGATCGCCATCGCCTGCATCCTTGAGGCGATCATCGCGCTCTACGCGGCTCTTCCCTTCTTTCCCCGGGTCCGTGCCTCGATTTCAATGGCGGTCTATCCCTCGATCGTCTTCGTCCTCCTGCCCTATACTCTAGCGGTCGTCCTTACTCTCGTCTTCACCGCAGGCTCAATCGCGCTCTACGCTACTTTGCTCTCCGGCGAGACCATCCTCGCCCTCGCCGTCGTCGGTGCCTTAGCGGCTGCCGGGAACACGAGGCGGAAGGGCGAGCGCACTGAGGCCGTTGAGCGCGCCTCAACCTACAAGCCGGTTATCGCCGTCCGCGCGATCCGCGACGAGCTCGCCTCCGCCCAGGCAGTCGGCTCAGCGGCCTCCTTCAAAGCCTGCATTGACGCCTTGCGTCGCCTAGAGGAGCGCTCGGTCTCGGCCACGCGCTTTGGTCGACCCGGTTCCGAGTCCGACGAAACGAGCATTGAGGCAGGCATCGGCGCTCTCGCTGCGAAGGTCGAGAGGCTGAAAGACCTCTCCGGGGCAGAAGCCGACGCCGCACTCGCGGCCTCGGCTGGAGAAGCGCTCGCTCTCGTAAAGTCCCTGGACCGCCGGGAAAAAAACCTCGTGAAATGAGCTCTTGCGCCGATCCGCATTATGGCCGGGACACCCCGGCCTTTTCTGTCTACCTTCGAACCGGGATAGGGAAAGAGACACTTACTAACACTTGCGATAGTATAACTACATTGCGTAGCGCAGGCTCTTTGCAAGATAGAAATTAAGAACGATATGTGGGAGCTTTTGTAGCTTACGAAGAACGCCAAGAGCAAGTTTCTTGAACTGATCTGGCCCCGTGATCGCCATCTTGCCCATCGTGTGGTGCTTTACGTATGACCAGACGTTCTCATCCGGATTCAACTCCGGGGAGTAGCCCGGCAGGTAGTAGAGTTCGAGCATGCCCTCGGTTGATTCCACGAACTTCCTGACCTTCACAGAGCGATGGACTGGGTGCCCATCGAGGATTAAAAAAGTGGGGCCTTCCGCCCCTGCAATGAGACGCTCGAGGAACTCGATGAACACCTCGGCTGTGAGTCCCTTCTCGGTCAACATGAAACGAAAATCTCCTCTTCCCGAAACAGCTGAGATCATGTTGATCTTGAATCGTGCGCCAGTGGTACGGACGATCGGTGTTTCTCCCTTTGGTGCCCATGTCGTGCCGGAGTGATAGTCCGACCTGATGCTCGCTTCGTCACCAAAGAATATACGGGCTTTCTTCGCCTTTGCTCGTCGCTTGATCCTGGGGTACTCCTCTTTCAGGTAGGTATCAACCTTGATGGGATCTTGCTGGTAGGCTCGGAACAAAGGCTTCTGCGGAGACAGCCCCATCTTCTTCAGTAATCGCCAGACCGAGACTTCGGAAAGCGCGACACCATATTTCTTCCGGATCAGTTCTCGGATGAGCCCTGAGGTCCAGAGCGCAAAGGCAAAACGGAACTGCATTGGCGTGTTCTTGACGATCAACGTGTAAAGCTGTTGTAGCTGCTTGCCCGATAGCTTCCTTGGACGCCCTTCTATCTTCTTGGCCTTCAGCGCATCGAGGCCACCTTCCCTATATGCGGCGATCCAGCGGTAGATGCAGGTCCGGTCAAAGCCAAGGGCCTTGATAACAGCCTCCGGGCTCTCGCCTGCCTCAACCTGTAGAACGGCTCGTATCCTGATCTCCTCGAGGACCTCATGACTCAGCTTGCGCCCGTCGCGCTCTTCCATGATTTGATTGTATCATGTTGTGATACTAACGCAATACTTAGTAATATGTTCTCGCTCTGATTCCTTCATCCTACTATATGCCATGTCCCATCCTAGCCTTCTATGCGCTAGGAATTACAGACTGCCTCATCAATGCAATTAGTAATAGCCTTGTGTTCTTCGGTTCCGATCCAGCCAGTTCTTTGAAAATTGTCTGCGACCTTTTTCAAAAGATATAACTCGCCTCGTTCTAGACTTCTAGAGCCTACCTCCCCCGGTACATAGAAACAGCCTTTTGCTATACTTATTAGGACTTCGCTCATCGACGCAGACGGATTTCTAGGTCGCCTGATTGGCGCCTTCCCGTTAAATATCTGTGCTAGTTTCTTTAGCCTCATGGCACGATGATATGCCTCTTCAATTCGAAGCTCTCCGCTTATAAGGCTATGCTTTATTTCTTCATCCCCATAGTCAATAATCGTACGAATCTTCTCGACCATTCGTGAGCTTGTCCCGAACTTTGCCGCAAGTATTGCAGAACTCCTAGCCCCCTTATTGGTTGTTCCATTTGCATAGAGAGTTACTCTGTGTGCGTCACAATCCGCATTATTTCCGTTATAGTGCGCATTATTCGCGTCACTGATCGCATTATTCGCGTCACTGATCGCATTATGCGCGTTACTGCCCGCACTTTGTGGCCCGTACCCCTCATCAGGCATGTCGACGGGATGCGCAAGAGCATTCAGCGTCATCCAACTATTTGGTTTCGTCGCCTTTCTTCCTTTCATCCGAAAGTCATGTGCTACAACCTCTGAATAGAGTTCCGCATCAGTCATATTTTTTACCATAGGACCTCCTGCGATCTGTCGTATCAAAAAAAAATTAAAAAATGAAGCGATTTTTTTCGCTCCTGCTGATATCTCCTGAACGAGCCTAATGGCTAATGAATACATTTGATATGTATTTTAGCTATAAGCAGTTATTTGATTTTTTATCCTAAATGTCTTAGCTTCTTCGCTGAAAGCCGCACGGCTTCCCGCAGAAGGACAGCAGGTGCGCAACCGATCTTTCACACGCCAAGGGAAGGGATGACAGCGCATTATTTTTTCTCGAAGGAGGCTATCGTGTTCTGTGAAAAATACCATCTTGAAATACCGCCGTTCGCGACAGTCTGCCCCCACTGCGGACGTCCAGAGTGCATAACAAGAGCGAAGGAACGAGTCATCGAGGACCGCCGAGAGACAACCTTGGCGATAGCGCCTCCAGGTGATTTTATAATCTCCAGTGGCTTCCCCAACTTCGACGCCCTAAACGGGGATAATTTTTCAACGGGCGATGTCGAGGTCGTCATAGGAAGGCCGGGCGCCAACAAGTCCACTTTCGCCATGCAGTTCGCAGACCATGTCGGACGTACGGGGATTAAGTCCTTGTTCGCGTCACTAGAGATGGATGAACGCAAGATATACGACTACAAGGCGCGTTGTCGGCTAGAGAATGGAGCGGTGGATTATCTCTACGACCTCACTTTGAGCGACCTGCTCGCGAAAGTTAGGACCCAAAGGTATCAGTTCCTTGTCATCGATTCTCTGCAATCGCTTGGCGACGGCAGCCTCATTCCCCCTACCCTCGAAAAGCAAAGGGCTAATATAAGAGCCATAATAAGTACCGCGCAAAAATTCAGAGTAGCCGTGCTTGCCGTCTCGCAAGTTAACAAGGCCGGGGACATCGCCGGGGCGTACAAAGTCGTTCACGACGTTACGGCATGCCTCGATATGGCGCGAGGGGAAAATAGCGAGGTCGTCGTCTCGGTACACGAAAACAAGAGCCGTCTCTCTGGCGATAGTAACCGACGCGCAATATTCAGAAATGGTCCTCATGGTCTCGTCGCTATTAGTGAAGTGGAGACCGGCTATCTTCTCAGGCACCATACGCCAACCTCTAGCGGGGCTGCATTCCCATACTGCGACGCCACGGGCGGAGTGACCACAGAGGAGCTGAGTCTCGTCAAAAATATCGAGAAGGATCAGCTTCTGATTGTGGGAAAATCCCAACAGGCGACGGCGTTTCTCAGTGGGGTTCTTCTTAACATGGTTCCTGGGATTTCCCTCAACTGGGTGGTTAGGCCCACGACCGAGAAGCGCCTCGGCCAATATGCGGACCTCGCTATCTGTGTCGGCATCATCGCAAGGCATCTTCAAAAACAGGTCCCAGTAACGAGCGCGTTCATGGCCGCCGTTGACGCCGAAGGCATGCTCGTACACCTGCCGGGGATGGACAGTCTGAGCGAAAGAGCCATAGGCCAGGGATACGCAACCATCTACGGACCTGAACCTATAGGGTCTGAAGTGGCTAAGTGGATTCCATGCTCCTCGGTTATGGACGTAATCCATCGCCTCGGCTGGCTGGAGCTTTCCTAATTCGCGTGTTTGGTCTCGCTTTGGTCTCGTTTGCGAGGAATAAGAGGCTTATTCCGGGAAAACGAGACCGGAACGAGACCGGACCTGGAAAAAGGTGGCATCAAAGACATATATACGCGCGGCTTTGAGTTTCAAAATTTATCTAACGGAAGGAGAGGGGAATGTCGGTGTTCATCGCTCGAGATACGCTGAAGAGGATCATGGCTGAAAAACGTATTAGCTTTCGTAAGTTAGCCGAGCTTTCGAATGGGACGTTGACTAAGGGCAAGCTTCTGAACCGTTCTCTTAGGCGAAAGGATCGGAGTGTACGCTTGAGCGACACGGAAGCTGAGGTCCTTCAAAAAATTACTGAGCACGAGTTCGCTATTCCCTTTCGCAGTCTTCTCACTCCTGAGTGCAGAGAAGACTTCGAGCTTGGTTCAGACGCACTTGAGTTGCAAGCTTCTCTCTTTTCTGAGCGGCCGGAATCGTATGATGTCGGTTACCTAAAAGGCATGAGCCTAGCACTCAAAGAGGAAGGATTTGTCAAGCTTCTTGATCAGGCAAAGATCCTGTATACAATTATTACACAAGAGCAGGACGTGCCCGATGACACGGCTAAAGTTTCAGAATCCCTCAAGTTCATAACTGAAGCGTGCGCTCCCAATGGCCGCACATATTCTGCTGACTTTCGGCTATCATCAGGTTACTCTCAAGCCTTTTTCGACAAACTCCAGCATGTGCCGGAAGAACGACATGCCGATCGCGCTTTATGCTTCTATGCCTACGCTCTTGGACTCACGTATTCGCTATTTTACCGGGTTCTCTTAGTCTCCGTAGCAATGTTCAACCCGTATAGGACGTCAAAGGCTACCAAAGAGTATTCGATAACAGCGATGACCTTGGAGAAGATCGTCAGGGCCTTCTTTGATTACGTCGTCTATCACGATTGCCAGGTGGAAGACCAGGAAGACTTCGAATTGACAGGGAGGGAGTATGAAGTAACCCAGAATGCCCAGCTCTTGATCGTGGCATGCAATGCTGTTTTACGGCATTGTAACTCAGACCACATGGCGAGCCAATATATCAATTCAAAGGAGATGGAAGCCCTTGTTGAACGGCAAAGGAGGCTACTTACCAATCTCGGGCTCCCATCCATTGCCATTCCCGACAGTGGAGATTACTTGGGCACCGATTTTGGTAGGGAAGCCCTTGTTTTCAAAGCCACAATGAAGGAGCATAGGCTTAACGAGAAGTTAATTGAGAAGAAAATAGCCAGTGAGGAAATGGCACAGCAGATTATGCGTATCGAGATAATGAAAAATACCTTCCGTCAATAATTACTCGACCTAGAACCACCGGCCACAAGTAGCCATGGCCGATGGTTCTATTTTGTTATCAGTTGCTACTTCTATCTCTAGAAATGCCTGCCATCAAACTGCAATACTTATTTTTTTGTTTTTCTCCTTTTCGTCAGTTTGGAGTACTTCCGGTGTTTCTAGGGTTTGATTTTTTCTCACGTCGTCCATCATTATGGTAAATCCTAATAGACTAATCGGAACTTGGAAATCATACGTGGGAAACCTGACCTCCCCCTCTTCCAATAACCTCAGCGCTTTTTTGTAGCAGTTATGAGCATGGGACTCTTCGTTCCGATCTTTAGCAAGGGTATTCCCCTTCTTAACCAAAAAATTTGCTCGATTTTGGTACCCCTCCGGTACCTCGAGGTTCTTTAGTTGTTCAAGTGTCGCCATAGTTATTTTCTCCTTTTTGGGCTTTTTTCTCTTATTGTTGGGTACCCATTAATATATACCCCCAATAATATCTCTCAAGCCATAATTTTAATGTTACTATCAATTTATCTTTCTACTACTAATCAATCATACTCTTCACACTATCACTTAATGTTTATTCATTTTTGCTCGTAATAGTTTTGCTTCTATAGCCTTATTGGTTTCACAGAAACATGAACCGATACGATTCTTCTTGACCAATAACGTACCACGCGTTTTTCTAATCCCATCGAATGATGCTATCATGAGTTTATGGAATACTGGATGCTCATCCCAGTTTTCTGAGATATTCACATTTCCATAAACATAGCGGTTATAGAACATCGCCATGTGATCCATATGGCGTCTGGCTATGTCCTCATAAGTTCCTTCGAGGTTGGCCAGATTAAGATAGTGAAAATTACTTGACACGAACCGAAACTCAAGCCGCATAAAATTAGGATCAGAGAATATCTCACGGTAGCTAACTTGATTCACTTTCGTAAGGTAGTCTCGGCGATCATAAATATCAACGATAGACTTACGGTATTTTCCACTCGGAGTATTTCTATAGTCTTTTGAATAGTACGTAATGCTATCAGGGTCCTCTTTATCGTGACATTGAATAAAACCTTCTGGATTTATGATAATAAGTTCATTCGACTTAAAGTCGAAGAATAATTCCATCTCGGTGACGGAAAAAAGAATCGGAGATAGCCTTTTAATTAGTTCTATTTCATTTTCTCCCTGTTGCTTAAATAGGCAAAGTGATGGATTAAGAAAGGGGAGAAGCAAAAAAATTACTTGATCGGCTATGTTGTCATTCATCGATAGGATTTCATTTTGAATAAAAACGACTGGATAATTATAACCTTTTACTTTGGTGGAAATATACTTGGGCCGCGGATCGTGGCTGTAGTAATACTCGCTATTTAAGAACCAGGGATTAATTGCTACTGCGATTTTATCGATTCCTTCTTTTTGATAAAGCATATGAACCTCCTAAAAAAATAAAGCCCGGATATGCCTTAAGGCCATATCCGAGCTAACGACGACCACAATGAGAGACATAGTTACTTATTCTTTTTTGTACAGACCTTTCACCTTCTTCCTCTCAACCCATGCAATAAGATCTGCCTTGTCGAAGACGACTCGGCCACCAATCTTGATGAATGGGATGTGACGGTTGTAGATATAGTTGTAGATCGTGCTCCGAGCGAGACCTATTAGTTTAGCTGCCTCGATAACGCTTAAGTATTCTTTCTCCACGTACACCTCCTAATAATTGATAGCATTCATATCTATGTTTATTGAATTTATAAAAAAATATAAAAAAACGTACATACTGATGAAGGGAAATGGCGAACATATGAATGGGAGGAAATTACAATTCACTTATTTTACTCTTTAGGATGGTCTGTACTACTGTAAGGAAGT
>Ga0268360_1003153_pt1 | contig 10977 bp, 8 predicted proteins | sample BioMet11_FD_192465 | JGI IMG/M metagenome (GOLD analysis project Ga0268360, IMG submission 192465) | Sewage microbial communities from Oakland, California, United States - Biofuel 11 (Illumina Assembly) | ecosystem: Engineered > Wastewater > Sewage > Unclassified | place: USA: California... | reverse complement strand
GGCTACGGCGGGCAGCGTCCCGGCGGCTACGGCCAGGGCGGCGGCGGCTACGGCGGGCAGCGTCCCGGCGGCTACGGCCAGGGCGGCGGCGGCTACGGCGGGCAGCGTCCCGGCGGCTACGGCCAGAATCGTGGTCCCGGCGGCCCCGGTCGAGGCGGCTACGGCGGCCGCGGTCCCGGCGGCGGTCCTCCTCCCATGGGCTCGGGAAAGACGGCGGCGCGCAAGCCTCTCTCTAGGCGCAAGCCTTCCTTCAATAAGAAGGAGGATGAGGCCGAGAAGGCGCTGCAGCTCAAGAAGAAGGCCGAAGCCCGGGCGATGGCGATCCCGAAGGAGATCGACATCATGGAGACCATCTCGGTCTCCGAGCTCGCGAAGAAGATGAACATCAAGCCCGCCGAGCTCATCGGGAAGCTCATGGCCTTGGGCGTCATGGCGACGATCAACCAGAAGATCGACTCGGATACCGCGAGTATCTTGGCCGACGAGTACGGCTGCGCCGTGCACATCGTCTCGCTCTACGACGAGACGGTGATCGAGAAGGCCGAGGACAAGCCCGAGGAACTCAAGCCGAGGGCCCCGATCGTCACGGTCATGGGCCACGTCGACCACGGCAAGACCAAGCTCCTCGACGCCATTCGCCACACCGACGTCGTCGCCGGCGAGTTCGGCGGTATCACTCAGCACATCGGCGCCTACCAGGTCGAGACCGCCAAAGGCAAGGTCACTTTCCTGGATACCCCCGGCCACGCGGCCTTCACGAAGATGCGCGCCCGGGGAGCCGACATCACCGACATCGTCGTCCTGGTGGTCGCCGCGAACGACGGCGTCATGCCCCAGACGAGGGAGGCCATCGACCACGCCAAGGCGGCCAAGGTGCCGATCATCGTGGCGGTCAACAAGATCGACCTCCCGGAGGCCAACGTCGACCGGGTGAAGACCCAGCTCTCCGAGCTCGGCCTCCAGCCCGAGGAGTGGGGCGGCACGACTATGTTCTGCCCGATTTCCGCCCTCAAGAAGCAGGGCATCGCCGAGCTCCTCGACACGATACTCCTCCAGGCTGAGGTCTTGGAGCTGAAGGCCAACTTCGGCCGGAGGGCCGAGGGCAAGGTCATCGAGTCCCGGATCGACCAGGGCCGGGGCATCGTGGCCACGGTGATCCCCCAGAGGGGTACCCTCCGCATCGGCGACTCCTTCGTCGCGGGCATCTTCCCCGGAAAGGTCCGGGCGCTGTTCAACGACAAGGGCGAGCGCATCGAGGAGGCCCCGCCTTCCATGCCCGTCGAGGTCATCGGCTTCGAGGGCATGCCCAACGCCGGCGATCCCTTCGAGGCCGTCGAGGACGAGAAATTCGCCCGGGCTATCTCGGACAAGCGCCAGGAGCTGAAGAAGTACGAGGAGGCCAAGAACGTCAAGAAGGTCACCCTCGACAACCTCTACAGCACCATCCAGGCCGGCGAGGTCCAGGAGCTCAAGGTCGTCATCAAGGCCGACGTGCAGGGGTCCGTGGAGGCCCTGAAGGGGCTCCTCGAGAAGCTCTCCACCGCGGAAGTCAGGCTCAACGTGCTGCGGGCCGCAGCCGGGGCCATCACCGAGGACGACGTCATGCTGGCTTCCACGTCGGAGGCCATCATCATCGCCTTCAACGTCAGGCCGAGCCCGGCGGCCAAGCTCCTCGCCGACCGCGAGAAGGTGGACATCCGGAAGTACAACATCATCTACCGCGCCGAGGAAGAGATTAAGAAGGCGATGGAGGGGATGCTCGCTCCGGAGCTCAAGGAGCAGGAGATTGGCAAGGTGGAAGTCCGGGAGGTCTTCAAGGTGCCCAAGGTCGGCATCGTCGCCGGCTGCTTCGTCACGGAAGGGGCCGTCAGGCGGAATTGCCAGGTCAGGGTCATCCGGGAGTCCATCGAGCTCCACCAGGGCAAGATCAGCTCCCTCAAGCGCTTCAAGGACGACGCGAAGGAAGTCCTCGCGGGCTTCGAGTGCGGCATAGGCATCGAGGGCTTCGAGGATCTCAAGGCCGGCGACACGATGGAGATCTACGAGACCGTAGAGATAGCCAGGACCCTCGGCTCCGCCCCCGCGGCCGCTCCCAGCGCCGCTGGGAGCGCTGCGCCGGGCGCGGCGGCAGAGAGCGCGGGAGCGTAGGAGAGGCCGTGGACGATATCCGTCGCAGGCGGGTCGAGGGGGAGCTCCGGGACCTCATAGCGGAGCTCATCCTCGGCGGGGCCGTGAAGGACCCGCGGGTCGGTCCCTTCGTCTCGGTGACGAGGGTCGAGGCCGCGCGGGATCTCTCCGCCGCCAAGGTCTTCGTCTCGGTGTTCCCCGGGACTGAGGCTTCGGCGGGGGAGGGCGGCTCCGACGAGAAGGCCCTCGGCCTCGCCGTGGAAGGACTGCGGAACGCCGCCGGTTTCATCCAGGCCCAGCTGGCCCGGAGGTTGAAGACGCGGCTCACTCCGAGGCTCAACTTCATCCCCGACCGGGGGATAAAAGAGGGCTTCGAGCTCACCGAAAGGATGAAGGGCCTCTTCTCGTGATCGGATCCCCTGCGGGGGATCCGCCGAGGCCAGCTTCCGGCGGCCCTCGCGCCGGCCTGGTCCTCCTCCGCAAGCCTACGGGCGTGACATCTTTCCAAGCCCTGTATCCCCTCAAGTCGGCCTGCGGCTCCGGCAAGGTCGGGCACGCGGGGACCCTCGATCGCTTCGCCTCGGGACTCCTCGTGGTCCTCGCCGGCTCGTATTCGCGCATCGCCTCCTACGTGCAGCGGGGGGAGAAGCGCTACCGGGGGCTCGTGGCCTTCGGCCAGGAGACCGAGACCCTCGATCCCGAAGGCAGGGTGATAGCCGAGGCGCCGATCCCTAGCCGGGGAGCCCTCGAGGCCGCTTTGTCGGCGTTCCGCGGGAAGATTAGCCAGCGGCCCCCAGCCTATTCGGCGGTCCACGTCGGGGGGAAGCGGGCCTACGAGATCGCGCGGCGAGGCGACGAGCCGGTGATGCGCGAGCGCACCGTTGAGATCTATTCTCTCGAGCTCCTCTCCTACGAAGGGGGGGAGGCCCTCCTCGACGTGTCGTGTTCCAGCGGGACCTACATCAGGTCCCTGGCCAGGGACATAGCCTTGGCCTGCGGCTCCCGGGCCCACTTGACGGCCCTCGAGCGCCTGTCGATAGGACCCTACGGTCTGGAGGAGGCCGTATCGCCCGAAGGCTTCGATCCGCGCCGCGACCTGCGTCCTTTCTCGCCGGAAGACGCCGTCGCCCTAGGCCTCGGGGCCTTCGAACTGAGGATGGAAGAGGACGCTAGGCGTTTTGCTATGGGGGGGCGCATCCCCCGGGGAGCCTTCAGCCCACTGGGCGGGCGGCAGGTCCCGGGCGGCGAGTCGGCGGTCTTCGCCGCCGGCAGATTCCTCGGCATCGCCGACATCCAGCCGGAGGGGCCTCGCTATCTGGCCGTGATGCCGGTCGAAGGGGGCGGGGGAGAGTGAAAGTCTTGGATTGGGACGAGTACGTCGGCGGAGCCTTCGCCCAGGTCCCCATCGCCCTCACCGTCGGAGTTTTCGACGGCCTCCACCTCGGCCATCGCGCCCTCGTTGGACAGATACTGGGGAGGAGCGGGCTGTCGTCCTTAGTGCTCACGTTCCGAGAGAACCCCAAGCGCATCCTGTCGCCCAGGACCCACGGCGGCGAGCTGTCGAGCCTCGGCCAGAAACTCGAGCTCATCGAGTCCATGGGCGCGGATTTCTGTGCGCTGATTGACTTTTCCGGCGATTTCAGTAAACTGGCTGGAAGGCGATTCCTTTCGATCTTGAGGGATCGGGGAGGGATGCGCTTCCTCGCAGTGGGCGCTAATTTCCGTTGCGGACGCGATCTCGACGTCGGCGTCGCGGAGATCGGTGCCTTTTGCGAGGGGAGTTCTGTGGGATTCGAGGTGGTCCCGGCCGTCAGGTGGGCGGGGCACCCCGTGAGTTCCAGCAGGGTACGGAAGGCGGTCGCGGAAGGCCGCATCGAGGATGCGAACGCGATGCTCGGGCGGCCGTACGAGATAGACTTGAGGGATAGCCCCCAGGCGGAGGGCGCAGGGGCTTGGTGTCGGAGCCAGGTGAAGCCTCCGGCTGGAGCGTACGAGGCTGAGCTCCTTTCCGTGGGCGGCCGAGAGGTTTCGCCCGTGATGGCGAGGTTCGACGCCGATGGGAGATGGAGCGTCGCGGCGGTCCAAGGGAGTTGGCCCAAGGGCGCCTCGGAGCCGCCCCCTGTCGGGCTTCGCCTTCTGAAGTCGGTATCAAGAGAGTAGAAGGAGATAGAGAAGATGGCGTTGACCAAAGAGGACAAGGCCCGGGTCGTCATGGAGCACGGCAAGAGCGAGAAGAACACCGGCTCGACCGAGACCCAGATCGCCCTCCTGTCGGAGAGAATCAACCTGCTCACCGAGCATTTCAAGGTCCACCAGAAGGACACCAACTCACGGCGCGGGCTGCAGAAGCTCATCGGCCAGCGCCGCCGCTTGCTCAAGTACCTGCAGCGCACGGACTTGACAGGCTACCGTGAGCTCATCGACAAGCTCGGAATACGCAAGTAGCTTCCGCGGACTACGCCGCAGGCTCCTCGAGGGGAGCCCGGGGCGCGGAAGGGAAGGCCCGGCCCCCACGGCGCGGGCCTATTGGCATTTGTAAAGCCCAAGAAGGAAAACATGGTACACAAGCTTTCGTATAAAATAGGGGACCAGGAATTGGTCCTCGAGACGGGGCGCATGGCCAAACAGGCCAACGGCGCCGTATTCGCGACCTACGGAGGGTCGGCGGTCATCGCCACGGCCTGCGCTTCGTCCGAAGTGAAGGAGGGCCTCGACTTCGTCCCGGTGACCGTCGAGTACAACGAGAAGTTCTACGCCGCGGGGAAGATACCCGGCGGCTTCGTGAAGCGCGAGACTCGGCCCAAGGACCGGGAGATCCTCGTCTCCCGGATCATCGACCGGCCCATGCGGCCCCTCTTCTACAAGGAGTTCGGCCGCGAGCTCCAGATCGTCCCGACCTGCGTCTCCTTCGACGGGGTCAACCCGCCGGACGTCCTCGGCATCGTGGCCGCCAGCGCGGCGGTCACGATCTCCGACATCCCCTTCAACGGGCCCATCGCGGGAGTGCGGGTCTGCCTGGTGGAGGGCCAGTACCTCATCAACCCGACCCACGAGCAGATGAAGAAGGCCAAGCTCGAGATCGTCGTAGCCGGCACCGCCGGGGGCATCACCATGGTCGAAGGCCACGCCGAGGAGGCCTCCGAGGAGGAGATGCTCGGCGCCATCGAGGTGGCCAAGAAGCCCATCGCCGAGATCTGCCACCTCATCGACGAGCTCCGGGGGCTCTGCGGCAAACCCAAGCTCCCCCTCGCTCCTTCCAAGGATGCGCTCCAGAACGAGGCGGAGATCCGCGCCTGCGCCCAGCCTCTCCTGGAGAAGGCCCTCTTCACGAAGGAGAAGCTCGCCCGATACGCCGCGGTGGCCGACGCCATCGCTCAGGTCAAGGCCAAGTACGCCGACCAGCTCGAGGACGAGAAGCAGGCCAAGCTCTTCGGCGCCGCCATGGAGGACATGCAGTACCACATCCTCCGCTCGGGGATCCTCGACAAGGGACTCCGGGTCGACGGCCGAGGCCTCGAGGATATCCGGCCCATCACCTGCGAGGTCGGCGTCCTTGCCAGGGCCCACGGCTCGGCCCTCTTCACCCGGGGCGAGACCCAGTCCCTGGGCGTAACCACCCTCGGCACGGTCTTCGATGAGCAGGTCCTCGACGACATCGAGGGCGATCGCCACGACCGCTTCATGCTCCACTACAATTTCCCCCCCTACTCGGTAGGCGAAGTCGGCAGGCTGGGGACCGGCCGCCGGGAGATCGGCCACGGCAACCTCGCGAGGCGCGCCGTCGAAGAAGTCCTCCCGAGCAAGGAGTCCTTCCCCTACACGATCCGGGTGGTCTCCGAGATCCTCGAGTCCAACGGCTCATCCTCCATGGCCTCGGTCTGCTCCGCGACCCTCTCGCTCCTCCACGCCGGAGTCCCCCTCAAGATGCCGGTGGCCGGAATCGCCATGGGCCTCATCACCGAAGGCTCCCGCTACGCGGTCCTCTCGGACATCCTCGGCGACGAGGACCACCTCGGCGACATGGACTTCAAGGTGGCCGGCTCGACCCGGGGCATCACCGGCTTCCAGATGGACATCAAGATCGCCGGCGTCTCCACCGAGATCCTGGAGAAGGCCCTCGCCCAGGCGAAGCGCGGGAGGATGCACATCCTCTCCATCATGGAGAAGACCATCTCCACCCCCTCTCCGGAAATTTCGATCTACGCCCCCAAGGTCGTCACGGCGAAGATAGACGTCGAGAAGATCGGCGCGATCATCGGGCCGGGCGGCAAGAACATCAAGGCTCTCTGCGAGACCTACAACGTCAAGATCAACGTCGACGACGACGGCTCCGTGACCATCTACGGCGCGAACCAGAAGGCCGCCTACGACGCCAAGGACGCGGTCATGGGCATCGCCGAGGACCCGATCGTCGGGACGGTCTACGATGGCACGGTCAAGCGGATCATGGACTTCGGCGCCTTCATCGAGATCCTCCCGGGCAAGGAGGGGCTCTGCCACATCTCCCGGCTCGCCAAGAACCGGGTCGAGCGGGTCACCGACGTGGTCCACGAGGGCGACGTCATCAAGGTGAAGCTCCTCGAGGTAGACAGGCTCGGTCGCCTCAACCTGGCCGCCGTCGATGCCCTGGACGAGAACGGCAACGCCCCCGGCGGAGATAGCCGCCCCGAGCGAAGGGACGACGAATCCCGGGGCGACCGCCCTGAGCGCAGGCCCTACGGCGATCGGGGACGCGGCGGCGACCGCGGTCCTCGGAGGGATGACTCCCGGAGGCGCTAGGGTGCTGCCGATCGTCCGCCTCCCCCGAGGGGCCGCCTTGGCTGCGGAACTCGCGGAGGGGGCGAGATCCTTCGCCGCGGGCCTGTGGTTCCCCATAGGCTCGCGGCACGAGGCCCCGCAGGAGCGGGGCTTCGCTCATTTTGTGGAGCACATGGTCTTCAAGGGGACTTCCCGCATGGGGGCCGCCGAGATATCCCGGCGCATCGAGCGGGTTGGGGGGTACCTCAACGCCTTCACGGACCGGGATTCAGTATGCGTCCATTGCCAGGTGCCGGCAGAGCAGTGGAGGCTGGCCATCGGGCTCCTGTTCGGCATGGTCTTCGACTCGACCTTCGCCCGGGAGGACTTCCTGCGGGAGCGGGAGGTCATCGAGAGCGAGATCCTCTCGGCCCTCGACGATCCCGAGGAGCGCTCCCACGACGCCCTCCTCGAGGCTATCTGGCCGGGGGACCCCCTCGCGCGGCGGATCGCCGGGGATCCGGGGGACCTGCGCCGCATAGAGCGCGACGATCTGTACGCGTTCTATCGCTCGGAATTCTCTCCCTCCCATCTCCTGGCGACCGCCGCGGGGCCGATAGCCCCGGCAGAGGTGGCCGAGGAGCTGGCGAGGCTCCTCGAGGCTCTTCCGGAGGGAGGCCGCGAGCGCTCCGCTTCGCCGCGCTCCCGGGACGTTGCGCCGCCGGTTTTCTCCAAGGTCGACGCATACCTGGCGGCCGACACCGAGCAGGTCCAGTTCTTCGAGGCGGTGCAGCTCGAGGCGCCTTTCTCGGAGAAGGATTATTACGCCCTCTCGGCGTTGAACGGGGTCATCGGCGAGGCCTCGAGCTCCCGGCTCTTCCTCTCCCTCAGGGAGGAGCGGGGCCTCTGCTACTCGGTCTATTCGGCCTTCGCCATGTCGCCGACCGAAGCCCTGTGGATCGCCGCGGTCAGCGCCGCGCCATCGGCCCTGCCGGACCTGGTCTCGGAGACCGACGAACAGCTCGACCGCCTCGCGTCCGAGGGACTCTCGGAGGAGGAGAGCGTCGACGCGGTGAGCCGGCTCGCCGGCTCCTTCGACGTGGCCCTCGACGACCCTGATTTCAGGATGCGGAGGATCGCGAGGCAAGTCCTCTTCTCCGGCGAGGCCGATACCGCCGAGGAGGCGAGGCTCGCCATGGCCTCCCTCGTCCCCGAGGACCTCGACGAGGCTCGTCGCAGGCTGCTGTCGGGCCGAGGCAGGGCGCGGTTCGCCTACGGGAAGTTATCGCGCCGGGACGCGGCGCGGATCGGGCTATCGAAGGCTCGCCCGGCGGCGCCGGGCCATCGCGATATCGGGAAGGCGGCGCGCCGTGGATGATGTGGTGGTGCGATTCGTGGCCGAGGAGGGCGCCTCGGCGCCCGAGTACCAGACCGAGGGGAGCGCTGGCGCCGATCTCCGGGCCCGCCTGGACGCTCCCGTGGTCCTCGCCCCGGGGGAGAGGATGGCGATCCCCACGGGCTTGCGCATCGAGCTGCCGGCGGGCTACGAGGCCCAGGTCAGGCCCCGGTCGGGACTCGCCCTCAAGCGGGGGATAACCTGCCTCAACTCTCCGGGCACCATCGACTCGGACTACCGGGGAGAACTCAAGGTGATCCTCGTCAACCTGGGGGCCGAGCCCGCGACGATAGCCCACGGCGACCGCATCGCCCAGGTGGTCATCGCCCCGGTCTCCCGGGCGCGGTTCGTGGCCGCACCCTCCCTAGACGACACCCAGAGAGGCTCCGGCGGCTTCGGCTCTACGGGAACCTGATGGGCGGCGCGACCTGGACCCCAGGGACCCCGGCCGGGCCCCGGTGGCGGGGGCTCGGTCCCCGGGCCGGACCCGGGGGAAAACTCCAGGGGCGGCCGCGCTACGCCACGGTATCGGGCTACGTCGCGAGGGAGTTCCTCTGGGGAGGCCTCGTCTGCTTCCTCTTCTTTTTCTCGGTCTTCTTCGTCAACCAGATCCTCCTCATGGCCGAGGACATCCTCTCCCGGAAGGCGCCGTTCAAGGACGTGATGCTCCTCCTCCTCTATTCCCTGCCCTCGGTCGTGGCCATGTCCTTCCCCTTCGCCTCCCTGGTCGGCGCCCTCATGACCGCGGGACGGCTCTCCTCGGACAGCGAGATGCTCGCGATGATGGCCGCGGGCATACCGCCCAGGCGGGTCTTCGCGCCCTTCCTGGTCCTGGGCTTCACGTTCGCCGTGGCCTCCTTCGGGATGAACGACTATTTCCTCCCGAGGGGCTCGATAGAGTTCGGGCGGCTCTCGCGCAAGCTCGTGGCCTCTTCGCCAGCCCTCGAGCTCAAGCCCTGGTCGTCGCGGCGCTACAAGGACGTCACGGTGGTCACCGGAGGGATGGAGGGGAGCGTCATCAAGGACCTCCTCATCTTCGACCGGACTGAGGAGGGGAGCGAGCGGGTGATCTCCGCCGGGAAAGCGAGCCTGAGCGCCGAGGGCGGGCGGGACGACGTGGTCCTCTCCCTCGAGGACGTGTGGCAGCAGACCATCAAGAAGTCCGAGAGGAATCGCTTCGAGTGGGCCACTGCCGCCCGCATGGAGTACCGGATATCGACCCAGGATCAGGTCTTTCAGGGCGGCGCCCTCGGGCCCCGGGATATGCCGTCGGCGGATCTGGCGAAGGTCATCGCCGAGAAGGGCGCGGCGCTGGAGCAGAAGCGGCAGCGCCGCGAGGAGGACATGGCCTCCGCCCGGGCGGAGCTCGAGGAAGCCTACGAGGCCGAGCTGGCGGGGAAGTCGCCCTGGGCGAATTCCTCCGATCGGCTCGACCGTCCGCTCGCCTCCCTCTTGTCCTTCGGGACCGCCCCCCCGGACGACCGGACTCTCCAGGTCTTCAGGCTCGAGTACTTCAAGAAATTCTCGATCCCCGCCGGGGCCTTCTTCTTCGTGATCCTGGCCTTCCCCCTGGGGATCATGGCCAGGAGGGCCGGGAGGGCGATGGGCTTCGGCGCGGGGATCCTCATCGCGGTGGTCTATTGGTCCTTCCTCATAGGCGGCGACGCCCTGGGACGGAAGCTGGGCTGGTCTCCCTTCTGGTCCATGTGGCTGCCCGACGCCCTGGTGCTCTTCGCAGGGGGAGTCCTGTGGGCCATGAAGGCGCTGAGGGCGCGGTGATGTCCCGGACACCCCCCCGCCCGTCCATCCTCTGGCGCTACCTCGTCGGGCTCTTCGTCCCGAGCTTCCTGGCCTCCATCGGGCTCTTCGCCCTCGTCCTCGAGCTAGTCGACCTCTTCCAGAACCTCTGGCGCTACCTCGCCCAGGACGCTCCCTTCCCGTCGATCCTGACGGTCATGGCCCTCGGCCCTCTCCAACAGCCTCCCCATAGCCCTCCTCTTCGCGGTGGCGTACAGCCTCGCCTCGCTCTTCGCGAGCAACGAGCTCACGGTGATCTTCGGCTCCGGCGTCTCCCTCAGGAGCTTCGCGGCGCCGATTTTCGCCATCGCCGCCGCCCTGTGCGTCGGCTCCTTCCTCTTCGACGACAGCGTGGTGCTCGAGACCCTCAAGGCTAAGAACGATCTCTCCAAGACCCTCCTCAAGCAGAGCGCGTCCATGAGCAATCCCGACGTCACGGTGATCTCGCGGGACGGGGAAGTGGTGTACCGCGCCCAGTTCTACGACGACTCGGCCGCGACCCTCTCGGGGGTGACGGTGATAGAGCGGGGCGCCTCCGGGGAACCTGAGGCGAGGACGGAGGCGGCCGCGGCGCGCTGGGACGGGGCGCTCTGGGAGTTCAGCAACGTTAGGCGATTTACTAGGTCGGCCGACGGGTCCTGGACCGAGGCCGCCTACAACTCCTGGACCAGCGGGACCCTGGACGAGCGGCCCGAAGCCTTCCGCAGCCTAAACCGGGACCTCGGCGAGCTCTCGGCCTCGGAGCTGGGGACCTACGTCGAGTTCCTTAGGCGCGCGGGACTCCCCTTCGCTGGGGCCCTGGCCGAGAGGCACAAGCGCTACAGCTTCGCCTTCGCGCCCCTGATCGTTGCCCTCCTCGCGGGGGCCTCGGCCGGCCGGTTTAGGAAGAACGTGCTACTGGCGAGCCTCCTCATGAGCCT
>Ga0268360_1003152_pt1 | contig 10988 bp, 8 predicted proteins | sample BioMet11_FD_192465 | JGI IMG/M metagenome (GOLD analysis project Ga0268360, IMG submission 192465) | Sewage microbial communities from Oakland, California, United States - Biofuel 11 (Illumina Assembly) | ecosystem: Engineered > Wastewater > Sewage > Unclassified | place: USA: California... | reverse complement strand
TGACCAGATGCTTGAAGCTTATGTTACCGAGCACGGAACTTATCCGAAAAAGGTGGCGTATGTCCTCTGGGCAGGAGAAACAACAAGGCATGAGGGAGTTATGGAATCTGAGATCCTCTACCTGCTAGGAGTCAAGCCTGTATGGAACAGCGGCCGAGTAGTTGATGTGGAGGCTATTCCCATGGAGACTCTGGGCAGGCCAAGAATTGATGTGGTAGTACAGATTTCCGGACTCTACAGGGACATGTACCCTGACAAGGTCCGCCTGCTGGACAAGGCCGTAAAACTGGCTTATGCCCAGGAAGACTCTCCCAATTATGTCCGGGAAAATGCTGATGCACTGAAATCTTCTTTGACGAGTGACGGTTCCCTTAATGAAAGTGAAGCTCTGGACCTTGCCCTGCTCAGGATTTTCGGGTCTTCGGACGGCGCCTACGGCACAGGCCTTCCCAATGCGATCTCTTCAAGTGATACCTGGGAAAGCAACGACGAGCTTGCAGAGCTTTACATCAACAAGATGTGCAACGCCTATGGAGAAGACGTATGGGGAGAAGACCTGAAGGAGATTTTCGAAAAGAACCTTGAAGGGGTTGAAGCTACAGTGCACAGCCGGAGCACAAACCTCTACGGGACTCTGGACAATGATGATTTCTTCCAGTACCTGGGAGGACTGAATCTTGCGATCAGTTCCGTTTCGGGAGGAGAGTACCCGGATTCATATATCACGAACATGCTGACAAACGGGGACGAGAAAACCGAAACTCTGGAAAAGTTTCTTACTAGGGAAACATACTCCAGATATTTCAATTCAAAGTGGATTGAAGGTATGCAGGGAAGCGGTTATGCAGGAGCCAGGGAAATGTCGGATTTCGTTGAGAACCTCTGGGGCTGGGAAGCTACGAACCCGGATTTGATCAGTGATGACATGTGGAACCAGGTGTATAAGACATACGTGGCGGACCAGGAACTAAGCGACTGGATTAAGCAAAATAATCCTTATGCTTACCAGTCCATGACAGCCCGGATGCTGGAGACCGCCCGCAAAGGCAACTGGGACGCTTCGGATGAGGTACTCGAAAGCCTTGCTACGGAATATGAAGAATCCGTGGTCGAGGATGGAGTTACCTGCTGCCATCATACCTGCGGAAATCCTCTTCTCAACAGCTACGTATCAGGCATGGTCTCGGTCCCGGGTTTTAGCGAAGCAATAGAAAATGCTACGCAGGAATCTCTTGAACAGGAAGAAACTGAAAAACAAAGCAGCGATGGTGAAAAACACAGTAGTAGTGGCAATAAAGGAAGTTCGACGCCTGTAATTCGGAGTACGGAGAGCAGCAATCAGACTGTTGTAGAAAGCGATGCAGGATATGGAGTAGATTCTCCCGAACCTGCACCCGAGGTCTCGAAATCAACTGCTGACCCGGATTATGTTGAAGGCTATGAGATGCAGAAAGATTCCGCAGACGAGCCAGATGATAATGGTTTCTCATTCTCGGGTTCTGATATTTTTGGAATGCTCTTCGTGGTAGCAGCCATTGGTGGAATCTATTTCGGGTTCTATAAAAAGAAAATGTAAAAAGTCATTGAAAAAATATTGAAGGAGTATTTGAAGAATGTTGAAAGAGTATTTGAAGAATGTTGAAAGAGTATTTGAAGAATGTTGAAAGAGTATTGAAAGAAGAGAGCTTTCTTTTGATGCTCTTTTCTTTTATATTACAGTATTCAAAAATTTGACTTTGAATTTATTGAAAGATTGGCACGCTATTCAGTCATCAAATTCAAAATCAAGGGATACTCATTTTGTAGTCATAATCTGCATCATATTTTCTGTAGTCAGAAGTAAGCTCTTCGCCTGGTTGTATATCTCTTGCAGCGAAAGTTATTCCTTCATTCTCTTCTATGGGAGATTCATCTATGCAGTTAGGGTCATCGGAGTGATTAAAATAACGAGCATCATCAAGACATAGAATGTATTTATCTGTATCCGGATTAAGATATGCGTATTTCAAAAAACAGTCTTTCGTTATCTCCGACAGTTTAGCAAGTTCATTTTTATCAATTTTGATATCATATCCAGAGTGAAATTTCCATATTACAGTTCCTTTTGGAATAAATTGATTAGCGAAAAGACCAATACCGTTTATCGTACTTGGCCCGATTTTTGTTTTTATTAACAGCATAAAGAAAAATGTGAATTTAAATATTTGAGTATTTCGATAATAAGGGTAGCATTATAAAAACCAAGGCATGTTTCTTAATACCTTACTTGCCTAGTTTAATGTCTAACGATGCTCTTTTCATTTCCGCTTTTATGAAATTCAGGTACACTTTGACCTTGATTTGACCTTAATTTGATCTTAATTTGACCTTAATTTGACCTCAATTATTTAACGTTATATCCGAAATGCTTGAGATCTTCTTCTAAAATCAAATGCTTTTTACTGTCGTCTTCGGTGATTAGACGAACCGGACGGCAAGGATTGCCAAAAGCAAGATGATTATCCGGAATATCTTTTGTTACGACGCTGCCGGCACCGATTACCACATTGTTTCCTATATGTACACCGCCCAATACAACCACATTACATGCGATCCACACGTTGTTGCCTATATGGATTTCTTCGGCGTATTCGGCCATTATCGTGTTCCCGTTTTCGTCTGTTCCCATACGTTCCCGGGCAATCAGGGGATGAGAAGTGGCCATTAACGAAACATTTGGCCCGAAACATACATTGTCGCCAATATAAATACGTGCGTCATCCATCACCATAAGATTGAAATTCGCAACAAAGTTTTCTCCAATAAAGGTATGACAGCCGTAATTGAACTGAATAGGTCCCTGAAAATAATATTTCTTGCCGATGCCGCCGATAAATTCCCTGATAATTGGCAAACGGGCAGGATCATATTCGTCCATTGCATTGTATCTTTGACATGAAATGTGTGCCTTATGTTTGATGTCTCTCAGTTCTTTATTGCGCGAATCAAACATTTTGCCCGAAAATATCTTTTCTTCTTCTCTCATCTGAGAGTTTCCTCCATCTCTCAAATACTGAGTTTTGAGATTGTAACGTCGATCGAGAAATCACAAAATTTCCATTTATCTGTGTGTTATATAAATAATTGAAATGTGATGTCAGAAAATATTAGTTTACCAGTTAAATTTGTTATATACCATTTATGGTCCTTTTATTCCTAACTCTTATATTATAACCACCTGGAAACATCAATATATGGAGACGGAAGCATGTTGGAAAGCAAAATTATAGCCGCAAAATCCGATGACAATTATATAGAAAACACACGCTTTGAAGGCGAGACGCTTTCGGACGTCGATATCGCAAGGATAGAATTCGAGTCGGTACAGTTTATACAATGCCAGTTCAACAATTGTGATTTTTCAAAAGCCCTCTTTTACAATTCGGTGTTTGATAACTGCAATTTTGCGAATTGCAGATTTATGGACAGTTACTGGAAAGGCTCCAAAATGTTAAAGTGCAAGGGCGATGGCGGTAACTTCAGCAAGAGCTGCATGAAAGAAACCTCTTTAACGGACGATTCCTTTCGATACGCGGATTTTTCAAGTTCTGTACTGGAAAACTGCACCATTCGTGACTGCAATTTCACGGAAGCCTTCTTATCCGAGATTCGGCTAAAGAAGCCCAGGCTGAAAGCGGTTAATTTCACAGGAGCGGATTTCTTTAAAGCCTTACTCAAAGACATTGATTTAACGGATTGTATCATTGACGGGATTGCAATATCCGATACATGCAAGGAACTCAGAGGGGCTATAGTCAATGCAGAGCAAGCAATAGAACTTGCGCGGATTCTGGGAATCAAAATTGTGTAAGGCATTTACTCACGCACATAAATCAGAGGAGAGTAGATCTATCAGAGTAGATCTGAAAATTGTTTATGGCAAAATCGTGTCTTCCTTATGCTTTTAGTTTTGCTTCTGCATTCTATGCTTTTAGTTTTGTTCCTGCATTCCTTATGCTTTTTTGCTCGAATTAATTTTACTAATTGGTAAAAATCCTTGATTTCTATTGTTTATGGAATAATCGAGTTCAGTAAATCTTCAGTAAAAATTGGTTAAAATCAAAAGATAAATTTAGGAAGACGTGTTTAAGGTTAATCGTTAAGTTTTGAGATAGGTGATTGATTGGATACTGAAAGTCTTCAGAATTATAATAAAATTGAACCATCATCATGCTCTATAAAAGGTATTATAATACAAATTATCTGGTTATCTTTATTACTACTGTTTGTTGCAGTATACATAATCAAAACAATCAATTTTAACGAATATTCAGACGGTTCATCACTTGGTATAGATTTATTAATAAAAGTACTATTATTTCTAGCCAGTGTTTCCTTTACATTGTCTATTATTATAGGAATGTGGATGCACAATAAAACAAAAAATATATATTCCAATAATAAGTCAAAGTGGCCAATTAGATTAGTTAAATGGTTTACATTAGGATTACTTGTTCTCATGATGTCAATTTCACTTATATTCTTCCCAGAATCCAACACAATCTTTGAAATATCCTTAATTGTGCTGCTGCTTACAGTAAAATATGTAAGAGACACTCTGCTAAAAAAAATGGGGGCTGAACTCGAAAAGACATGCATGTAAAAAAGGAAAAAGCCGTCTAAGATTTCAAAGTATCCGTGAGTAAACCCTGGCTTAACTTGAGAGTAAGGACGGTTTATTCTAAGCCCCTGTATTTGGTTATAAGAAGCTCCCCATAATTCTTCCAGTTCAAAAACGCTTCGCTTTTGGGCTTATTTTCCTATGTTTTAGATTTTGTTTTAGATCTTGTTTTAGATCTTGTTTTAGATATTTAACCATCTATTAACCGGTGAAAACTCAGATATTCTTATTGTCTATGGAATGATCGAGTTCAGAAAATCTTCAGTAAAAATTGGTTAAAATCAAAAAATAAATTTAGGAAGACGTGTTTAAGATTAATCGTTAAGTGTTGAGATAGGTGATTGATTGGTTACTGAAAATCTTAGAAATTATCAAAAAATTGAACCATCTTCATTTTTTATAAATAATAATATAGTCCAAATTATCGTGTTCTCTTCATTATTGTTATGGCTTGTAGTATACGCAATCAAAGCAATCAATTTTAACGAGTATGCCGACGGTTCATTATATGATCTCGGTTCATTAATAAAAGCAATATTGTCTCTAGCTGCACTTTGCTTTACGGTGTCTATTCTTCTCGGAGCGTGGACATATTATAAAATAAAACGTTCTTCTTCCACTGACCCGTCAAATGGGATAGTGAATTCAGTTAAATGGCTTATATTCGGAATCTTTGTTTTCATGTTATCAATTCCACATATATTTATCCCAGAAGCTGACAGGTTATCCGGGATATACTTAGTTGCATTGACGTATGCAGGAAAATACGTAATGGGAAAGATTTCAAAAAATCCGGAGTAAATCCTGGCTGCTTAAGAGTAAAGGAATGCTTATTCTAGGCTCTTGTATTTGATTATGAGAAGCTTTTCCATACTACCTACTCAGTTTAGAAAAGCTTCGCTTTTGGGGTTATTTTCTCGTATTAGAGATTTAATCGGATAACAAACGGTTAGATGATTTGGAAAGCATTTCGTATGTGAGTTAAAAACTGTTAAATCTGTTTGCTTAGTTTATATCGGTTGTTCTGTGATCTACCAAAAAAGCCATCAAGTTTTTTTCTCAATGACTTCAGGCAAAAGCTTGTATCTAACTTGCTGTTTTCTTGAATTAAGCTCTGAATATGAACAGCCTGTTTCTGTGTAATTTCATTAATTTACGTAATCTGGTCATCCTGTGCAGCTAGAGGCTATATTACATCGTATAAAGCTGTTTTTCGTAAAACCACATGATTTTGCCTGAATATAGTTGTAATTGAGGACTATTTATTGATATAAAATGAAAAATACAGTAACCTTAGGCAAAAACCATTGCTTTAAAACGATATAAAGCCCAATATGCTAATATTTAATATCATTTAATTGCCGTAATTAATACTAATCACATATACCGAATAAAACAATAAAAAGGAATTAATCATGGATATTACAATTCGCAATGAAAAAGTAGAGGACTTCAATCAAGTAGAAAACTTAACGAGAGAAGCATTTTGGAACCTCTATGTACCTGGCTGTAATGAACATTATTTGGTACATATCATGAGAGATCATCCTGATTTTATTAAGAAACTTGATTTTGTTGCAGAATATAATGGTGAAATAATTGGTAACATTATGTACACCAGAGCCTGGTTGTATTCGGAAGATGGCGGTCAGATGGAAATTGCAAGTTTTGGCCCCATAAGTGTATTACCGAAATATCAGAGGAAAGGCATAGGCGGTGCATTAATTCACCACACAATTGATATTGCTAAAAACGATGGAATAAATATAATTGTTATATTCGGCGACCCCCATAACTATTGCAAGCACGGTTTTAAAAGCAGCAAAGACTTCAATATTAGTGATCTGAATGGCGAATACCCTTACGGAATGCTCGCTTTAGAATTAAAAGAAGGATCTGTTAAAGGGCATAACTGGAAGTATAAATACAGTCCGGTATTGGAAATTAATGAAATCGATGCAGAAGAATACGACAAAAAATTTGAACATAAAGAAAAAGGATACACCCCTTCCCAGGAGATATTCTCAATTGCGGTAAGGTCATACCTGAAGTAACATTAATCTAACAATCTCTTCCCCATCAAATGCAAAAAATATTAGAAACGCAGATATGAGACTGTCTATCGAGTGTTTTTAGGGGAAAAAGTACTGTGTGTTCCCCTAAAAAATAGGTCCATCGCCCCCTCCCCTCCGGACAAAAAACCAACCGCCGGAAACAAAAACCAAATTCTAAAAATCCTGCAAAAATTTATACATAAATGTGAGAAAAAGCCTGGTTATACAGGCTTATTCAGAATCTTCTTCCAGTCTTGTATTAATCTCCTCGGCTTTCTTAAGGTATTGCGCAGCCTCTTCAGATTTGCCCATTTTTTCAAGCACATCTGAATATTTTTCAAAAATCATTGAAGCACGGCTCAGGTAGTCAAAGTCCTCTGAATCGGTCTCAAGCAGTTGTGCATTGAGATTCATTGCTTTCTCGAGAGCTTCCTTTGCTTTTTCCAGATTTTCCGTGGCTAAGAATGTTATTCCCATCTGATAATATGTACTTTCAAGAACCGTTAAATAATTCAGATTTTCAGGGTTTTTTTCATGCAATTTTTCACGGATTGCAAGGGAACTTTTGAATTCTTCAATCGCCTTCTCATACATCTCGTTCTCTCTTAAGGCAATACCCATCCTTTCAGTGATTTCGGCAAGCAGTTCCTTCTCTCTAATTATTTCCGGTTTGACAACCTGAAGTTTTTCATCTGCTTTTTGAGCAAGCTCAAGGTACTCATTGACAATAGAACTTTCTTTTTCCTTGTTTTTTTCTCCGAGTCTGAGAGTTGATCCCAGAACATAAAGGCCAGTAACAAACCTGCAAAGCTCTTCCGGATCGTCAGAATATTTTTCCACTACTTTTTCCAGAATATCGAGAGACAGCCTGTGATAATGAGCTTCTTTTTCAAGATCCCCTTTTTCAGAGTAAAGAAGTGCAAAGCTGGTGTAAGTTGCTGCAAGGTCTTTTCTGTATTCCCATTCATCGGGTTTCAGGTCAATCACACGCTGCTGGGCTGCAAGCATTTTGTCGTACATCTCGACTGCTTTTTCATACTCCTTCCGGCCTTTGAACAGTGTTATTAAGTTGTTGAGTACTTCCTTGAACCCTGAATAATGTATATCCATTTCCGGTTCCAGCTCAAAATTGTTTTTAAGCACGGGAAAAGCATCCTCAAAATATTTCTGTGCTTTTTCGGGTTCTTCATAAAGATAAAGCTCTCCAATAGTATTTTGTATCCCAGCCTTATATGTCTTAAAGTCCAGGGCATCAGGCTCTTTTTCCAGAAGGCTTTCGTAGATTTCTATTTCTTTTTCATAGTAGCTCCTTGCTTCTTCGATTTCCCCGTGTTCTGCAAAGAGTTCTCCCAGGTCATCGTAGGTATCGGAAATATAAATTATGGGATTCAGGTCTTCAGGATCTTCTTCATGCAGGTTCTGGTAAATCTCCAGTTTATCTTTGTAGCAGAGTTCTGCATTCTCGAATTCTCCTATTTTTGAAAATAAGCCCCCTAGATCATCCAGATATATCGCAATTTTTTTGTTGTATGCAAATTCTGAGGGATAATTTGTTATAAGGTCCCGGTAAATTTCCCTTGCTTTTGTATAATTCGCTATTGACTTTTCGAGCTCTTCACTCCCAGAAAACGCATTGCCAAAGTCTTCATAAATATTGGCGAGAGAGATGGCATATGCATGGTCTTCAGGATCTTTTTTATAACTTTTTTCCATCAGTTCCACACCTTCTTCAAAATACCGCTCTGCCTTTTCCAGATTTTCCATGCCTGAATACATGCTCCCAAGGTAGCTGTAAGTATAACTCAGGTAATATTCAGCCATGTCGTTTTCAGGAGCTTTCTCGATCATTTTTCTGTAAATGCTTACTGCTCTAAGGTAATTGCTTTCGGCTTCCTTCATGTACCCGGAATTCCTGAATAAAAACCCATAACGTTCGATGTCTCCATCAAAATCGTCGAGAAGATCCGTTTCTCCAGGTTCAAGCTCGAAGAGTTTTTCGTAGAGATCTATTTTTGTATCGAAAAGCTTCACCGTCTCATCCATCAAACCTCCTGCCTGATAACATACTCCCAGATTATCAATAACCTTCAGGAACTTGGAAAGCCGTTGCTTATTTTCAGGGCCTGATTTCGTCAGTTCTTCAAATATCTGGACAACTGTTTCGAGCTGTTTTTTCATCGGTTCCAGCAACTCTTTTGCACTTTCCTCGTCGTCAAGTTCGTCAAGTGAATTTCCAATTTCCTCAATTGTATTACTTATGAATTTTTGATATTCCTCTTTCTCAGGTTCTTCTGAAAACAGAGGTTCGATAACTTTGAGAGCCTCCTGATAAAATTCCAGAGCTCCTTCAGGATCTCCAGCTTCCCTTATAGTGTACCCTTTCAAAAATAAGGTCTGGAAAGAAATTTCAGGGTCTTTTTCCTTTTTCATGAGTTTCTCAACATCTTTCAGACTCTCAAGCGCTCTGTCATATTTTCCATCTTTAATGAACGCGACTGCTTTGCTGAATAAACGATTTGCAGAATCCTGAAGCCGTCTTGATATCATAATTGTAGTTTATTATCCTGATAGATAATTAATACTAACGAAACCCAGTACTTACTGCCTGGATTGGTCACAAGCCTTCTAAAAAAAAGCTTGACCGCAACCCTTTTCAAAAAAGGCTTGACCGAAAACTCCAGAAACAAAAAGAGCATCAAGAGCATTTAAAAAATGGAAGAGAATGTAGCATATGAATTCCAGATCAACGGAAATACGATACCAAAAATGACGCATATTTACTGATTTATCTTTCCAGGCTTTACATAGATATCGAATTTACAGGTTTTAAGTTTTAAATGTCTTTTTACTTTAGTTATTAACTACACTTGAGATTTAGTTCTACAAAATCCCGTTGAAATTTTCAATACCATTGAAAAATCTCATAACTTGAGTCATGTCCATCAAGGGTGTCATAGCATACTGGCTTTTCAAATGCACATGCAGTACTCAAGTTCCTGCCTTTTTTGAAAAAACTCTACAGGTTGGGCTAAATAATTCAGGACTTATATATTAATATCCAATTAGAGTGCCAGATTCAGTTTTTTCTTCAAATACTAAGGGAATTTCTGGCAGTCACGGAGGTACAAAAAATGGCAACTAAAGAAGAACTTGTTCAGGAGCTTTCTGATGCAGTTATCTCCTGTAAAAAAGATGCAGTTCTTGCAGCTGTCGAGAAAGCAAAAAAGGTCATGGAACCTGCTGAAATCATTGACAAAGGTCTTTCTGCAGGCATGAACCAGGTAGGAATTCTTTTTGAGAGAGGGAAACTTTTCCTGCCCCATGTAATGATAGCTGCTGATGCAATGACAGCAGGGGTCAAAGTGCTTGAAGCTGAGCTTCCGGCAGGGACAGAGAGCAAGAAACTCGGGGTTATCGTAAACGGTACGGTCGAAGGCGACGTTCACGATATCGGAAAGTCCATAGTGTCCACGATGCTCCAGTCTTCTGGTTTTGAAGTATACGACATTGGCCGTGATGTTCCGGTCAGGAACTTCATCGAAAAAGCAAAGGAAGTCAATGCCAATATGATCGGAATTTCCGCCCTTATGACAACAACCCTTCAGGGGCAGAAGTCTGTAATTGAACTCCTCAAAGAAGAAGGACTCAGGGACAAAGTAAAAGTTATGGTAGGCGGAGCCCCTGCAACCCAGGCCTGGGCTGACAAAATCGGCGCAGATTGCTATGCTGAAAACGCAAGCGAAGCTGTCGCAAAAGCAAAGGAAATAATGCTACTCTGAACCCCAATACTCTGAACCCCAATACTCTGAACCCCAATACTCTGAACCCCAATACTCTGAATCCCAATTATCAAGAATATCTGTTGGTCTAAATTAAGTTGATCTTATGGAGGATAAAAATGGCAACTGAACACGCTTTGCGTATGGGAGACGGTAAACGTGTCTACCTTACCAAAGAAAAGATAATTGCAGAGATTGAAGCCGGAACTGCAAATGCTGCCGATCTTGGTGAAATCCCTACTCTGAGCGCCAATGAAATGGACAAGCTTGCAGAGATCCTTATAATGCCCGGCAAGGCTGTAAGTGTGGAACAGGGAATGGAAATCCCAGTAACGCACGATATCGGCACAATCAGACTTGACGGTGACCAGGGCAACAGTGGTGTCGGTATTCCTTCCAGTCGCCTTGTAGGCTGCATGACGCACGAGCGTGCTTTTGGTGCTGACACAATGGAACTCGGGCATATTGATTACAGTTTCAAGCCTGTCAAGCCTG